>Ga0315277_10006754_pt1 | contig 14928 bp, 10 predicted proteins | sample YL17G05_15_MG_FD_203695 | JGI IMG/M metagenome (GOLD analysis project Ga0315277, IMG submission 203695) | Sediment microbial communities from Yellowstone Lake, YNP, Wyoming, USA - YL17G05_15 | ecosystem: Environmental > Aquatic > Freshwater > Lake > Sediment | place: USA: Wyoming | collected...
CTTTCCCGACGATGCAGTGAAGTTTTTTGCGCTCGAAGGTTCCGACTTCCTCATACACAACATCTCTCACAATTACGTCGGCGAAGGAACACACGTCTTCTCCGTGGGCAACTCTATGTTTGAATAATCCTGTTTTAAGCAGTTCATCCACAACCTTCCGCAGCTTCTCCTCCTCTAGACCAATGACCCCCAGCAAGACTTCAAAAGTGAAGTCGTTTCCAACAAGAGAAGCCATCGTCAAAACATGTTGATATTCGTCGCCTAAGCGACTTATTCTCGCCTTTATGACGCTTTTAACAGTCTCAGGAAACTCGATCCTCGATACTTCCCTGATCTTCCACTTGTTTTCCTCTCGATAGATTACCTCTTCCTCTTTCAGAGACTTTATTACTTCCTCTGCAAAGAACGGGTTACCTCTCGTTTTCTCGTAAACCTTCCTGCAAAACTCGGGTGGAATGTCATCTTGCTCCAATATTTGCTCAATCATTTCGGAAATATCGTTCTGTTGCATGCGCTTCAATGAAACAGACTGCGGCAAACGTTCCCTATTCAACTCCGTCAAGACCGGTGTCAAAGGGTGCTTCGCATCAATATCAGTGCTGCGGTAGGCACCCAAAAGAAGCAAAGGTGTCCTGAAGACGCCCCGAACCAAGTAATGAAGCAACAAAAGCGAAGATGGATCAGTCCACTGCAGATCGTCAAGAACAACCAGCAATGGTGTCTCCTTGGAGATGTTGGCGATAAACTGTGAAACCGCTTCAAAAAGCCTATTTTGCTCTTGCTCAGGGTTTATTGGGAAAGATTGAGGGATCGACCTAAGTCTTTGTCCAAGCTCAGGAACTAGCTTGGCAACTTCAGCCGGATAAAAGCCGATAACCCTGTATAATTGCTCTGGGCTGCTATTCTCTAAATAGTCTTTGATGACCTCGCGCCATAAAATGTAGGGAGGAACACCGTCCATCCTGAACAGAGTAGGACATCTGCCGTAAAGGACTTGCATCCCGCGCAAACGCGCATAAGTGCTAAGCTCTTTTGCTAGCCTTGTTTTGCCGATTCCAGCCTCTCCATAGAGAAATACTAGACTGCCGTTGCCATGAATTGTTCTGTCAACAGCTTCTTTCAAGAGCTTCATTTCTTCAACTCTGTCTGTGAGCGGAATCTCTCTCGTAGCAATAGAACGAGGGCTTGGAACTCGATCACGCTCAAGAGATGTCAAAAAGGACCCATCACATCAATTTATTAACAGAATGTTATTGGATTCTGCGTTCTTATTGCTTTTGGAAGAACATATGAATCAATTATTAGCCACAACTGCTAGAATGAACAAGCCTCGCATAAGCAAGCATCGCAACCGTCAACGAACAGAAATCGGACCCCGAAAACACAACCACTCTCCAATGGTTTCCCAGGTTGTAGCCATCGAAGTTACGTTGTTTGTCGCATGTATGGTTTATTATTTGTTGAATGCGTGCGCTGCTTAAGAAAGTTCAAATAAGAAGCGTCCGTATTTGCAATAGGGAATGCAATGTCTACGCCCAAATTTGTCAAAAGTGTAGTAAAGACGTGCCTTAGGATAGGGAAAGGAGACAGAGTAGTGATATTTGCATGGCGCCACATGATCGATTTGGCTGAAGCGTTTGCATTGGAATGCGAAAAAGCCGGGGCAATAGCTCTGATTGAACTTGGAACGGATGAAGTTTATTATCAGAAGGCATTGAATTTGCCTATTGAGTATTTGAAAGAGACCAACCCTTTCAGCTTAGCTCTCCTGGAACTTGCCACAGCAAATATTTTCGTATCTGGCCCTGAGGATCCTGAGAGACTGAAGCTAATTTCGTCCGATCGATGGAATGCCATGATCGAATCTGACAAATCCTACTATGACAGGCTTTTGGAAAAAACCATTCGTTCAGCCCAAATAACCCTGGGCTATGTTACGCCTCAAAGAGCGAAAACCTACGGCTTCGACTACAATGAATGGAAAGAGAATATTCAAGCCGCAATGGATGTTAGATACCAGGAAATGCAAAGCATTGGAAAGAAGATCGCGCATATGTTGGAAAAGGCTGATGAAGTTCACATCACGACAAAAAAAGGCACTGACTTGCTACTAAGACTGGAAGGTCGAACTGCATTGGTCAATGATGGTGTGATAGACGACGAAGACATCGAAAAAGGGGCGGATTTTACATCTTTGCCAGCCGGTCAAGTTGCCGTTGTTCCAGAGGAGAGTGGTGCGAGCGGAGTGTTTGTTTCTGACGTTCCGGAGGCCGAGGCTGGAATGCTCATTCGAGACGTCGCATGGAAATTCAAAAACGGAAGGTTGACTTCTTTCGGTGGAGGTGAGAACGTCGAGTGTGTGAGGGCTTTGTGGAAAGAAGCAAAAGGAGACAAAGACAAAGCAGGTTCTTTGACGATAGGCTTGAATCCAAAAGCAAGAACTGGTTTTCTTTATAATCCAATAGTCCTTGGAACGGCTTCGATGAGCTTGGGCGACAACAGGGAACTTGGCGGGAAAGTTGAGAGCAGTTTTGCATTTCGTTGCTCAGTGACCGAACCCTCCATCGAGTTGGATGGAAAATTGATAATGAAAAATGGCAGATTGCTGATCTCCTGATTTGCATAATGGTTGTAGAACCTGAAAGATTGGAGTGACTGGGTGATGACCGGCGAAAAAGAGCGGGCCAAGCACAGAGAGTTTGGCACCGAACTGACCTCGGCAGTAGAGAAAGCTGTTAGAGAAAAACTCGGTCTCCTAGAAGACGCTGTTCTGCTCGGCAACAGGATCTACAAGAAACCGACTTCCGACGATGCTGAATTATATCTCAGAGACAAAGCCGTGCCACACGTTAACGCAAGACTTGCTCTTGAAAGAAACAGTCTGGAACTTGGCGAAAACTTAACTTTCGAAATCGAACTTGAAAACGTGGGAAGATCGCCTGTTTTGATCACGCGGATAGAGGGAATAATACCCAACGGCTTTGAGCCAGTTGCCAGTTCAGACAGCTATGCCTTAGTGAACACTTCTCTTGACATGCACAGCATGAAACTCGATCCGTACGTTGTTAAGAACATTAAGATAACGTCGAGATCAACGCAGAAAGGAACTTTCATCATCGCACCAAGAATACGGTATGTATCTGAAACTGGTCGCAACTTGTCCTGCCAGCCCGAGCCGGCTTCAATTCAGGTTTCCGAAACTGTTCTGCCAGGTCGCGTCAGAACAGGATTCAAGGATCTTGACAACTTGCTTTATGGAGGACTGCCTGAGAACTACACCGTCGTGCTGACTTCCGATCATTGCGACGAAAGGGATTTGTTGATTAAGAGGTATCTAGAAGCTGGGGCTGTTGAAGGTAACACTACATTTTACGTCACTAGAGACGCTGTGGGCGTCCGAAGCCTCACCGAAGAGTTTAAGTCCAGTTTCTACGTTCTTGTGGCCAACCCCAAGCTGGATGAAGCAATGGAGGGCTTACCTAATGTTTCTAAATTGGGCGGAGTCGAAAACCTGACAGAAATGAACATAGCGTTGGAATCGGCGTTTAGGCGACTCGGCAAGGCGAGAAATGACCACAGGCGTGCTTGTTTGGATATTGTTTCTGACGTTCTATTGCAACACCGGTCGGTGCAGACACGACGATGGCTGACTGGGTTGATTCCTGAGCTGAGGTCTAAGGGTTTCACCACGTTGGCCATAATGAACCCGCATATGCACGCTCCGGAGGAAACGCATGCAGTACTCGACCTCTTTGAAGGCGAAATCAGCATATATGAGAAGGAAATTCAGAACGATTTGCTCAGGTTTCTGAGAATCAAGAGAATGCATAATCAGAGATACTTGGAGTGTGAGATGCCCTTAAGGAAAACAAGGCTGATGACTACCCCAGCCACCTTGCCCTGTTGCACGCGAGCTCCAAATCTCTAGCGTACGCTAGCGGGAAGATCAGAAAAAAAGCAGATTTTGAAGAATGCCAGTTGGGGTTGCTGCTATTTCTCTCCAAACAGTGGCATGCGGGGAAAGACTTCGATCCCGTTGCGGTCTATTGAGTAAGGCACGAGGTTTGGATCTACCTTAGTACCTCGCATCTTCTCTATCTGTAAGGCCCGTGTTGTAGTTCCACCCGAGAAGAGAGTTTGCATCATTATGACGCCGTGAACGAGATACTCCTCTTCCAGGGCGTTTCGTTCAAGTCCTAAGTGCTCTAGTTCTGTGGTTATTAATGTTGTTTTGTTGAGGTCAGATAGCGATTCGATGAGGTCAACGACTGCGGTTCTCCTCTCGACAGGGTCAGGGAAGCGGTAGAACAATGCTGCTAGCGTGTCAACTACCACTCTCTTGGCGCCTACAGATGCGATCGCGTTTTGTAAATCCTCAACGAGTCTGTCTATCGGAAGTTTTTTCCCTTTTAGGCTTTTGGTTTCTTCTTTGTAGAGATCTTCCTTCAGCATACTTGTTCTGGTGGCTCGGGTGGCGTCGATAAAAGCAAACTTTCTGTCTTTCTCAACACTCGCGAAGTCCCAGCCGAAACGCTCCATCTCGGAGTAGAAGTGGCGCTTGTTTTCATCTAGACTGACGAAAACACCGTTTTCTTTATGGTCTTTTATTCCTTTGTAGAGGAACTGAGCGGCAAAAATGGTCTTGCCCGTGCCTGGTCCGCCGACTAGCAAGACGACTCTTCCGTCTGGTATTCCACCATTCATTAATTCATCAAGCCCTTGAATGCCAGTTGGACGTGTCTCCATAGATATCACCTTTTCTTTATCACTTCTACTTTCAAACACATATATAGAACTTTCCGAAGAGCAATTCCAGGAAAACGTGGAGAAGTGGCACGAATACTGTCCAGCCACAGGCGCACAAACTACCTTTTTGGGCTCGTGCAAAGCGCGCGTCCCTGCGGATTAGAGAGTTATTCTGCTTCGGGGTATGAACATTGGCACTTTCTTCTTGTAGTCCTCGTATTCTTTCCCAAATTCCCTGATTAATTCTTCCTCTTCTTTTCTTGAGACAACGTATAGAAGCACGACAACCAGCGGAGTGAAAAGCAAAGAGAGCCAGGCCGACAAAAGAAATGAGATGCCGACGTGCGCTAGCAACCCGCCAAGATACTGTGGATGTCGGACAATGGAATAGACTCCTGAAGTTACGATTTTCTCTGTCCTGTGCGTTTCAGCAACTTTCAAAGTCGTCTGCTCTACGCCTTCAATTCCAAGCCATGCACCAATAAGGAAGAAAGGTGCAAAGACCACAATGTGAACAATGGGAATCAGAAAGCTGACAACTGGGACTGTAAACACTAAATCTGTGAAGAGCGGAACAGTGAACCTGGGCTGAGACGAAAACCAGAGTCCCGCCCAGAAAAGAAAGAACCCCCATCCTGAGAAGAGACTGTAAACCTCCCCGAGTCTAGTGCCCTTGTCTTTTCCATATCTCTCCTGAAGTTTCAAATGCTCAACTGACAAAAAATGAATAGGCACCACGGCAATAGCCCCAAGCATAAAAACAAAGAACAGAACACACATTCATAGTCGCCAATCCCGGTAATCCTCAGCAGAATAAATCGTTTGCTACCTTAGAACATGCTGCACGCGCGATCTCGGACGGTCCCTCCTGCAAACCGTGGCTGCGACAAGCGTTATCAATATGAATATTGGCAGAACTAAGATTGATGGTTGCTCTGGGATTTGCAGTCCTGCAAACACTAGTTCCAGTTCTTGGTTTCCAAAAATGTCTACTGTCGTGGAGTTTGAGCAGGTTTCGTAGGTCGCTTTGATTGTATAGTTGCCAACAAAGTATTGGCCAGTAACGTTTCTGATTCTCTCCAGGAGGGTGAGCCTCGCGTGTCCGATCCCATCGGTTAGTCTCGATCCCGCAAGTGTTGCGTTTGGATAGGTGGCTGTGACGTTTGCTAAGCTAACGGGCTGGTTAATCGAGTCTTTAATGAATATGTCTAAATGCCAGTTGAAATCGATTTCTGATTCATCGTAGGCTATGCAGTAGTTTTGGCTAGTAGTGTTTGCGAGCCAGATTTTGGAATTGTTGTATGCGAAGACCCAGTCTGCAATTGAATCGTAGACACTTGCTGTCGCGTTGTCGTGTGAGATTATCCATCCAGCTGTTACTTTGGATAGTTGCCCATGTGAGGACTCGAGGAATCTTAGAGTGCGTGTCTCCGACTTTGAAATTGTTGCGCTAGAGTTTCCTTGTGAAATGAAGCTCCAGTTTCCGACTTGCGTGTCTGCTACCGTGAGGTGAGGAATTGTTGTTCCTTGAACTGTGCAGTTGGTTGTGAAGCTCCAGTATTTGAAGAAACCGGGTACTAGTCCGTCAATAGAGTAGTTCAAATTCGTAGCTAGTATTTGAGCATCTACGTTGAATGTGCAGTTTTTACACGTCAAGTTAGCTTGGTCTCCTGCAGTTATGGAATCAACTTCGCAGTTGGTAAGCGCAACATTTGCATTGTCATATCCGCCTATTGTGGCAATTGAGGAGTTTGATGCGACCAGTTCCGAGTTTCCCATGGCAGGGATGTAAGTTACTGTCGAGTTTCGCATTGCAGCAAAAGATTCCCCATATAGCAGAATGTAAGGGTAGGGAATTGTTAGGTCACTTCCAAGCGTGAGCCCATTCAACTCGGCTGAGCTGTTTTCAAAGAGATTGATGGTCATGTAGTAGTTGTTCGAGTCTACTGAAGCATTCTCAACTAAGAGACGAGGGTTGCCAAAAGATGGGTTCCGGAGGCTCATATTGAATTGCGCATGGTGAGTTAGAGCGAAATTCACAGCGGCATTCCTGAGAACGAGCGTGGCGTTTTCTTCTACAATTATGCTTCCATCGATGTTGAATTGTCCCTCAATTATAGTGACGTTGTTCCCTGTGAGTATCAAGTCACCTTGGAATATTTCTGGAGAGGCTACAGTCTGGACTATGTCCGTTTTCTGTAGAAACAAAAGGTTGATTGAAAGCATTGAGAGAACAAGCAAAAGCAATGCTAGTTTCATGTTGGATGCGCGCTCTTCTGCAACATGAGTATTCGTTGTCTCGGGATTTATTCCTTTTTGCTATCCCTAGCGGACACGGATTTCTGAAAACAGTTCCAAGGGGACGATGACGTGAAGTACTACGCACGCGTACCTTGGATTTGTTGCTCAGAATGCGGTGAAACTGTCAACGGTCTTCTTGTCGAAGCGTTTCACCAGTTCAAGCGTTAGCTTTATTGCGTTGTCTACATCTTCGAAACTCAGTATGCCAACGTGAGAGTGTATGTGCCTAGTTGGTACACCTATTACTATGCTTGGGCATCCGGCTCTGCTCATGTGTATTCTGCTAGCGTCAGTCCCACCTGCTGCCACTAAGGAAAGCTGATACGGAATTTTCAACCTCTTGGCAGTATCGATGACGAACTGCTTGAGAGGTTGGTTCGGAATCATAGAGCTGTCAAACGTCAATATTGATGGACCTTTTCCCATTCTTGTGGGCGCCTCGCTTGACTTGACTCCAGGCACATCGCCAGAGATGTCAACCTCAAGCACTACGGCCACATCTGGATCGACAATATGCGTGACTGTTGCTGCCCCCCTAGCTCCAACTTCTTCCTGCACTGTAGCAGCTCCATAAACAACGTTTGGATGTTTGATCTTTTCTTCGGCTAGCTTGCGCACAACTTCCATTGCGATGAAAGCTCCTATTCTGTCATCGAAGGCCTTTCCCATTCCTAGTTTGCCATTCCTTATCATTGAAAATGGCGACGTTGGAACTATTGGGTCTCCTATTTTAACGCCCATTTCTTCTGCCTCTTTCTTGCTTGTTGCGCCGATGTCAATGTGCATCATTTTCTTCTCAACGACCTTCTTCTGCTCTTCAGGAGGCAGCAAGTGTGGTGGTTTGGCTGATATAACACCCTGAAGGTCTCCTTTTTCGGTTCTAACAGTCACACGTTGCGACAGGAGCACTTGGTCCCACCATCCGCCTAGTTGGGTGAAAGTTAGGAAACCTGTTTCCCCATCTATACTCGAAACAACAAAGCCAACCTCGTCGATATGTCCTGCAAGCAAAACCCTCGGTCTCTCTGCTGTTCCTTTGTGGCTGAAGATGACTGAGCCAAGCTTGTCGGCAGTAACTTCGTCGGCATAGCTCTTGACAGCTTTCTTGATTATTTTAGCTGTTTCGCGTTCGAACCCCGCGGGTCCAAATGACTCAAGTATCTCTTTCAGAAGAGCTATGGTCTTCTTATCTTTCATTTTTTGACACACCTTGTACTGTGAATTTGGGCTTTCGCATTTATTATTTTTGTGACGCGCGCCCTTTTGGCGTATGTTCGTATATGACAAAGCTCTTTTTGTACGAGCGCGTAGTAAAATTGAGGGACGAGATACGTGAGCCTAGTTTACTATTGCGAGACGTGCAATCGCAGGGATTTCGTAGCTAAGACATTGGAGATATTCGAGGAGCAGTTGGAGAATGCAAAGAGAATTTTCGTTAAGCCCAACATAGTGTCGTCTGAACCTTACCCCACAACTACACACCCAGAAGTGCTTGATGCTCTCTTGAGTTGGCTTTCGGGTCGCGAGGTGTTTGTGGGTGATGGGCCTGCGGTGGATGCAGGAAGATCAGATAGAGTCTTGCGGAATACGCCGTTGAGAGAAATCTGCGAGAATCACAACATTAGCTTAGTGAATTTGTACTCGGGGTCGATGAAAAATATAAAGAGCAAGCGAGGCTACAGAATTAAAGTGTCAGCGATTCCTCTGTCGTGTGATTTTGTCATCTCCGTTCCTGTTTTGAAAGTCCATAACACATGCGGTTTGAGTGGTGCATTGAAGAATCAGTTTGGTTATCTGAGTAGATTAGACAGGATTCTGATGCACACGAAACTGAAGAATATCCAGAAGGGCATTGCAGAGGTGAATGTCGCTGTTCCTACGAATCTGTTCATTGTAGATGCAGTGCAAACTATGGTTAAAGCTCAAGAATGCAGGCATGGAGGATGCCCCGCTGATTTGGGAGTAATGATTGCGGGAGCTGACCCTGTAAGTTTGGATTGTTTTGGCTTAAATTTACTGCAGAAAGTGGAGCCTGAACTCGAAGCCAGAAAATCCAGCATGAGATACATCGATTATGCATCAGATTATGGCGTAGGCAACAAAGACTATGAGCTACGCAAGATCTAGCAAGCGCGCGTGCTATTTGGATTTGGAAACAAACCTATTGTTCTTGATATAGAACCTCAGCATTTTGCTCTTGCCTTTTGAGAGCCCTATTCTAGTTGACTTTACAACTTCTACTCTTTCACGTGATGAGTCTTCTATGAATAGCCTGTCTTTTGTCAGGTCTAGTCCGTTATGTCTTTTATCTATTCCAAATGCTTTTGTTAGCTTTCCCGGTCCGTTCGTGAGATTCCCTGTATCGCTGATTCCTCTTTTCCTTTTCATGATTTCTATTCCTTCTAGGGGTTCCAATGCCCTTATCAGCACGGCTCCCAGTTTACCTGTTTTTGCGTTTATGTTTAACATCCAATGGTTTCCGTAAGTGAAATAGACGAATGTAAAACCCGCTGGCATTAGCAATGCTTGAGGGATATTTCTCACTCTTCTGAATCCTATTGCCCCAGGGTCATCAAGTCCGAGGTATGCTTCGACTTCAACTATTTTTCCCTTCAGAGTTCCTTCTTCAGTTTTGTGAACAAGAACCTTTCCTAGAATCCCTCTGGCGACTTCTTTTGTGTCTCTGGAGTAGAATTCTCTTTCGAGTTTCATGAGCAAAATTCAACTCTGCTACTTAAATCCTCTTGCATCCCAGCGTACGCGAAACCATCTCCAATATCGCAAAAGCATTGAGAAAATGCTTCAGCAAGGTGACGTTTCGTGTCATAAAGCCTCAAGCTAACGGATCTTTTCTCTTGACTGCGTCATTTTTCTGCTTGCTTTTTGTCGAATTCCTCATTTCTACAAAAAACTTAAATTCGGCCACAAACACCAATAAAATACGTGATTTTATGACAAGTCACGGCTTCGGAGGCGTTAAACTCCAATCCGGACTGATTTCAAACCAAGACATTATTGATGTTGCGAAGCAAATTTCAAGGATAGAACCAGTAGTTTGGGCACATGTTGTGGACAAAAGCAAATCACGTGTAAGTGATGAGAATAGACGCTATGACATCATATTTGAGTTTGATGAGCTGGATAAAGAGTGCTACAATATTAAGAGCCCTGATGGGCTCGCGCGCCATGATGTACTTAAGGCAATAATCCAAAAGACTTGCACTGTACCTGGACACGAGACCATTGCTGACCTTTGGGTGATAAACAGCAGCCACCACAAGGGATGCTAGCAATTACACGCTGATGATCGGAATGGAAGAAGGAAGAGCTTTCTCCATTTTTCCTCTTTTTTCAAACAAAAACTAATCGAATGCGAAAGTAGCAGAGCCCTATTCGTTCAATTGCATGCATTTCAAGAAAGCTATTTGAGTGTGTGGCTATGAGGTAGTGTATAGGGAGCCCATTGTCCAGAAGTCGAGACCATAAACTTCTTGTAAGCGAGGGGAAAAAACAAGAGAAAAAGTATGATTGGGTTGCTGCCGTAGAGCGTTATGAAAAAGCCTTAGCCGTTGTACTTGAACGAAACAACCTTTCTGAGACCGCGAAAATTCAGGAGAAAATTGGCTTCTGCTATCATCGAGCCTCCACACAAGCAAGGAATCTGCAAGAGTTTAAGAACCACATGTTTCAAGCTTTCAATTCGTATAGCAAAGCTGCCAAGCTCTTCGGTAAAGCTGAAAAACCAGAAGAACTAGCGAGAATGTATCATTGTAGGGCTGCTGCCTCATATATTAGGTCTTGGCTTAGCCCGGATTCCGCTTCCCGGCGAAAGTTGCTGGATGAATGTTGGAAACTCGAGAACGAAGCCCTAAAGTTGTACAAGAGCACGGGCGATCGCCTCAGCTTGGGAATGGCATACAACAGACTTAATACATACCTAGCCGACCGGTTGAGTCTTGAGTGGAATAAACAGACACGACAAGAAACATTGAGGAAGGCACTAGGCTATGGGGACAAAGCTATATGTATACTTTCAAAGCTGGGAGAAAAACATGAGCTTGCAAAAGCCTACTACACAGCAAGCATTTATTGCCACACTGCAGCGCGCGGGCTGGAACTAGAAAAAAAGAGCAAATTTGCTAGGAAAGCTCTAAGCTATTCAAGAAAGGCTGTGGAGCTTTCTGAGGAGATTGGCGACCAATTCCTTCTAGGAATGTCAAGCATCTGGGCAGGATCCGCCATCGTGGACCTAACCGAACACCCGGATTTAGCGGCCGGATATTTCGAGAAAGCACTAGAGTGCGGCATGAGTACGAGGGACAACTACTTGATCGGGCGAGCATCCTATCTGCTGGCGCATCGGATGGCATGGAAAATGATTGCAGAAGAAGACCCAGAAAAGGTGAGGGAAGAATCAAAAAGGTGTGAAAGGTACAGTCAAAATGCTATAAGTAGCTTCCAATCAATTTCCAATAATCAAGAGGTCGCGCGGAGTTACTACTGGTACGCTGAGAATTACAGTGTTTTGGCAAAATCTGCTGAGACCAGCTTGAAAAAGAGACGTATTCTACTCGGGAAATCAATCGATGTTGCTGAAAAAGGCTTGGAGCATGCCCGGCGCTCAGGTTCTGTGGACGCTGTGTGGCTTATCCTTCACTCGCTCAGCAAATCTCTCTACTTCCTCTCAACCATGGAGACGGACGCGAACACGAGGAAAGGGCTTCTTGAGAAGTCGCTGCGGCACAGAGAAGAGAATATTAAAGCTTTGGAGGAGGCAATGCCGTATTATTTCTGGAATCGCGGCGTATATCATAGCTATCTGGCTCTGGTGCAGGCTGAACTGGCAAAAGCAGGTGGCGGGCTAGCACGAAGAGCAAGGCTTCTGGAAGACGCAGTAAGAAGTGCAGAAAGCTGCATAGATCTTTGCTTGAGGTCTGGATCCTTAAGTCAAGGGCAATATGCTACGCTGGGAACGTACTACTCTGACTATGGCAGAATTCTTGGCCAACTTCACCTAATGACTGGCTCCAGTGAGGTTCTTGACAAGCTATTGGAGGCTTTCAAACGAGCGGTCGAAACGTACGAAAAAGCTGATCTCCCCAGTCGCGCTGCTGAGAGTCACTGGCGGTTGGCAAGAATCCAGGGCAGACTGCGAAGTTTCGCTGAATCGGCTGAAGGCTTTGAATTGGCGCATAAACAATATCTTCTGGCCGCCAATAAGATCCGTTCACTCAAAGACTTCTATCTAAACTATGCATCTTACATGAAAGGCTGGAGCGAAATACAAAAGGCAAGACAATGGCACATGAAACAAGAGCATAACCGTGCCAAGGAGCATTATGAAAAAGCAGCCACCTTGCACAAGTCCTCCAAGTCATGGAAATATCTTGCTTCCAACTATCTTGCTTGGGCTCAACTAGAACAAGGAGAGGACCTGAGCCGGAAAGAACGACCTGAAAAAGCGAAAGGCATCTTCCAAAAATCAACCGAGCTGTTTGCAGAAGCGAAAAAATCCATTGAGACCCGACTAAAAAGCATCGAAGTCGGAGAGGAGAAGGAAATGGGAGTTGAGCTGGTTAAGGCTTCAGACATGAGACGTGAATATTGCCTTGGAAGAATTGCCTTGGAAGACGCGAAAATCCTCGACAGAAGAGGTGAATATGCCGCGAGCTCTAGAGAGTATGGCTTTGCGGTGGAAAGATTCGAAAAAGCGATTGAAGTTGCGAGCCCAGAATCAGATGGTCAAGAATTCAAACCCATAGTCTGTCTTTGCCGGGCTTGGCAGATGATGATGCGAGCAGAAGCAGAAGCCTTGCCGGCCTTGTACTTAGAGGCTTCCCGATTTTTCGACGAAGCAAAAGAACAGAGCTGCGATGAGAAAGCCAAACTACTGGCTCTGGGTCACAGTTGCTTCTGCAAGGCCCTAGAGGCTGGAAGAAGATTCGAAGCCACCGGAGATGCGACGCTACATTCAGCTGCAACCCAACATTTAGAAGGTGCTGCAAACTTCTACTTTAGAGCCGGATTTAAGAGCGCTTCAGAATACGCTAAAGCCACTCAACGCTTCTTCGACGCCCATATGTACATGCACAAGGCCAAAACAGAGATTAATCCACTGCAGAAGGCACAGTATTACCAAATGTCCGAGAAACTCCTCCGAGCCTCAGCTGGTGCCTATAGGAGGGCCAAAAAACCTGAGAGGAACCAAGATATCCAGAGGCTTCTAGAAAGTATTGAAGAAGAACGAGAGCTTGCCCTGTCACTGACCGAGGCGTTGCATGCTCCGGCAATAATGTCGACCACAACCTCCTTTTCGATGCCAACCCCAACCCTCGAAAAGGCAGTAGGTCTTGAGAGATTCGAACACGCAAGTGTTCAAGTCGACCTGGCTCCCAACGCAAGGGAAATCAAAGTTGGAGAAGACTTGATCTTGGAAATGCAGATTACCAACGTGGGAAAAGGAGTCGTTTTATTAGCCGAAGTTGAGGAGATCCTTCCTGCTGGTTTCGAGCTAGTTGCAAAACCCGACTACTGTCACCTCCAAGACTCGCGCCTTGAAATGATTGGAAAGCGGCTCGATCCGCTGAAGACTGAAAAGGTCATGCTTGTCTTGAGGGCGTTTGACAGAGGCACTTTCCAAATGAAACCCAGAATCATTTATGTAGACGAAACCGGACACCAAATGATCTCAGAACCCAAACCAGCGGCGATTGACGTTTTGGAAGTTGCTCTTCCAGGACGCATTGTCACTGGAAATGATGGTCTCGATGATCTACTGCTTGGAGGGATACCAGAGAATTATTCAGTCATATTGACTTCACCTTCCTGCGATGAAAAAGACCTCCTGATCAAAAGGTTTCTCGAATCTGGGATGAAGAACGGACAAGTCACGTTTCTCGTTACTGTAGGAACGAGCGGGGTGAAGACCTTAGCAGAAACATTTCAAACAAGCTTTTACATCTTCATCTGCAATCCTCGAGCAGACACGATGGTAGAAGGCTCACCTAACGTTTTTCGATTGCGGGGTGTAGAAAACCTCACCGAAATCACTATTGCATTGACCAAATCTCTTCGCACGCTAGATGCGTCGCCAAGTGGTCCCAGAAGGGCTTGCATCGGAATCGTTTCCGATGTTCTGCTACAGCATCACGCCGTCCAGACCAGAAGATGGCTGAACGACCTCCTTCCGGAACTAAGATCAAAAGGCTTCACCACTCTAGCAGTAATGAATCCCCAAATGCATCCTCCAGAAGAAGTTCAAGCCATGCTAGAACTCTTCGACGGAGAGATCAGCATCTACGAAAGAGAAACCAAAAATGGTCCAGAAAAATCCATGAAGATCAAGAAAATGGTCAATCAGAAGTATTTGGAGAGCGAGTTACCTCTGAAAAAAGAAAGGCCAAAGTCTTGAAACACGCGCACAATTCTGCAGCCCTCATGTTCTATCGTCGCGCGCACTACGTAGTTTTGAAAAGAGTTTATACGCCGAACCAGCTCACTTTCAATTGACGCATCAGGTAAGCTCCAATGACTGCCCACAAACGCGGTAGAACCAGAAAACACAAGTGGATCGAGTTCCAAAACATAGAGAGTGACTCTTCAGCCGAAGCTCAGTATCTGAGATGGGCAAGCGTCAACAATTCAGCATTGGCTCAATGCGCAAATCTTGGTTGCCCTCGCTGCGCTGGAAAGACTTTCAGGCTTAGACATGATGAGAAATTTGCGAACATAAGATTTTATTGTCCAGTTTGTCATTTTGAGACTTCATTTCACATTATCCGGCCTAAGCGTAGCCTTGGCACGATTGAAATCTACAACGAGCATGGTATCGCGATCGGCGCAAAAAGCGTTGATGACTATCATCCGAAGACGGCTCGAGAG
>Ga0315277_10006755_pt1 | contig 14928 bp, 12 predicted proteins | sample YL17G05_15_MG_FD_203695 | JGI IMG/M metagenome (GOLD analysis project Ga0315277, IMG submission 203695) | Sediment microbial communities from Yellowstone Lake, YNP, Wyoming, USA - YL17G05_15 | ecosystem: Environmental > Aquatic > Freshwater > Lake > Sediment | place: USA: Wyoming | collected...
CTTCGAATCACCAGCAAAATGTGCACACTATTCTAGCTTCGTGACCGCAATATCAAAAGACATATCCATTCCAGACGATTGCCTCGTATGTCCCAAAATACTCCAGTGCGGAATCAGAAAACAGTGAACATTCTCTTCCTTAGTCGACTCAACGTCCTTCTACTTATGAATCGTTGCTGGTAAGGGCCGACCGCCAAACACATTTCAGGTCATCTTGACATTGAACTGAGGATTTTTCTAGTTAAGCATAAATGTTGGTTTTCTTCTGATAGATCTGAGCCAAAATGCGAAAATCACTGCTTTCCTTGGTCCTATGTTTCTTGCTGTTAGCTGCGATCGTGAGTAGTCACGTCTTGAACTGGGCTGCTGCTGAAAACCTGAATCTGACGCCTATTGAAACTCAAGTAATGAACAGCATCAACGGAACTAACGCTTACCAATATGACTTGGAGCTTGAAAACATCGGCCTCAACCACAGTCTGTCAGGCTACTCGTTCCGTTCGTCAGGCTCTGTAGGCGCAAACGAGACCGCAACATGGATACAGAATCAGTTCGAAAGCTTCGGCCTGGAAACTCGTGTTGAACCGTTCGATTTCACCACATGGAACGTCATGACCAAGCCCGTTTTCAAAGTGGACATTGACGGAAACCCAGACACTACAGATGACCAAGTCGTTGCCAATTCCTTTCAGCCTGAGCACTACAGCTGGCCCACGCCCGAAGGCGGCATCTTCGCCGAGCTCGTTTCACTGCCTATGCCTGAGGTTCAAAGCCGCGCCGGCATATGGGGCGCACGCTACAATTCCACAGCCTGGAATGCACTCAACACAACAGGCAAAGTGCTCCTTGTGGGAAGAGAATTCAGAATGAACAGCGTGAATTACCAATTGCTTGTGAATAAACTACAAGAACAACCACCAGCAGCCATCATATACACGTATTGGTACACATGGATGTCGGACGCTCCGCCCGGATTCAGTTCAACAGGTGGCCGACCGGCTTCTCAGTGGGGAGCTTACTTGTGGCGCCTTCAAATTCCAGCGGGGTGGATAGACTACGAGGATGGACAAATGCTCAGAAACGCCTTGGCGAACAACACGCACATCGCCGCCCAAATCACAATAGACGCTTCTATTGGCACAAGCCCCCATTACAACGTGGTCGGGAAAATTCTGGGTTCGACTAACCCGGAGAAGATGATCATAATCTCTGCCCACTATGACAGTGTCGTGAACGCGGCATTTTGTGACAACGGCGCGGGAACTGCCGGCGTGCTCGAACTGGCTAGAGTCTTCTCAGATGCAAACCGAACAGGCCAGTACAAACCGGCCTATACACTTGTCTTCGTGGCCTTCGCAGGCGAAGAACTCGGCCTGGTTGGTTCTGTAAACTATCTGAAACAGCATGACACCGAAATGAAAAACGTTGTCGCAGTGATGAATTTGGACTGCATAGGCAACCGCATATTCCAGATCACAGAAACCGCCACGGATGACAACGGGCTAAACCTACAAGGAATCGTCACTAGAGCAGGTCAAGACCTCAACGTCTATGTCAACTACACTAGCGTTGAAAATGGAGGTTCGGACCAAGAGACTTTCAGAGCTCCAACAATCGCTAACGGGGACTACGCGTTCTTCTGGGGGGCAGATGCAGGAATATCGAACATAACTCGAGTGAAATCCAGCATATTGATCTCCTCTATCCCTCTATTCTACAACGATAAGTGGTCGGACCTCGGGACACCAGGGTGGATTCATACTCCGTACGACAATTCCACCTCAACCTCCACACTTGGCTGGGTTGAAGTTGCTAATCTTCAGGCTCACATAAGAGTCACTGGATTGTCAATCATGCGGGTTCCTTCTCCAGACACAAACCCGTTTCTGACGGAGATCTACGTAAGCCTTGCCGTCGCGGGCATCGCAGCGGCAATCTGGATCTACGTTAAACGAACGAGCGCTCCCGCGCGCTACGTACGCGTTTTCATGAAGAAGCTCAGCCATGAAATTCTTGTAAACTTCGGCACAAAGGAACTGGTCTTTGTCATCTTTCTAACCGGCGTGTACATGTTCCTGTCTTTTGCATTCTTCATGAGAGTCGGCAGAGATGAAGCAGTAATAGGGGGATTTCCAACGATCGTGACCTACCTCTACTTTGGAAAACCTTTCGAAATGATTGCCATAATGACTGCAAGTGGGACCATGGTTGTCGGTGGAGAACAGGACTCAGGGCAGGGAATGTCTCTCCCTGAATACCCGGCAACCACCTCGATCCTCTTGCCGAGCATGATATTGAACGCTGCAGTTTTCGCTTTGCTGGCGTTCATAACAATATACGTGATCGTGAAGCTGAGGTACCTGTATGAGTACTCCAAGTCTTCAGACGTTCAGCGTGAACTCCAACGGCAAGATCTGGAATAGTCGGACCCAGTTTGTCTGGGATGCGAACGATAGCGCGTGTTTGACGTCAATTGATACGAACCGTGGATAGTCTGGCCAATATCCATAATTCTCCGTTGCCTATACTGCCAGCGAAGGTCATAGCGCATGGATATGTTGACAAGGTATCCTTTGACCCGCAGAAAAGACAGGTGTATCCACTCGTACTTTTCACATGGCAGTGATCCGATATACTTCGCCCAGTCACCCTGCCTGATCCCGTATGGAAGGACCTCGTTTGAAGCGGCTAGGGTGGCTAAGGACCCGCCAGCAAAAACATGGACAGAACCAGAATTGAAGCAGTTCTTAGAACAGGCATCTGCTCACCAAGTAGAATAGATGATGGCGAAATAATTAAGGCTGTTGAAGACCAGCAACCGCATTTCAGCATCTGAAAGGTTTTGCCTTGTTCGTTGATGCAAACATCATGTTCAAAATTGGCCAACGATGTTGCATGTAAAGAACCCAGGAACTGATCATAGGAAGAACTTGTCGACAACAGTAGAATCTGAAACAGATTGTTCTCTCAGTCCAACGAGCTTCTACTGCAATATTATCTGGTTTGTCTTACTCAGATGTTGAAGTCTACTCAAGGTTTTTATAATATATGCTATCTGTTCTTCAGGGACTCTGGACCCACCATATGGGGCTGTCGGCTAGTTTGGTCTAGGCTTGGAGACTTGGGCTCTCTAAGCGCAAGGCTGCGTGCTTTGCGCGGGAAGGACCCCGGTTCAAATCCGGGCAGCCCCACTACACTGCCCACCTGCTCAACTTCTTTGAGCATCGTACGCCCTTCGTCTGATTAGGTTAGCCTTAAGAGAATCAATATACAAGACTCCTAGGGGGATCTAGGCTTGCCTGTAACGGATGCAGAACGTGTCAAGAAACCCAAGCTCCCAAATAAGCGCCTGCTCAGGAGAGCTGGAAAGAAGAGACTGAGGTAGTGACCCAGGCGAACAATCTCAGAAAAATGTATCGGGATTCGCTGGCGAAATGTGGGCAAACCGCTCTTGTCATGCGCAAGCAAGTCGCTGAGGACGTTGACCTTCTGAGACCCGTTTGTAGTCACTGGGCAACATATGTAGGTCTGAGCTCTATGCTTTGCTCAGACATTGCTGGTACCTCGCAAGTAAGCGTGCACTCTGTGATTGTCTGCGACCTGCCTGTTGCAGGGGTCTTCGAGGATGTGGAGTGTGACGAATTTCATCCGTTCCTTGTTCTCTTCAACAACTTGACTGAATAGAGGATTCAGCCTGAGGCAAAAGGGGAGCACTGTTAATGCCAGAAATAGACGACTGTCAGTTTTGCGGATTGAGAAACTTCTCCCTCCCAAGTGAGGGCATTCACACCTTGAGCTATTTCCACGCGTTTTCACTCCCTCATTGCCTTGCTGAACAAGAGTATTGTCTGAACTGATTGTTCTAGAATTCTTCAATGAAACAACGGAACCCTGAAGTTTCACGTTTCTTTCTTTCCGCTTCGCTTCTTTCGGGTTATTCGTTGGATCAGATATGCCAGAATTATGAGGCAACCTATTGCTGCTGAAACGCTTGAAGCGGCGACAATGATTGGGTTGCCTGTGTCCATCAAGAATGCTGTTGAGATCGTTGCTAGAAACACACCGAAGTAGAGGCTGGCGTTGTTACGTGCGAAACTGGCAAATTCATTCATTATTGTCCTTGAGTACTTGGCAATCAAGATCAATATGAAAGCGATGGACAAGAAACCGGTTATTATTGTGTATGTGAGTCCTGTTCGATAGTTTTCGAATGTGAGTAGAAGGCCTGCCTCGTCTCCTATTAGACCGCCACCAGCGCCGAATATCACCGCTGCCAATCGGTCGATTCTTGCATCGTTGTAACTGATCCCTAGCCAGCCGCCTACTGCAACCATCAGTATGCCGTACCAGAAATGGTGGATGTGCAAGTTGCCGGTAAGCAAAATCGTATCAGGACTCAGTGTTGTGAAGGTTCTGGCGATTGCAAAGGACGCTGTGAAAGAGATTAGAGCCAAGACTGAAAGGGTTGGCCGTCTCTTTGCTTTCGCGTTCTCCGTCGAAATTTCTTACACGCCCCATCCTCGAGTAGTCAAACAGAAGCCTGTCTTGAACGCCGGGTTCCAGACTTCTAGGAGAACCCAATCGTGTTATATGTTTTTGCCCTCTCATAATTGGACAAGAATATCGCGCGCTGTGAAGAAAGCCTGAAATAGGATCTGGGTCGAAAAGAAAATGAGCAGTGGCAGTTCGGATTGGAACACGTTAACGGACAGATTTGGTTTCGATGTCTAAGCAGATAGATCTTGGGGCATTCTGCTTAAAGTCACGTCGAAATGCTCTTCGAAACCTCGACGGTAAATGATGATTCTGACCTTTTCCCCGACTTTTCTCTTGTGGGTTTCCCCAAGCAGGTCTTCAATGTTTTCAACCTGCAGGTTTCCTATTCTCAGTATTATGTCCCCCATGATTATTCCCGCACGTTGGGCGGGGCTTCCATCTGAGACCTTGGTTATGAGCACTCCATGAGCTATTGGCAAGTCGTAGTATCTTACAATGTCTTCAGTCACGCCGAGACCTACAATGCCAAGCCATGGTCTGACAGATATCCCGTTGTTTATCATTTCGCCCGTGCAGTTCTTTGCAGAGTTTATAGGAATCGCGAAGCCTATTCCTTGCGCGTACGGAATAATCGCTGTGTTGATGGCGATGACCTGACCTTCAAGGTCCACTAACGGTCCGCCACTGTTGCCAGGGTTTATGGCCGCGTCAGTTTGCACGAGGTTTTCTATCAGTCCTCTCTGTGATTCGATTGTCCTGTTAGTGGCGCTGATCACTCCTGAAGTTACGCTGGGACCGCCTGCAAGTCCGAAAGGATTTCCAATTGCGTATACCCTTTGTCCGACCCTCAGATTGTCCGAGTCTCCAAGCTTGGCGGCAGAGAGATTCTGTTGGTCAACCTTCACAACTGCTGTGTCGTGAACGGCGCACGTGCCCACGATTTTTCCCTCCAGCACGTCCCCGTTCCACAGTGTCACAGATATCTTTTCAGCGCCCCCGACGACGTGGTTGTTGGTAAGCACGTAGCCTTCAGTATCGATTATAGTTCCTGAACCTAGCCCTCCCACGGGAACTGCTTGATAAAACATGTGTCGCACAAGCTTCAGCGTATTTATGTTGACCACACTTTTGTTTGCCTTTTCAAGTGTGTCAAGGACATTCTTTTCGTCAAACGATGACATTTTGGAACCACTGCTTCCTCACGGTTCGGACCTGAAGCAAAAGCCGCACTGTTGTATATTGATTGTGGAGTCCGACCTCTGGCACAGGCTACACATCACTTTCTCTTTTCGGATCGCCATGCAAGCCTCACAGAAAAGCTCGACGAAGCACGCTCGCTTGAAGGTTCTCCTCATGACCAGGGCAGCCATTTCGTTCAAGAGAGGATAGATGTCTTCTATCGAGTCGAGTTTCACGGCGTATCCTCTGATGTTCCGTGAGTATTTGCTGACTGCTGACTGAGATATTCCAAGTATCTCCGCGACTTGGCCTTGTTTCAGTCCTTGTTCTTCAACGAGTTTCTTTGCCAAAAGGGCCTTGACTGCTGGGACAACTGATTTCACTGCTACTTCACAGGGGAGTATCAAACTCTTTCACCGGTTGATCTAGTCTGGGTAGAAAAGTATATAAAGATGACGTATGTCATATTGCTTATGACGTATGTCATGACAGGTTCAAACCCCAAAAACAAGTTTAGACAACATTACCCATTTCTCCCACCTGTCATGACACACGCTCGAAAGGTGTCCCAAAAATGGAAACCTGCAATCATCCGACCTTATCCAAAAACGCAGACAAACGGACAAGTTTCGCAGACTTAATAAGAGAAGTAGGAGAAAACTGCAGAAAATGCAGCTCACTTACCCCAATAGCATGTCTAGCCGGATGCAGAACATGGAAACTGAAGAACCAGTTCCGGAATTTGTACAAGGTTGCCAAAGACCCTGGCTTCATGAACAGGCTTCTTAACACCCTGAAAAACAAGAGAAAGCTGCAACTGTTTAAGATAGTTGCCAAAGGAAGATGTTCAACAGCGCGTCTGCAGCACGAGTTGAAGACGCTCGGCTTCACACAGACTCAACAGACCATAGTTGAAGAGTACGTCAACCCTTTGATAAAAGTGGGACTCATACAAGAAGACCAGAACGAGTACTGCATAACACTGTTCGGCTGCAGACTATCAGAATTGACAAACGGATTCAACGACCTTGGTAACTTGCTGTCGCCTCATTCCGAATGCTATGAAGAAGCCACTCTTGATGTACTGGCAGAAGGACCGAAGACCCGTGAGGAATTGGAGCGGACGGTTCCTGCAAACAATGTAGCCCGAATTCTGGGCCGTCTCCAAGAGGCGAAACTAGGTGAGAGAAGCCCAGAGACAGAGCACATCTTCTTCTTCACGACGAAAAGGGATCCAAGCATGGAGGAACTTTCCCCAACTGAGCAGCGGGTGTACGACAACATCAGCGTCGATGGAAGTTCAGCCCGAAAACTGGCCAAGAAGACAGGTATCTCTTCAAGAAGAACCTACAGGTATATCAGAAGACTGAAGGGGAAAAAGCTTGTTTTTGTGAGGAAAAAGCCTGCCTGTTACTGGCTGACGCCCAAAGGCACACAAGTGACTATGATGCTTCAGGCCATACGCAGACTAACTGTTGAGGCCCTCAAGACAACAGCTTTTCTTACCGAAGAAAAAGAAATGAGCGGACAGCTTGTTCATCAAGTGTATTCCGTGGGAAGGAAAAGCAAGAACAAAGAAATGGTTCAATAAGTGACTATTCGGCATCTAAGGAGCAATTGAAGCAACGCTCTTGGATTGCGAGCTGCGGGTTTGTACATTGCCGGAAAAAAACCTTCTAGAGGATTCAGGGCACGTTTCGAAGCTGTTTTACAGCTTTGACAGTGGAGCATTTGTGGGAAGTAGCTGTCTTCCACAGGAGATACATCTGGTCTTTAGAGAGTGTCTCGGAGAGTGATAGACATGGGCACTCGAGCTTGAAAAGATATTAATTCAGGCCCTGTGAATATTCAAAGAGATAGGAATGGAGAAGAAAAGAAATTCTTACCTTGCGAAGCTTAACCGCATACTCATATGGCTTACCTTTGTCCTTTTGGTTTTCTATGTAGTCTGTGGGTTTGGAATCATAAACTCATCGTCGGTCAGTACACTGACTATAGGTGTTCTGAACCGTGATCGCTCAGCCTACTTCCACACAACCCTGACCGCACCTGTCTTGATTTTGCTGCTAATCCACATGATGATTGGCCTGAGGTTCAACTTGATTCGGTGGGGGGCCAGAAAGGGAAGACTTCTCGATGCTTTTGTGGTGGGGCTCGGGGTTTTCTTCACGGCCCTGTTCATCATCCTGCAGTATGCGAGACTCTAAGGATTCGAGATGTTGAGAATAAGACTGAAAAGCACGTTGTGCGCGCTGCCTTTGCTCGTTTTGGCAATTGCAGCGTTGGTACTGCGGACTGAAACGATTGTGGTAGCACAATCTGCACAGTATTCTGGCGGAATAAGCATACTCGGGCTAGTTGACAATCCGATCAACTTGACGGATGCGGACTTGCTTTCCCTGCCGATGGTTTCTGAGGTGGTTACCATACACTGTGTGTGGGAGAACGTGCCCGGTTCTCCCCCCACCATAACGGTCAACTGGACTGGAATCCCACTGTTCCATCTTCTCACCATGGCTGGAGCCAGACCTGAAGCTTTCAAGGTTGTTTTTCGTGCACGTCCTCCGGATGACTTCTTTGACACACTCAAGATAGAAGATGCGGTTGACCCACACATAATCTTGGCAGTCAAAGCCAACAATACTCTGTTAACAACCGTTTCAGAATTCTATCCAGGCCACAAGGGCGGCTACAGAATAGTAATACCAGGTAGATGGGGTTACAAGTGGGTAGCTGACGTGGGGAGCATTGAAGTTGTAGACAGCAACATCTTGGGAACGTACGAGACAAGTCTAGGACAGCCTGACGATGCCTTGATTCCCAATGCTTCGACGACCTCGACCAATCCTCCCGTTCAAGTGTTCAAATCAACACTCGGAAACAGAACTTTCCAGTTCGGAGTTCTTACGAATGCGTCCATAGACGGGTTTGAGTTCAACAACCAGCAGAGCGAGATCAGCCTCAACGTGAGTGTTTCACCTCATGCCGTGGGGTTTGCCGACTTCATCGTGGAACAGGACATGTTGAAGGGGCCCTATTCGATCCTCGTGGACGGAAAAACCGTCAGTTTCAGCCAGGCAAAAGTCGTGGGCAGGGCATTCCAATTTTTGGTCTTTCCAGAAGGCAAACATGTTGTCACCATAGTCGGTGCTGAGTCTCCTTATAGGATTCCAACTATAGTGATAGAGCCCCTTAGCCAGCCAATACGCGTGGGCGAAACAGTGCTCATGAATGCCAGCGGCTCCGTTGACATAGGAGTGATCGTCTCTTATGACTGGGATTTTGGAGATGGAACCTCAGGTACCGGCGCTGTTGCTCCGCACACGTACGCGAAGGAAGGTGCATACCAGGTGAGTCTGAACGTCACGAACAATGAAGGCTTCACAAATGTGAAGACGTTTCAGGTAGTGGTTGAAAGCGTTTCTATTGACATTGTCCTGATTATCAGGGCAGTACTGCTGGTGTCTGTGGTCTTGCTTGCATTCGCCTTTGCCTATTTAATGCTAACTAAGAGGAAAAGCAAAGATGAAACCGAAACTCAGGCTACCACCCGCAGCGCACACTGGATCTGGTTTGCCCGTCCGAACCCGCTTCCGCGGCCATTTGGTTTAAGGGCTCTCGCGTGCTTCTTGAATATCAGAGCCAAAAGTGCCGTTGCCAGCAGGGATAACAACGTAATAACGAGCAAGGGAAACTCGGGTACCACTATGATTTCATGAGTCGAATGATGATATGTGAAATATAGGTATGCATGGGTACTGTTCGAGGTTGAAAGCTTGCTTGTCGGGACTTCGTCCCAATCAACGAGTACTCTGTAGTTGTCATTCAGAAGATCTCGGGGTATCGTCAGTCTGCAAAATCCTGGAGTGCCATTCTGCCCCTCCGTGAGAAGGACTAAGTACTCCTGACCTGGCTGCAGATACTGATTTGGTGAGGTCAGCCAATAAGCGACCTCTGCACTGTGGATTGTGGAATTGCTGACAGCTTCCAATTTATGGATGGTTGGACCTGGGGCAACCATTTTGAAATCGCGAAACACCCCCATCAGAGGGAAATTGTCAGCGTTGTATGTGTTTACAGAATGTGGACTGTCGCCTATTCCGTCGCTTCCGCTTTCATTCTGGTAGTTCCCGCTGTGAAGGTCTGCACCTTCGTATGTGCTCCAGAAGTTGCCGCCTGAGGGGTATCCGGCATCCCATGAATTGGCGTAGTTAGGCGGAAAGGACAAAGCGACCAAACCTGTGCAAATGTTGTGGTATATCAAGTTGCCTGAAGAGACATCAAGCCAAATTCCGTCTGCGCTGTATCTAATCTCGTTCTCATAGAGGGTGTTGCTGTTGGACCTCAGGAGCCGAATGTCAAACCAAATGCTTTCAACGCGGTTCTGGAACAGGATATTTTTCATGGAATCATGAAGCTCAATTCCTCGCATGTTTGCGTTCACATCGTTACCGACGATATTGTTGTTGTTCGAGAAGTCAAAGATGCTTATGCCTAGATCATTGGCTGCTACGGTGTTTTCGAGAATCGTATGATTGGTGGAAGTCACTAGCCTGATGCCTTCGTACGCGTTTGCTGTTACGTTGTTCTCACATACAGTGTTGTTTGTGCAATGTTCCACAAATATCCCGGCTAGAAATCCTGTCACAGTTATGTTCCTGACGGTCGCATTCGTTATTCCATTCAGATGTATTCCATTTCCATTGTAATTCGAGCCTTGAAGCGTGTGACCTGATCCCTCTATTAGGGTATGGTTTCTCTGGAGAACGATTCCTCCAGCAGCACCGCCAATTATGTTGCTAGTAAGAATGTACAGGTCTCCGTTCTTTTGGATCGGTGCGTCGGAGGGGTCGATGCTGCCGTCAACTCGAATGTATACAGTTCCGCTCCACGAACCTTCCGTCGATCTGACTCTCGCAGAACAGACGGTTGGCATGCTTCCAATCACAATAACCAAAACAACCGCAAGCGTTCGTCCCACCAAAATCCGCAGACTCAAGCAGATCCCCATATGATCAACGATACGCGGGGTATTTATGATTTCACACGTGGCGAGAAATTCAGCAGAAACCTGACGCCTGAGCACAGTCTCTTCCGGTGCGCGCTGGGCAGTGCAACTATCTTTCTTGCGCCAAATCTGCGCGACAGTCTCTCTATTGAGGGCTCGTCTGACAATATATTTCCTTGTTCTGTTAGGCTTATTCTTTCTATTTTGACCCATTGCGGTCATCACGTACACCATCGCGCGTGCTAGGAGCAGATACCTCATGAGTTGGACTTCTACGCACAGACCAGAAAGCGGAAGATATGAATTGTCTCCCAATCATTGCCTCAGTCTTGTGTAAGAATCCTGTTGCTCCAATCGACGAAAAGCTTGAACCTACCTACTTTCCATCTCGTCAGAGAGTCAGAAGACCGTCAATCGACTCCTACAAGTGCTTTCAAACTACGATATTCTTAAATCGTTCTTGCGCCGCCACAGATGTTATCTCTAAGGTCAAGTTGGCGGACGGATCGTGCGCAGATACCTAACAAGCTTCATCATCGGACTAGCCATATTGTGCACCATGACTTGGCTAATAATGACTTTCATGCCTTATTCTGGAATAGAGAACCTTCCGCTTCATGCCCTAGGCACGATTTCGCGCATCTGCATCACTCTGGTTGTTTCAGTCATTTGGGGTGTCTCTTTTGGCATACTGGCGGCCACCAACAGGTGGGCATCGTTGATTGTGACTCCTTTCGTAGATCTCCTCCAATCAATACCCATTCTGGGGTATTTCCCCATGGTCATAGGCTTCCTTTTCGCTATGGGCCCTTTGGGCATTGAACTTTCAGTTCTAGTGTTGCTGTTCACATCAATGGCTTGGGCAATATTCTTCGGAGTCTTGGGAGCAATCCGAGGAATACCTACAAATGTTGTGGAATCCTCAAGGAGTTTTGGTCTGACTGGCTGGCGTTACATCAGACATGTTGTCTGGCCGGCAATCACACCTGCCGTAATTTCGGGAGCAAACTTGGCATGGTGCGATGGCTGGTTCTTCATGATAGCGGCAGAGTACATACAGTATGGCAAAGAGGTTGTAACACCTACTTATGGATTGGGTGTCCTTCTCGCTAAGGCTGCCTATGAGCTCAAGGATATGAACCTGGCAATTGTCCTTCTGGTGTTCATAACCTTCATCGTCGTATATTTCAACACGCTAACTTGGCACAGACTGATGGAACGAGCGAGTACAGGCACGTTCAAGCCCGTATTCAAGATGGATCTTTCAGGAGTTGGAAAGCTTGGCATTGCAAGGGCAGGCAATTGGCTGCATTTTGGAAGATTACATTGGCCGAAGTCTTTCGCTATAGCGTCCCAACGTATGCGAAAATATTCGCATATTGAGAAACTGACAGCAATAGTTTTAGCCCTTGTTGCCGTCTTTCTTGTATTATACCAGGTTTTTGGCCAGTTTCCGACGGTCGACACTCTACGGAATGGACTTCGTCAACCCCCTGCGGGGGAACTGGTATACCTGCCGTGGTATATTCTTTTCACCATGGGGCGGCTTGCAGGCGCCTATGCAATCTCTCTTGTAGCGGCAATCGGCATGGGGGTTCTAGCTGCTGAACACAAAAGATTCGCAGCCGTTTTCTATCCCCTTTACGACATAGGACAGGGAGTGCCTATTCTGGCGTTATTCCCTGTTGTCTCGCTGGGATTGAGCCAGCTCATCGGAAACCCAGGAATCGCCCTTGAACTCACGTGTACCATAATGTTAGTTCTTGACATGATTTGGTACATGTTCCTGAATGTCGTAAGCGCCGTGAAGAACATTCCGACCGAGATCAACGAAGTGGGAAAACTGTTTGGATTCAAGGGATTGAAAAGGGTAACGCATCTGGTCATTCCATCCATTTTGCCAGCAATCGTTACCGGAAGCATCCTTTCATGGGGAACGGGCTGGAACACGATCATATTCGCCGAATACTTGCCATCAACAAAAACAACAATCCCTGTTTCAGTGCCAGGATTAGGGTCATTTCTTGACAAGGCGGGTTACGAATATGGGAACACCGTCGTTTTAGTTATCATCCTAGCAGTGATTGCAACCATCGTCCTTCTGATGGAAGGACTCATCTGGAGACGATTACTGAGAAAATTCGAAAAATACCACGTTGAGGTGTAGAAACATGTCAGCGATCGAAGTAGAAAAAGTGGCCAAGACCTTCACGACTGAGAAGGCCAAATTTGTGGTTTTGGACAGTGTTAGTTTTTCTGTGGGAAAAGATGAGTTCATGTGTCTCGTCGGTCCATCTGGCTGCGGGAAATCCACATTGTTGAGAATGATGGCGGGCTTGGAGAAGCCAGATGTGGGCACGATATTGTTCAATGGCCAGCCTATCACAGGTCCTTCGCCAAAGATTGCGATGGTCTTCCAGCTTTTTGGCTTGTTGCCTTGGAAGACTGCTTTGGAGAACGTGGAAGTACCACTTGAGGTTCTTGGAGTCGCGAAACAGAGTCGCGCCCACGTTGCTGAGGAATATCTACAAATGGTTGGACTCGAAGGCTTTGAGAATACTTATCCACATGATCTATCGGGTGGGATGAAACAACGCGTTGGCATCGCGCGAGCTTTGGCTCTGAAGCCTGAAGTACTTCTTATGGATGAACCATTCTCCTCGCTGGATGAACTCACGGCGAAAACTCTGCGGGAGTTGGTGCTCAACATCTGGCGAAACCCAGCCTTGCCCACAAACACGTTCATTATGGTCAGTCACAACGTCGAAGAAGCAGTGTTGATGGCAGACCGAGTGATCGTCATGTCGCCACGTCCCGGCAGGGTTGTCGGAGAGATCAAAATCGACTTGCCAAGACCACGCTCTGACTACTTGAGGGACAAACAGTATTTCAAATATGTTGATGAAGTGGTAGACTTGCTTAAGAAAGGAAAAACTGAAACAGAGGATCAGAGTCCCTTGTCGGTGACGGCCAAGCGAACCAGCAGAATCTAATAAGAATATTCCCCTCCGATAGTTGACCCTGACAAGGATACATATCCGGAAAATCGTTCCCTTCGTAAGAGACATTGAGGCGTGCGCCACAAGAGAATCCATTGCCAAAGCATTAGTGAAGTTGGAAATAGACCTCTTGGGTAGAAAAGAGCTGGTTTAGATGATTCTGCCCAGAAGGGTCAGCTCACCTGCGCCGCCGCCTAGCCGCCGGGCGCTCCGTGAAACGGGACATCTTTCCAGAGCATGTCCCACCAGTCTGCTTCTGTTATGGTTTCGCCCTTGACGAGTATTTCTAGAACTTGTTTCAAGAGTTCATGGTGTCTTTTCTCGTCTGACAGTATTGCGGCGAGGAGAAGTTTGACTTTGTTGTCTTTCACGTTGGGCAGCATTTTGCCGATCTTCTGTATTAGCTCGGCTTCCATTTGGATGTGTTTTTCAACTAGGTCCGTTTGTTTGTCAAGGTTTTCCTGAGTGAGTGCCTTGGACACAGTTGTGAGAAGTGTTGCCGCGGACGCGTACATTTCTGCATGTTTCAGCGAATCCAGTGAGATTCCCTTTAAAACGGCTTTCACGCTTGGGTTTTCGATCTCTGGTAACGATTTGTTAAGCGAGTCCACAATCTTGTTTTCGATTTTGATTTGGTCTTTGATGAATTTCACCAGTTCATCTTTGGAACTCATGTGTCTTCCTCCTATGTTCAAGGACTTATCAGACTCTGGGAATAAGGCTTTCGGCAACCCTCTTGCCCAGCGCAAAACACTTCTCAAGCCCGGCTTGATCGGGAGTGTACTTGACCGAGAGAGGAGACTCTGGTGCAATCATCTCAAACTTGTTCTTCAGAATCTCAAGAAGTAGTTTAGGCGCCTCACCGCTCCACCCGTATGAACCGAAAGCTGCGCCAGTCTTGCCCTTCAAACTCACGCTCTTTACGGCTGCATCTTCAAAGTAACTCTTGAAAGTCACAGGCATGTCATGATGGTATGTGGCAACGCCAACAAGTATAGCATCGTAACCTGCAAGTTCATCGACAGGCACGTAGTAATTCAATTCTACCTCGGCGCCTGCTACGCTTCGAGCTCCTTCTGCCACTGCCTTGGCCATCTTCTCAGTGTTCCCAGTTCTACTGTAGTAAAGGACAAGAAGCCTTGGCATTCGACCACCCCGATAGTACTTGGACATTGAAGATGTATAAGAACACTGTTACTAGCAGTTGATGTGCTCGTCCGCGTCGTCCTTGACTTCTCTGGTCTG
>Ga0315277_10006756_pt1 | contig 14926 bp, 16 predicted proteins | sample YL17G05_15_MG_FD_203695 | JGI IMG/M metagenome (GOLD analysis project Ga0315277, IMG submission 203695) | Sediment microbial communities from Yellowstone Lake, YNP, Wyoming, USA - YL17G05_15 | ecosystem: Environmental > Aquatic > Freshwater > Lake > Sediment | place: USA: Wyoming | collected...
TTCCCAGCACCCCGACTAAAAATATGGAAAAATTTATCATTACCGCCATTTTAGTTTTTTTGGCCGTAGTTTTTTCGGATGTTCTTTGGGTTTTGTACATTAGAAGGGTTAACCAGGGAAAGGCTCTAAGTGCTGCTGTTTTTGGCACGATTATTTGGCTGTTTGGTGCTTTCGTAGTCATTAATTATCTTCAAGATAAAAGACATATCATTTCTGCCGTTCTGGCTTCTTTTATTGGTACCTACTTGGCGGTAATGTATGATTCCCGAAGAAGAAAATAAAAATGTGAAACCCATTAAGCTGAAATTGCGGAAGACCATCAGCATCAAACCAACAAAACCTTTTGCTTTTGACCCTACCTTCTATAAACCGGATCATTTTGTTACAGGCGATACTTATTGGGAGCCGGGTATCCGTTGGCAGACCTGGAACTGGCAGAACAGGTTGCTGGGGGTGAAGTTTATTAACAAAGGAACAACTGATAATCCTCGAATTTCCGTAGAGATTTTTTCCCAAAAACCCTTTACTCAAAACCTTCTTAATTTGTTCATAGAGGAAATTAAATACCGCTATAACCTCGAGCTTGATTTAAGTGAATTTTACAAGCAGTTCCGAAATGATAAGCTGCTTACACCCATAATCAGGAAATTGCGCGGCATGCGGACGGGAAACCCGCTCTCTTTATATGAATATCTGATAGTGGGAATAGTTCTTCAGAATGCCTCAGCCAGAAGGTCAATTCAGATGTTCAAGGCGCTTTTAGAAAAATATGGAACATTGCTTGAATTTGACAACAAGAGATTATGGTGTTTTTGGGCCCCGGGCAAATTAAAAAACGTAAGCGAGGGAGAATTGCGGAGCCTGAAAGTCGGTTACAGGGCAAAATCAATAAAGCAAATCGATGACTATTTTGAGCAAAGGCTGATTAATGAGCAAGATTTAAGGGAAAAAGACAGGGAGAGCCAGAGAAAGGAATTATTGAAACTTTACGGCGTGGGACCGGCAACAGTTTGGTATTTGCTTTTTGATGTTTTCCACCACTGGGATTTTTTCAATCATATTTCTCCCTGGGAACAGAAAATCTATTCCAAGCTGTTTTTCAACCGCAATCCTTTAAAGCCCGTTCCAGTCGAAAAACTGTTGAAACATTTTGAAAAATACGGGAAATACAAACAACTGGCAGTGCATTATGTTTGGGAAGATGTTTTTTGGAGAAGGAGAAAAGAAAACATTCCTTGGTTGGAAAGAGAGCTAAGACTTTAATTTTTAATAATAATCTGGTAAAAAGATATTTATGACCCCAAAATTAATTATATTTGATTTTTCCGGAACCCTGGCATATTTTAAAAAGCCCGATCCCAAAGAATTCTTTTCCGGTTTGGCAAATCTAGGGTTGGAAATTAAAAATGAAGAACAAATGAAGTTGTTTAATGATTCATTTAAAATTAATTTAGTTTATACCCGAGACTGGCAGGATTTTAGCGAGAAAATGATTAATAGTTTTTCAATCAAGGCAAAAAAGGAAACAATTGAAAAAATAGCTGAATTTTTCAAAGATAAGTCCGGGCCAGAGATTTACCAAGATGCAAAAGAAATTATTGACCTGCCTTTTTCCAAGGCAATCTTGTCAACCGGAGCCAGGTTTTTAATCGAAACGATTTTTCCGAAAGGGTTTGAAATTTTCAGCCCCGAAGAAACAAAGTTTATAAAACCAGACAAGCGAGCCTTTCTTTCTGTCTTAGAAAAATTAAAGGTAGAGCCAACAGAAATTCTGATGGTCGGCGACGAAGTAGAGCGCGATTTAATTCCAGCCCAAGAATTAGGGATGGAAGTGATATTAATTGATCGGGAGAATAAAATCAGCAATCCACGATTTAAAAAAATTAATTCCTTGGCTGAGTTGAAGAAGATTTTGATAACGGGCCTATAGTATAACGGTAATACGCGGCATTCGCATTGCCGAGATCCGAGTTCGATTCTCGGTGGGTCCACACTTGACAAAAAGGATATTTTATTTATAATAAGAGCATAGAGCAAAATGCTCTTTTAAAATTGGAGGAAACAATGTTTACAGGAAGAGTTGTCCGGGTATTTCCGGAACAAAACTACGGCATTGCAGAGCCGTTTGGAGTTCGCGCTCGCGCTCTCGGTTTAAGAGAAGTAATTCTCTCCAAGAAAGACCAGCGCGCCATTGGTGAGAAGGGTCAAATTGATCCCGAGAAGGTACGAACAACTATCCTCGAAATGGGGACGATAGTAAAATTTCTCTTGGATTACAGGAGCGACATTACGCCTATCGCTTTTCTTTGGGCGCAGAAACCTAAAATAAACACTGATAAAGCGACAGTTCAGACAATGTCTATAGGTGGGAAAAAGCCTAAGTCGGAGGCCCATAACTACCCTTGGCATGAACAGACTGGAAGCTCCCGTAGTGATGTCGGCGTGATGCCTAAAGGGTATAATCAGAAGGAAAAGCCAATCCCAGAGGTTACACAGATATCTGCTCCAGATTCTTCAAACGCATTAAGCGTTGATGTAGAGAAGCGGGTTCTGGAAGTTCCTCGCGACATCCAGCAAAAAACTGCGGCTATTGTTCAGTCGGACAAGCCGGTTCGTTCCCAGCCATGGTTTAAGGTCGGGAGAAACGATTCCAACCATTCCAGCAATGGTCCAAGACGGAGGGTTGATGGGAAAAGGAAGGTTCGGAAACAAAAACAACACAAAAAAAATCCGAAGTATCCCACAAATGGACGCGACTTTCGCTACCTTGGGAAAGATATTGGTGCAACACCAATGCCAAACAAAGCATTCCAAGAGAGCATTTCAGAAGTTCCAGTCGTCCCGAAGAAAAGCCAGGAAGTTCAGAATGATGATCCCCTTCAAGTTAAAAAAACTGATTCGGTGCCGATCTCTCCCAAAAAAAGGCAAGAATCTGAAAAAGGCTTTATTCTGCCGCCATGGGCCGCAAAAAAAGGAGTGGAAGCCATTCTTGGTGGACAGCGGGTCAGGATAGGAACAGTAGGAATTTAAGGGGCTGAGAAAAATTTCTTTGTCCCGGTTAACGAGAAACTCGTTAACCTTTTTCTTTTTAATTTGTCCCCAAAGCTTAAATCTGTTAAGATTACTTAATAGCATGTTTAAGCTTTTTTTGTTATTCCTTTTCGGATATTTACTGGGATCTATTCCCTCCGGCTATTTAATATCCAAAAATAAAGGAGTTGATATCAGAAAAGTGGGCAGTGGCAACATTGGCGGCACAAATATTGCCCGGACATTTGGTTTGAAGTTAGGGATAGCAGTTGGGATTCTAGATGTTTTTAAAGGAATAATCCCGACCTATTTAGCCATTGTTTTTTTATCCTCTAACTGGCAAATAGCACTAGTAGCTGTTGCGCCGACCCTAGGGCACATATTCCCTGTTTGGCTCAAGTTTAAAGGAGGAAAAGGAGTGTCAACTGCGTTTGGCGCTCTTCTTGTTTTATTACAATGGAAATACATTTTAATTTTAATTCTAATTTGGATTTCAGCCATAATTGCTTTTAAAATAGTAAGTTTTGCCAGCCTTTCTGCAGCCAGTTTTGTTCCTTTAACTCTCTGGATGGCCTTTCATTCATTGAGCTATTTTGTTTTAGGGCTTGTCTTCTTTATCCTTATTTGGTGGGCCCACAGGGAGAATATTGAAAGAATAAAGAATAAAACAGAATCAAGGTTTAAATTTAAAAAGTCGTCAGATAATAATAAATAATACATATATATATGCAAAAAATAGGTTTAGTAACCGATGGAGCGGCAGATTTGCCGGAAGAATTAATTGAAAAACATCAAATGGCCATTGTGCCGGTAAAAATGGACTGGCCGGATATAGAAAATTTGCCCGGCGATAATGTTTTTCAAAAAATACGCGAAGGCGAAAAAAGAGGGGTCAAGACCTTCGGAAAAACTTCTCAGCCCTCGCCGAAAGATTTTTTAACCGCCTTTAAAAAACAACTTGAGAATTTCGAAAAGATTATTTGTATTACTGTTACTTCCAAACTTTCAGGTACCAATAATTCAGCCATTCAAGCAAAAAACTTTTTAACCAATGAGGAAAAAGAAAGAATTTTTATTATTGATTCTTTGAACGCCAGCTGCGGAGAAGGGCTCCTAAATTTTAAAGCCCTTGGTTTAATAGAGCAAGGAAAAGAGGCGGAAGAAATTATCCAGGAGTTGGAAAAATCCGTGCCCTACGTTTATTTTTACGGCATGTTTGTTGATCCCAAATGGCTTGAAGCTTCCGGTCGTATATCGCACACCCTGGCTAATTGGGTGAGAAGGGTGCAGAAAATTGGCTTAAGGCCACTGCTGGGAATGAAAAAAGGATTACTCATTTCCATGGGTATTAAAAGAGGGGCAAGAAACCTTCCCGATGCCTTGTTTAGGGAAATAGAAAACAAGACCAAAAAATCAAGAGAGCAGGGAAAAAAGATCCTAATAGCAATTAGCCATGGAGACAATCTTCGACAAGCCGAAGATTTAAAAGGAATGATTGAAGGAAAACTGAAAGGATGCGAGGTAGTTTTCATAACTCTGATCGATAACGTTTTGGCCATTCTGGCTGGTCCCGACTCTTTAGTTTTTGGCTGGTACGAAGTTTAGTATTTTAAACATATATGAATTTTCAATTCATTCTATCCTGCCTTTACTTTTTTCTCCCCGCCTATTTCACCAATATGATTCCGCCGTTAGTCAGGCGGGCCAATCTTTTTAATTTTTTAGATAAACCGGTTGATTTTGGCAAGAATTTCTTAGGTAAACCGTTTTTAGGTGCCCACAAAACCTGGCGGGGGGTGATTTGTGGTATTATCCTGGGCATACTGGTGGCTTGGCTTCAGGTCTGGCTTTATAAGTTTCCCCAGGTAAGAGGAATAAGCTTTCTTGATTATTACAAGATCAATATCTGGCTCTTTGGATTTTTGATTTCAGCCGGAGCGGTTTTCGGAGACCTGCTCTTTGCTTTTGTTAAAAGACGCCTGGAGATAGAGCCGGGAGGCGTGTTTATGCCTTTTGATCAGACCAATTACGTGGTCGGAGCAGCTATTTTCTTGACGTTCTTCCTTAAAATTAATATAATGGTTTGGGTAACTCTTTTTATTTCAACCTTCCTTTTACATGTAATATTCAATAGGGTGGGTTATTTATTAGGGGTTCATAAAAATAAATGGTAATTAATCTATGGATCAGGGTTTTTCTCAAATATTTTTGCAAAAATTGATTGAACTTTCCCCGCCAGTTTTTTGGGCAGGGTTGGTTTTTATCGTTGGAATAATAACATCCTATTGGCTGGGCGCAATATTCACCTCTTTCCTTAATAAGATTAAATTAAACCAACTTTTAAGAAGATTAGGCACGGAAGATGCCTTGGCTAAAATTGATTCCCGGATTAACGCTCCCAAGTTTTTCGGCGGGATAGTCAGGTGGTTTTTCCTTATTCTCTTTATAATGGCTTCATCAGAGATTTTAGGGTTGCATCAGTTAAGCCAATTTTTAGATAAAATAATCAGCTATTTCCCTAACATTTTCATTTCCGCCCTCATTTTTTTGGTGGCACTTTTCCTGACCGACTTTTCCGAAAAAATTGTTATCGGCACCCTGGAAGAAGAAAAGATAACTTATTCCAGGCTTTTGGGAAGAATTATCCGCTGGGCAATCTGGCTTTTTGCTATTTTAGCAATTCTTTACCAACTTCAAATTACTCCTTCATTAATTCTGACCGTCTTTATCGGTATGGTAATGACCGTTTCCCTTGCTTTGGGCATTGCCTTTGGCTTGGGCGGCAAAGACCTGGCAGCTAAAATCCTAAAAGAACTCGAAGAGAAGTTTAAATAACTCCTCATGGAACATATCACTCCCGAAAATTTGAAGGAGATGATTCTTCTTTCCTGTAAAAGAGTTGAAGAAAGAAAAGAAGAGATTAATAAAATAAATGTTTTTCCCGTTCCTGACCAGGATACTGGAAACAACATGGCTAAAACCCTCCTGGGAATAAAGGAAGCAATTGAGGGTAAAGAATTTCAAAATTTAAACGAGCTTTCAGAAAGGGTATTGGATGGCGCCCTGACCAATGCCCAGGGTAACGCCGGTGTAATCTACACCGGCTTTTTAGCTGGTTTTTTTCCTCAATTAGGCAACGATTTGGTTGATGTTCAGAAACTATCCCTGGCTTTTGAAAAAGGATCAGAGAAAGCCAGGCAGTCAATCCAAAACCCAAAAGAAGGAACAATCTTAGATGTTATTGAGGCGGTGGCAGAGACCTTTAAAAAAGAGTCAGGCAAAGAAAAAAATGTCCTGGCTGTTTTTAAAAAATCAGCTGAGAATGCCCGGGAGGCTCTTTTGGCCACCAGAGAAAAAATGGAGATTTTCAGAAGGGCCAATGTGGTTGATGCCGGCGGGCTGGGATTTTTAATAATATTAGAAAGCTATCTGGAAGCCCTTGATCCTTCCTTGCTTAAGGTTTTAGAGAAAGAAGGAAAACCATCAGAAAAGGTCAAAAGATTTATTCAGAGAATTTCCTACCGCTACGAAGTTGTTTGTTTGCTTAAGAATCCAAGAATGGAAGAGAAAAAGATAAGGGAAAAGCTTAAAGGGCTGGGAAATTGTTTGGATGTCGTTCAGGTAAAAGACAGAATGAAACTTCATATTCACACCGATTTTCCCGATGAAGCTAAAAATATCTTAAGAAATGCCGGCGAGATTCAGAGTTTAAGAATTGAGGATATGGCCAAAGAGCTTGCGGGAGAAGAGTCAGTCAGGAAGGTTAACATCGGAATAGTTGTTGAAGACGTCGTTGATTTCCCCCAGAAGATTATTGAGAGATATCAGATTGAAACCGTTCCCCTGGTTCTTAACTGGCCGGAAGGAGATAATCTTCCAGGAGAGAATATCTATCAGAAGATGAGGGAAGCAGAAAAAAGAGGAGTTAAAGAGTTTCCCAAAACCTCCCAGGCAATTCCCCAATCATATCTGGACGCTTTTGAGAAACAGCTTAACAAATTTGAAAAAGTTTTGTGTTTGACTTTGTCTTCCAAAGTATCCGGCTGTTACAATTCAGCCCAACAAGCGGAAGCGGAAATAGGGAAACCGCGCCGGCTTTTTATTACGGATACCTTAAACGCTTCTACCAGTCAGGCGCTTCTGGTTCTCAGGGCAATTGAACTTATTCAGGAACAGAGAGAAATGAATGAAATCTTAGAAGAAATTAAAAGATTAATACCCCAGACCCATCTTTATGTTCTTTTTGAAGACCCTAGATGGATAGAGGCTGGAGGAAGAATAAGCAAGGGCCAGGCTAATTGGATAAGAAGAATCAGGGGCATAAAACTTCATCCTATACTGACCATTAAAAAGGGAAGGGTGATTGCTGACGGCGTGGTTTTTGCCGAAAACATGGTTGAAGCCCTATTCAAAAAAATATCCAAGGAGAGCAAAGGATTCCGGAGAAGGGGCAGGAAGATAAGGGTAATTATCAGTCATGCCGATAATCCCGAAGGGGCGGAGAATTTAAGAAAAAGGTTGAAGGAGATAAAAGCAGAAGTGCCTTTTATCAGCTTGGCTTCACCGGTAATATGCGCTCATACCGGCCCTGGCACCTTGCTGGCCGGCTGGCAAGCAATTTAAATTTAATTTATTTTATGTACATCAAAGGAGTAGGAATGACAAAATTTGATTATTCTAACAAGCCCTGGTGGCGTTTTGTTTTTGAAGCGGCAACAGAGGCTCTGGAGGACGCAGGAATGAAAATTTCTGATATCAAAGCCGTTGTTTTGGCATCCATTTCCAGTGCTGCTGGCGGAGAGCATCAGACCCACAAAGTTGCTTTATTGTCAGACCTTTTTAAGACCAATATTCCGATCATTGAAACCCCTTCGGTTTGCGGAGGAGGAGGAGTGGCGACCTGGACGTCCAATCGTTTGGGTTTTGAAAATGTTTTAGTGGTGGGCGGAGAGAAATTAGTTGACAGCTTAAGCGAGGTAACTACTGACTGGATTATGTCAGCCAGCGAGAGAGTATGGGAACAGACCGAGGGCATGATTTTTCCTGCTCAGAACGCCTTAATCTGGCAGCAGTATATGGAGAAATACGGGGCAACCATGGATGATTTGGCTCTCATTGCTTTTAAAAACCATCATAATGCAGCCTTAAATCCCAAGGCATATTATTATCAGAGACCGGTTTCTTTAGACGAAATCAAGAAATCACCGCTAGTTTCCACACCTTTTCGTTTAATGGACTGCTCTTTGTCGGTTAATGGCGGAGCAGCCGTAATTTTAACAAAAGAAAAGACAGAGGTTGAAATTATCGGCTCAGGATTTGCCACTGATTATCTTCTGACTTTTGGTCGGGAGACCATTACCCATTTCCCGGCAGCCAGGATGGCGGCTAATCAAGCATTTGAGCAGGCTAAAATCAGGAGAGAGGATATTAGTCTTGCCGAGGTCCACGATGCTTTTACCTCTATAGAGCTATTTTCTTATGAAGATTTAGGATTTGCTCCGATTGGCAAAGGAGCAGATTTAATAAGACAGGGAGTCGTTAATTTGGGCGGTCGTTTACCAATTAACCCTTCTGGCGGCCTAAAAGCCAAAGGCCATCCGATTTCCGTGACCGGCCTAGCCCAGATTTATGAAGTTGTCAATCAGCTGCGGAACAAATGCGGAGAGCGTCAGGTAAAAAATGCTCAAATCGGCCTCTGCCACAACGTTGGAGGAGCCGGCGGCAGCGCAACGGTTCATATTCTCCGGAAAAATTAATAAATATATGTTCACAAAATCAAGAGTTAGCTTAAAGGTCGCAATAATCATCTTAATAGTTTTAACGCTGGGGGCAATTTGTCTGATTTGGGGGAATTATAAATCAACTCAAAAAGAGATAGATAGTTTAAGCCAGGGATTTGACAAAATAATCGGAAAGGTTATTAAGGAAAAAGTCTTGTACAAAATTAACGAGGGTAATGGTAAAATAATATCATCCCAGATGGTCATATCCGAGGGTTCCACGGTTTTTTCCTTACTGGGAGAACTGTCTCAAAAAGAAAATTTTAAATTAGAAACAAAAGAATACAAAGAAATGGGCATACTGGTGGAGAGCATTGATGGGGTTAAAAACGGAACCGATAATAATTACTGGCAGTACTGGATAAATAACGAGCTGCCCATGGTAGCTGCCGATAAAAAAGAGGTTAAAAAGGGCGATAAGATAGAATGGAAATTCGCCCCAGCAGAGTTTTAAAATTAAAAAATATTAACAAAAATATGAACAAAAATATGAACAAAAAAATTATCATTGCAATATTCATTGCCTTAATAGGAGCTTCTTTTCGTATTTTTCTGAACGAAAAAATCTCCATTCCCAATTTTGAAGCCGTCACTTCTCTTTCTTTGCTTTCCGGTTCGTTTCTGGGTGGGATTTTCGGCGGAATAACCTCTCTTCTAATGATATTCTTTTCAGACCTTTATCTCGGCAATACCCAGATTTATCTTTTTACCTGGTCGGCTTTTATTCTTATCGGTATTTTGGGTTCCCTTATAAAAAACAATTCTAAAAAATACATTTTAAAGATTACAGGAATGGGAGTTTTGTCGGTTCTGTTTTTCTTTCTCTGGACCAATTTTGGCTGGTGGCTTATTTCCGGAATGTATGAAATGAGTTTTTTGGGATTGATAAAATGCTATATCGCCGGCCTGGCCTTTTTAAGGAATCAAATGGCCTCTGTTTTGATTTTTACTCCTGCCTTCGGTCTGATTTTTTCTTTCTTTTCCAGGAAAATTTTCTCCATTTATCCCAGAATGAATATCGTTAAAAAAACCTCTAATCTTTAGTTCCATCCGAAACCATGAAAGCATTGCTTTTATACCCTAAATATCCGCCAACTTTCTGGAGTTTTAAATATGCCCTTCCTTTTATTGGCAAAAAGGCGGCCTTTCCTCCCCTTGGCCTGTTAACCGTTGCTGCAATGCTTCCTTCAAGCTGGAAGAAAAAAGTTGTTGACATGAACATCACCAGATTAAAAGACAAAGATATTGAATGGGCAGACTTTGTATTTATTTCAGCCATGATAGTTCAAAAAGAATCGGTTAGGGAAATAATTGAAAAATGCAAAAGATTAAAAGTCAAAATAGTGGCCGGCGGACCTCTTTTTACTACTGGCTACGAAGAATTCAATGACCAGATAGACCATTTTATTCTAAACGAGGCCGAGATAACTCTACCTCTTTTTTTGGCTGACCTAGAAAGAGGACAACCAAGACACATTTATACTTCTTCAGAGTTCCCCGATATTACAAAAACCCCAGCGCCCATCTGGGAGCTTATTAATTTCAAACCTTATTCCGCTCTTAGTATTCAATATTCCAGAGGATGCCCGTTCAATTGCGAATTCTGCGATATTGTGATTATGAATGGTCGTGTGCCGCGAGCCAAATCAAAAGAACAGATAATGAAAGAATTAGATATTTTATACAATCGGGGGTGGCGGAGCAATGTTTTTTTTGTTGACGATAATTTTATAGGGAACAAAGAAAGGCTCAAAAGAGAAATTCTGCCATCTTTAATTCAATGGATGAAGGAAAGAAGCTATCCTTTTTCTTTTAACACTGAAGTATCAATTAATCTTTCTGACGACGAGGAACTTATGAAGCTTATGTCGGAAGCTGGCTTTAACACGGTTTTTATTGGTATTGAAACGCCTGATGAAAAGGGTCTCAAGGAGTGCGGGAAATTTCAAAATACAAACCGTAATCTGCTTAATTCAATTAAAAAAATTCAGAATTACGGAATTCAAGTTCAAGCCGGCTTTATTGTCGGCTTTGACAGCGATACCCCTTCAATTTTTGAAAAACAGATTAATTTTATTCAAAGGAGCGGTATTGTCACGGCCATGGTCGGAATTTTAGGCGCTTTGCCTAAAACTAGATTATACAAAAGATTAAAAGAAGAAGGACGCCTCCTTAAGCATACTTCCGGCGATAATACCGATTATTCAATTAATTTCGTGCCTAAAATGGGAACTAATTTTCTCATCAATGGCTACAAAAGAATTTTAACTACAATTTATTCCCCCAAAAATTATTATGAAAGAGTTAAGATATTTTTGAAGAATTACAGACCTCCCAAAAGGGAAAAATGGAGATTAAATCTGCCGGACCTGGAAGCGTTTATAAAATCCATTTGGTTTATAGGCATTACGGGGAAAGAGCGCATTTTTTACTGGAGACTTTTCTTTCGGAGTTTGTTTACCCGGCCGCAACTTTTTCCCTTAGCTATTACTCTTTCTATTTACGGATTCCATTTCAGAAAGGTTTCAGAAAATTATCTTTAATTTTTTCATATGTTTTTTCAATGTCCAAAATGTAAAAAAATCTGGCAATATCCGATTGAGAAATGTCTTGATTGCTTTGTTGAGCCGGAAAGAATGCCGGCCGAAAAATCCAAGGTTATAGGGATTTCTAAGGTTTCCATTCCTACCATTCAGCACATGAAGACCCCATATTTTGTTTTACTTTTGGAAGATGAAAACGGAAATAAATGGGCAGAGAAAAGCAAAAAAGAGTACAAAGTGGGCGAAGAGATTGTTTTAAGCGCCAAAAAAGACAAAGATGCTGTTGCTGTTTGGCGGATAAAATATGATGTTTTGGAAGGGATTAAAAAAGTAATTTATTTGCTCGGCGGATTAGAGATTAATTCGGAGAAAAAAATACTAATCCTTCCGACTCTTGATTCTCCCAAGCATCCCTACTTTGCCGCCAACACCACCCCGGCTTTTTTAGAAAATATGTTTAAATACTTAATAGAAAAGGGAGCAGATAAAAAAAATATAAAAGTAGCGGCTCAAAGTTTTGACGAGGTTCCCATAGAGTTTTCAGCTCAGAAATCCCAGCTTCTCAATATTTGTCAAAGTTACGGTATTCTTCCTTTAGATTTAGCCAAGACCAATTTTATTAAGAAAACCGAGGGAGAGTTAAATTTTGAAATATCTGAGGAGGCGTTTAACACAGATTTGATTATAAACCTGCCTATTTTAAAAACAGGCAAGGTTTCGGCTTCGGATAATGTTTTAAAATTTTTAAAAAAAGAATCTTTTCTCGGCCTGAAATACCTTTATTCCAAGGAAGAGATAATGGAAAAACTGAATAAGATTCTGTCTTTGCATCTAACCTTAGCTGACGGGGAAACAATCCAAAAAGCAAATCAATTTACTATTTTTTTGGGCGTTATCTTAGCCAGCTTTAATTCTTTAAATCTGGATCGGGTTTTTAACGAAATCATCATGTTTAAAGATTTGCCTGAATTTATTAGAAAAACCAAAATTGAAGAAATACCAATAGTCGGCAGAGAAATAGAAGAAGTTCAGTGTGAGACGGAAAAACTATGACAAAAGCCCTAAGGTTGCATAAAAAATTAAAAGGGAAAATAAAGATTGAACCAAAAATAAAGGCTTCTCAAAAGAACCTTCATTTAATTTATACGCCCGGAGTGGCCGAGGTAACGAAATTAATAGCCAAAGAGCCTCACCAGTCATTTTTTTACACTTCCAGAGGAAACAATGTAGCTATTATCAGCGACGGTTCTAGGACTATAGGAGTGGGCAATACCATAGCTGAGGCTTCTCTTCCGGTAATGGAAGGCAAGGCAGTTTTATTTAAAACCCTTTCTGACATCGATGCCTATCCTCTTTGTTTGGGCACCAAATCAGCAGAAGAGATTATTAGAATTATAGAGGCCCTGACCCCGAATTTCTCCGCTTTTAATATCGAGGACATAGAATCTCCCAAATGTTTTCAAATAATGGAGGCTTTAGAGAAAAAGAATATTCTGGCCTTTCATGATGACCAACAGGGAGCAGCTATTGTTGTTTTTGCCGGCCTGCTGAACTCTTTGAAAGTAATGAAGAAAAACTTAAAAAAAGTAAAAATCTGTCTGGCCGGCGCTGGAGCAGCTGGTTACGGCGTATATAATATCTTAAAACAGAACAAGATTAAGAATTTAATTGTTTTAGAGAAAAAGGGGATAATCCACCGTAACAAGGGAGAAAAGAATAAATACTTTAAAGAGATTGCTAAGTTTACCAATCCCGAAAACATTAAAGGGGGATTGAAAGAAGCCATTAAGGGAGCAGATGTCTTTATCGGTCTGACCGGCAAAGGAAGGCTTTTAAAAAGCCGGGAGATTGCTTTGATGGCAGAAAGACCGATTATTTTTGCTCTTTCCAATCCCGTTCCTGAGATTTTTCCTGAAGAGATAGAAAAAGTAACCAAAGACTACCTTTATGCCACTGGTCGTTCTGATTTTCCCAATCAGATTAATAATGCCTTGGTCTTTACCAGGATAGTCAGGGGCATGCTTAACAAGAGAAAGAGCATTACCTTGGGATTAGAGGTTAAAATCGCTGAAGCGATTGCTAGTTTAATTCCCAAACCGTCCAAAAGAAAGATTCTGCCGCAAGTTTTTGACAAAAGATTGGATAAAACAGTCATATCAAAGTTCAGAAGGGCTTGATTAAGCAAGCTTGCCCTTAATTTTTAAAGAGGTTAAAATATAAAACATCATGGAATCCAAAAGTTTAAGCGCAATTGGAGCTGATTCGCTAAGTGCAAAAATTTTCTCTCTAATAAAAGACATTGCTTTGGTTTTTGGCTTTGCCATTTTGACTGGTCTGTCTGCCCAAATAAAAGTGGAAATAGGGCCGGTTCCCCTAACCATGCAGACCTTGGTTGTTCTTTTAAGCGGGATTTTATTAGGAAGCAAAAAAGGAGCTGCTTCCCAGATAACCTATCTTTTTATGGGATTACTTGGTTTTCCCTGGTTTGCTAGGGGAGGAGGATTAGGTTATCTTTTTTCCCCCACTTTTGGCTATATCCTGGGCTTTGTCTTTGCTTCCTATCTGGTTGGTTTTTTTCTTGAAAGGGGCTGGGGCAAAAACATTAAAAAAGCCATTTTAGCTCTTTTAATCGGTGAAGCGGTCATTTATTTATTCGGAGTTTCATGGCTTTTTAAATTTGTCGGCCTTGATAAAGCACTAGCCCTTGGTTTTTATCCCTTTATCTTAGGAGATTTTTTAAAATTATTATTAATTATTCCTCTCCTGCTTTTTAGGCAGAGGAATACATATATATATGAAAGATAAGGTTATTTTAATTACTGGTTCTTCTCAGGGTATTGGTAAGGCAATCGCCTTTAAATTTGCTTCCACTGGCGCAAGAATCGCCTTAAACGATATTCAATCGCAGGAGGAAAACTTAAAACAGACAAAAGAAGAGATTGAAAAAATGGGCAGCCAGGCAAAATATTTCCTTACTGACGTTTCTAAGTTGGAAGAAACGGAAAAAATGGTCCAGGATATTCAGAAAAAATTTGGCCGTCTGGATGTTTTGGTTAACAATGCCGGAATCGTCAAAGACCGGACATTAGCAAAAATGACCCAAGAAGAATGGCAGTCGGTAATAAATATAAATCTAACAGGAGTTTTTAATTCTACCAAAGCCGCCCTTCCTTTGATTATTCAAAACCAGGGGAAAATTATTAACATTTCTTCCATAGTTGGTTTAAAAGGAAATTTCGGCCAGGCAAATTACGCGGCGGCCAAAGCCGGCATCATTGGTTTTACCAAATCATTAAGCAAGGAAGTAGGCAGGTTTGGGGTAACGGTTAATGCCGTTGCACCAGGTTTTATTGAAACCCGGCTTACGGAAAATTTGGCCGAAGAAATGAAAGTTGCCATTAAAAAATTCACTTCTCTCGGTAGGTTCGGCAAACCGGAAGAAGTGGCTGATTTGGTTGTTTTTCTAGCTTCGGATAAAGCTAATTTTATTACGGGCGAAGTGATTACTATTGATGGCGGATTAGCCGTATAAACTATGAACAAAGAAGAAATCAAAAAAATCATACCCTATCA
>Ga0315277_10006757_pt1 | contig 14925 bp, 13 predicted proteins | sample YL17G05_15_MG_FD_203695 | JGI IMG/M metagenome (GOLD analysis project Ga0315277, IMG submission 203695) | Sediment microbial communities from Yellowstone Lake, YNP, Wyoming, USA - YL17G05_15 | ecosystem: Environmental > Aquatic > Freshwater > Lake > Sediment | place: USA: Wyoming | collected...
GCCTTCAAAGCCGGGATAGGCGTCAATGACTTCGATAGAAACGGGTTCGACAACACGGTTGATTCTGATTGTGGCCGGATCGATATCGTTAGCCGTATAGCCTCCCGAGAGCGCACCCACGTAAATGGCCGCCGACTTCGGCTCCAGCGCGTAGGCGGACAGGAAATCGAGGCTGTCCGGTTCAATGATGGTTGCACCGGTGGCGTAGGTTCCGGTCTGAGACAGCAGGTAATCAACCAGCGCCCGGGCATCGGCATGGCGCATGTACCAGAGGTGGAAACCGAAAACGTAGGCGGTGGTGTTATCGGTTTGCGCACGTACGCCGATCGGGTGATTTTCCACCAAAGAGGTCGACGGATATAATGACCGCAAGTTGTAGATGGCCTCCCCGTTGGCGTTAACACTAAAGGTCGACGGGATCGGCGCTGTGTTGGTCGGCCACACGGCATAGACGTTCGGCTTGCACGGTTGTCGAAGCGAATCGAAGGTCACTTCGGGCGAAAGCCCATCCACTGCCTCGGCGTAGTTCAATCCGACAAGGGAATCAATATAAGGGGGTGAACTGTTGTTGTAGTAATGGAGCAGGCCGATATTGAAAACGGAATCGACTCCAAAAAACCGACGGACGTCGTCGACGAAAACCGGATAATAGCCGGGATTGACGGTCATGACATTGTTGAGGGCGACGTCCGCCAGGGAACCGCAATATGCCAGCAGGCCGCCCGACAACATATATTTCACGACGCCGTGAATCGGCCCACACAATTCGGGGGGACTATCGTGCAAGACATCATGTCGCAACCCTCCATCAAAAATGACCAGACGATAAGCCATGAGGTCGCGCCACCAGTCGGTCTTGCACCCGCCATACGCCACCGCCGTGTCCCGCATCATGTAGACGGCATAGTCATAGCCGGACAGGGCCGAATCGTAGAAACGCGCGATGGTGTCGCAATAAACGAGCTCGGTGGTGCCGCTTACCCGGCAGGTGACGACCAGCACGTCTTTGGTTCTCGCCGGGACCGTAAACACCTGGATGTCCTGCGAGAATTCCGATTCGAGCCCGGCGGCGGTGACGGCGGTGATCACGTAGACGGTGGAGTCGGCGGCGTACTCCATGAAGCTGGTGATTCCCGAATCCAATTGACGGTACGGTTCCATAGCGTAAAAGTAGTACCATTGTCCATCGACGAAGAAGCTGTCCTTGGGGAACACCGTCTGCCGGGATTCACCTTTGTCATAGAGCGGGGCGTATTTGTTCTTGGCGGCCACGGGATTGGGGAATTTATAGACGTTGTAGTAATCTACATCGACCCCCGGCGGTTCGCTCCAGCTGACCATCGCCGGTAATCCCGGAGAGGTGAAACTGTAGTTGTTGTCGACGATCGGCGCCGGAGGTTTCCCGCCGGCCTGAACGATGACGGGCTCGCTGAGTCGGCCGATTGCCCTGGCTGCACGATTGGCCATGGAGACCAGATAGGCGCGGTAGGGGGTAAAATCATCGAAACGGTGCCGGAAAACCAGCGGAACGGTGGTAGTATTGTCCCATGCGGTCGGCCTGATCCAGGGCGGCGCCACTCCCGGATACGGCAGAGAATCCCGCGGAATTTCATAGCGGTAGATCTCGTATCCCTCCACGCCGGGAAATACCCACGGATCCCACTCAATAACGGTGGAATCAACGCAGGTATATTGGCTGTATACGCCCATCACCGGGTTGGCGGGATCCACCAGGTATTCCGCCAGGGAATCGGCGACGGCCGCGTTGGCGATGACGTGAGAGAAGTCAAGGTTGGCAAGGTAGGCATCAGGATCATCGGAAAGATTGTCTATATTATCGACCACGTGATGAACCGATTCACCGGTGAAAGTCGTGTACAGGATGCGAAGGCTGGACCCGGGGTACAGATCAAACGGTCCGTACGACATGAGGAATTTGGCGTCGGCGCCGTCAGCCAGATCAGTCGCCAAGGCTGCGGATGAGGGGCTTGCCCATCCGGGATTAGTGTCCGTGAAGATCTGATCGTAATCCCATCCCGGATGACTCATAATGCAGTATTTGTTTCTGTCTCCTGTCGGTGTGCCGAGGTGGGGTCCGAAAATGCACTCGCGATTTCCATACTCATCGACCGGCTGCGGCCCGAAATCGAGTAGGGCATTGCCGTGGCTGACCCACCAATTGTAGGCGGTGTCGAGCAGCGGCACCGATGAGGCAAGAGCCCTGAAGGCGAAAAGGCGGATGGGGCTGGCGTAATCAAACTGTCCGCCGGCGGGATCGCCGTCGTTGTCGATGACGTATCCGATTCCCTGATCGCGAAGGGAACCGGCCAGATCATCCGTCCAACCTGAACTGAGCGATTCGTGATACACGTCCGCATCGAAAAGGAAGCCCAGATAGCCGCTGTTGATGACCTGGGAACCGATATTGGTGACGACCATGTCGTAGATCACCATGTTGTTTTCAGGATCGGACGTCCAGGTGTGGGCGCGGTTGGTGACGCGGACGTGCAGGGGGCGGTGGGGACGATTGTCAAGGGGATCAATTGGACTATCAGGTAAGATGAGCGTATCTACCGACAAGGTCCATATCGAACGATTACTGACGCCACCGAATTCGTACCCGTGAACAGGTGGGAGCAATTCAATTACGTCTGAATACCAGCCGTCAGCGGCAACCGTTACCAGCGTGTCTTCCCCGATAATTCCGCCGATCCAGATAGCGCCGCCAAACAGGTATTCCAAGCCGCTCTCTTCGGGTGATTCAAACGAGGGGCACACCTCGCCGTCACATATGGGAAAAGAAACGAAACCCATGCCGAATTGGCCCCGGTTGGTGAACGAGGCGCCGACTTGGCCGGTGTGAAGCACCCAGAAGGTGTCGACGGGCGCGGCGAAATTCATGGAGGCCGCGTTTTCCAGAGTCGGCGGCAAGGCAAGATCATTGGACGCTGCATCTGGGTGCGCAGGCATCGCGGCCCGGCCATGGGCAGGGGGCGTCGCCACGCACAATAGCGCCGTGATAACCAGGAAAATGCGAACGAATTTTGTCATATTACCCTCCCGAAATGAGACTCGGCAGTATAGACGGATAGGAAAAACTCCTAGCTCAATATAGTTGCCTCCGAAAGAAAGTCAACGGCTTTTTGCGCGGCCATAATATGATCGCGCTCCGGCGGTTGAAGGCATAGATTCCGGCATAGATTGTCCAATCGACGCTTGGCCCGAGCGGGAGACGACAGACCGAATATTCGGGTGATTGCTTGCCAAGTGGCCGTGCGGTTGAGTATCTTTAGGTTCTACTGATGGCTACAATAGAGGTGATAACGATGCCGCACACCGGGGCGCCGCGACTGTTGCGCAAAATCGCCTTCATGGAAGGTGACTGGGACGTGGTCATGCATGTCAAGCCTGAGCCACAAGGCGACTGGATCAAGACGACCGGGACGTCCTCGTTTCGCTTCATCCTCGACCGGTGCGTCTTGGAACAGGTTTATGAAGGAGTGATATCGGGGAGTCCGTATCGCGGCAAGGGATTTTTCGCCTTCAATCGATTTTCCGGCAAATGGCAGCACGTCTGGAGCGACAACGTCGCGGCCGGCATCAACGCTTTCGAAGGTGATTTCGAAGATGGGAAGCTGATAGTTTGGGGCCGGGAAAAATCTCCCGGCGGGGAAATCTTGACGCGGGCAACCACCTTCAACATTTCGGACGACGCCTTCGACTGGATATTGGAGTCGTCGGCTGACGGCGAAGCCTGGACGCCTATCATGAAGGCGACCTATTCACGGAAGAAAAGCTGATGGTGCCGGAACCGGGGCGCATCATGCCAAGAGAAGCAAACAAGATAGGGCAAGAAGTGTTTGACGTCGGGTTTGCCTGTTGCGTAACAGGGAAATGTCAATCAGGGGAACCCGGACGATTTCGCACAGGAGAGAAAGAAATACCTGGGGAATCCCCCGGGCAATCTAAATGGAGGATGTTATGAGACGACTGGTTACTGTGTTATTTATGCTGATGGGATTGGTCATCATCGGCGGGGCGGTTGCGGCTCAACCGGAAACCAAAGCCGACGCGCCGGCCATGGCGATGGGCGCGCCGCCGGAAATGAAGCAAGTGGCATTCATGGTGGGAACATGGGACGCCGTCATGTCGATGAAAATGAGTCCCGAGGCGCCGTGGATGGAATTCACGGGGATCACCACCAGCGCCATGATTGTCGACGGCTGCGCGCTGAAATCGGAGTTCGAAGCGAGTATGATGGGGATGATGTTCAAGGGCTTCAGCACCATGACGTATAACCGGAACACCGGAAAATGGCAGACGGCGTGGATCGATAATATGGGCGCCGCAGTGAGCCTGTACGAGGGCGATTTCAAGGACGGCAAATTCGTCGTCTCAGGAAAGGACCTGTTGGCGGGCGGCAAGACGATGCTGACCAGAATTACCAGCTACAATATCACCGATACCAAGTACGACTGGATGCAGGAGAATTCCATAGATGACGGCGCCACCTGGATGACGTCCATGAAAGGCGTTTACACCAAGCGGCAATAAGAAGCGGGGCGTGCCTCACAAAGGCTGCACCGACGTACACCTGGCGCGCCGGCGGGAAACCGCCCGGCGCGTTTTCATCGACGCGTCCAGCGCCGTTCGCGGATTCTCTCGGCCGGTCAAACCATTGGTTTGCCGGGTTTGTGGCCGACGATCAGCTTGACGCCGACGGCGATAATCAAAATCGGCCAGATATAACCCCAGAACGACCAGTGGATAATGCCCATCTCGTTCAGCAGAAGCAGGCCGCCGAGAATGATCAACACGATTCCGAAAAACATCGATACCTCCTGATTATCTGCCGGTAATTACGTTATTCATCACGGTATTGCCAAACAATTTTTGCGCGGCAAGTTTCAGAGCCGCTCAAGCGTTGAGCTGACGACCCGCGCAATCTCTTGCATTAACTGTCTATGGTTGTCATCAAACGCCGCCCGTCGGTCTGAGTCGACGTCGAGTTCCCCGACGATTTCCCCCCTGACTGCGATCGGCACGACTATTTCCGACTTGGTTTCCAACGAGCACGCCAGGTAACGCGGGTCGGCGTTGACGTCATCCACCACAATCGTTTCCTGCCGGCTGACGGCGGCGCCGCAAATCCCCTTATCAAGGTCGATGACCGTATGAGGCGTGGTTTTGCCGACGTACGGGCCGACGCGGAGCTTGCCCCCTTCGAGAAAATAAAATCCGACCCACGTGTAGTGGGGGAAATGTCGATTGATGATTCCGGCCGTCTCCAGCAGGAAATCATCACGCTGCGTGGCAGTTCGGGCCGCCGTCTCGATCTCATCCAATACCGGGTGTTTGTCCAATCCCTATTCCTCCGTAAAATCGCCCTCAACCTATCTATACGGCCCCGAAAATCAAGCCCTAAATTATCTCCGGAGATCGAAATCGGACGGGGATGGCTTAATCTTGCGTGCCCAGCCGTCCGCTCTTCATCCCCTTTGGCGCAAGGTGATTACGCTCTCAGCCCGGACTGTGTAAATATCTTGCAGAATGCACTGGTGCGCTTCAGTGTCGGGGCGGATTGCCGATTCTGAGAGAGAAGTCGTGGTCGTCAAACGCTTGGAATCGGGACTATCTGCGATGTTGGGAAGAATTTTTGTAGTCGACGATGAAGAGTCGATGTGCAGTTTCATGGGTATCATGCTCCAAAAAGAGGGGTACCAGGTTGAAACATGTACCGATCCCCGCAAGGCCATCGGCCGGATTACCGAAGGGTCATTCGACCTGGTCATCGCCGACATGATGATGCCCGAGATGTCCGGGCTGGAGCTTTTGACCGAGGTCAAGAAGCGGAAAAAAGACCAGGAGGTCATCGTTATGACCGCCTTTGCCTCGGTCGAGTCGGCCATCGAGGCCATGAAGCTGGGGGCCGGCGACTACATTTCCAAACCGTTCAAGGTGGATGAGATCAAGCTGATCATCGAAAAGGTGATCAAGCATCGGAAGATGGCGGATGAAAACAAGAACCTCAAACGGCAATTAGCCCAATCGCAAAGCCTGGACAGCTATATCGGTGTCTCCGAAGCGGTCGTCCAGCTCAAGGACCTGGTGCGCGAGGTGGCTCGTGTCGGCTCGACCGTTCTCCTCCGAGGTGAGTCCGGGACCGGCAAGGATCTTCTGGCCCGCGCCATCCATAACCTGTCGGACCGCGGCGACGGCCCGTTTGTGAGCATCAATTGCGCCGCCATTCCCGAAACGCTGTTGGAGTCGGAATTGTTTGGGCACGGCAAGGGGGCGTTTACCGGGGCCATCAGCCATAAAGAGGGGTTGTTGAAGGTCGCCGACGGCGGCACCTTCTTCCTTGACGAAATCGGCAACACGTCATTGGCCATTCAGGTCAAGCTTCTAAGAGTGCTGGAGGAGAAAAAGATCATCCCGGTCGGGGAGACCAAACCGATTGCCATCGATATCCGGCTGGTTTGCGCCACCAATGCCGACCTGGAAGAAGAAGTCAAGGCCGGCCGATTCCGTCCCGACCTCTTCTATAGGCTTAATGTCATACCGATCACGATTCCGCCCCTGAGGGAACGAGTTGAAGATATCCCGCTCTTGATCGACCATTTCGTCGATAAATTCTGTGCGCGGCATCAGATGGACCGCAAGGAGATCGAGCCGGAAGTGTATGGGGTTTTGTCGACGTATGGTTGGCCGGGGAACGTCCGGGAATTAGAAAACACGGTTGAACGGGCCGTTCTGCTTACCAAGGGCAACACGCTGACGGTCAAGTCGTTCCCGGAAAACATGGTCATGAGCAAACCCCTGGCGCTGGTGACTCAAGCCGAGCCGCAAACGCCAACCCTGGAATCGATCGAGAAGGCCTATATCCACTGGGTGCTAAAACAGAGCGGTGGCAACAAGACCAAGGCGGCCCGGACGCTGGGGATTGATGCTTCCACCCTGCATCGGAAGCTGGGCCGGTACTCGCTGGACGAGGTGGACAAGAAGGATTCGTGACATGTCGGCGCGCCATTTGCAGACAGGTAAGGTTTCGGAGGTGACAGCAGTGAAGAAGCTAAACCGGAATTCCGCATTTACGTTGATCGAGTTGATGATCGTCGTGGTCATCGTCGGCATTTTGGCGGCGATGGCAATCCCGCGTTTCATGCGGGTGTCGACCAAGAGTAAGCAGTCCGAGGCCAAGCTGATTCTCAAGCAGATTTACGTCAATCAGCAGGCGTACCGTCAGGCCGGGCCAAGTTATTTTCTCCCTGCGGGGCCCGCCTCGGCGGCCAGTCGGACCGCCTTTCGAGATATCCTCATCGCCATCGAGCCGAACGCAATGTATACGTACTCGATTATCGGCGACGCCACTTCCTTCACCGCCACGGCCACGTCGGGCGTTCTCGACGAGGACCCCGTTCCTGACATCTGGCAGATCGACGAGCTGGGCAACCTGACGTGTATGTCTGATGACGCTCTTTTATGAGCCGTGCAAAACGCAACGTATCGTGCAGGATACAAGTGCTTAACTATAGAGCCGATCCCATATGGAACACGAACAGAATGGAAAACGGGAGAGTCACGAATTGATCTCGCTGATGGACATGGAGATGCAACCGATACTGCGAAACCCGTTTCCGGGGAAGAAAGCGGCACCGGCTTTGCAGTCATTATCGGCTAAAGACAGGAAATGCCATAACTAAACCGAGAGGAGGTTTCAATGTTCTCGAAATTCCATAATCGCCAGAGAGGTTTCACGCTGATTGAGTTGATGATCGTGGTTGTGATCATCGGCATTCTGGCCGCCATGGCCATTCCGCGGTTTATGAGAGCCACCACCAAGTCCAAGCAATCGGAAGCCAAGCAGATTCTGAAGCAGATCTACACCATGCAGCACGCCTATCGCCAGGCGAACAGCTCGTACTGGGGTGCCGGGACGACGGCTTCGGCCGCAGCTCCGAACGCTTTCGGGACGATCGGTGTCGAAATCACCGCAAGCGCGCTCTATACCTATACCATCGTGACGGCCGACGCCACCACTCTGTTGGCGCGCGGGACCTGCAGCGTCCTGGATGACGACGCCGCGGTTGATACGTGGGAGATCAACGACGGCGGCAACCTGGTCTGTACCAGCGACGACGCAGCTCTCTAACAGCGTGATTGATTCTCAGTACCGAGGGCGGGAACCTTTCCCGCCCTTTTTTATTGCCGCCTTTTCGGTTGGGGGAAGGGCGGTTAACTGTTTTCTCCAAACATCCGAAACATAGTCTATGAAACGATTGGCTGTGCCCGCAGGCATTTTTGCCCTGCTGATGGCGATCTATGTCTGGACGATGGCCCCCGGTAATTTCTGGCTGGATTCGCCGGCATTTGCCGCGTGCAACGACATTCTCGGGCTGCCCCATTCGCCCAGTTTTCCAATCTATACGATTTTGGGCCGGGTCATGAATCTCGTCCTGCCGGGGACTCCGGCGCGGGTCGGCAACATGTACTCGGCGGTAACCTCGGCGCTGGGCGGCGTCGTGGCTTACTTGATCCTGATTCAGTTGCTGAGCAGGCTGAAGATAACGGCATCGTTGAAACAGGTCGCTGCCGTCTCCGGATCGGCGTATGCGTATTTGACCGTGCCGGTCTGGCAGTCGGCGGTGAGGACCGAGATATATTCCCTCCAGCTGCTTCTGACGCTGCTGGTTGTCTACTTGTTTCTCAAGACGCTAGGTCCTGAGGCGGGCGGGCGGAAACTCAAATATGCGTTGGGGGCAGTCTTCGTTCAAGGGCTGTCTTTGGCCAACCATTCGCTGCTGGCGATGGTTACCATGCCGCTTGTCGCCGCCCTGCCTTTCCTGCTGTGGCGTACGATTCCGAGGGCGAGCCTTTTCAAGACGGCGATGATTGCCGTGGTGGTTTTTGCCGTCGCCGTCAGTTCTTATCTTTTTCTGCCGATACGGGCGGCACAAAATCCGGCGATCAATTCCGGCCGGCCGACAAGTCTGGCCGCGACGTTTAAGGCGATCACCCGGGTCGGTGAAGATTATCTGCCGAACATGCCGTCTCCCCAGGTTAATTATGGATCCCGCGCGGTCAAACTGATCGGATTTGCCTCCGGGCAGATGGGGATTCTACTTCTGGCGGGGATCGTCTTGGCCCTCTTTCTCTCCCTGCGAAAAAAACTGGCGGACGTGTTAATGGTGTCTTCCATGATCCCCATCGGCCTGCTGATAACCATTTGGGCGGCGGATTTCCGGCTTTTCAATTACGACATTGTGGCCTACAGCGGGATCGCCTTGGTGGCGGCCGTCATCGTCGGGTTTGTCGGCCTGGGCTTGATCGTGGAGAAATACGCGGACCGGAAACGGGTCGGCCAAATCGCATGTGCAGTCTGCGTTCTCATCGTCTTCCTTGATTTTTCCGGGAATTTGTACTCCAGCGACCTATCAAAAACGGACGGGCCGGACAGACTGGCCGGGATGATTCTTTCGCAAGCGCCGCCGCGCGCCGTGCTGATCTGTAATGAGGACAATGTTCTTCTGCCGTTGTGGTATCAGTGCTTTGCTCTGGGTACGAGGCCCGACGTCGCCGTGATCTCCGCCGGCGCCCTGTACCGGCCCTCGTACCGGGAGGAGGTGCGCCGTAATTATCCTGATTTGGAACTCCCGCCGCAATTCGACCAATGCCGAATTGAAAACCTGGGCGAGGCCATGACATCATTGTGCACGCTGAACGCGCCGCGGCGTCCGCTACTGGTGCAGTTCGGCGTCCCCGGAATCGCGGCAGAGCAGTTGTCGCCCGACGGTTTCTTGTTCCGATATCGGGATGGGAATACCGTGGCTTCCGGTGATTCCGGCCGGCAACAGATGGAGATACTTGATCGGATCGGGGAGGGGGCGACCGATCTGTTGACGACGGATTTCGTGGCCCGGTCGGCTTTCAACTTCGGAGTTTACTTCGACCGCATCGGCCAGGCGCAGACGGCGTACAGATTCTTTCAATACGCCATCGAAACGGACGAGACCAACCCGGAATATCTATTGCGCCTGGGGATGGCTTTTTTGAAAGCGGGACGGAACGAGGAGGCGGTGTTGCTCTTGGAACAGGCGGCTAAAACGGGCGACGGTTGTCCGGAAGCCGAGGCCGCGTTGGCCCGTCTCCGTGACAGGAAATACGGTGAGCTATGACGGGCGAGCGAATTGACATTTCGGTTGTCGTGCCGATGTACAACGAGGCGGATAACCTTCCCGCCAATATCCTCCGTATGCAAGCGGCGTTAATGTCGACCGGCGCGCGCTTCGAGATTATTCCCGTGGACGATGGATCAATGGATGAAACCATGACCAAATTGCAGGTCATGGCGCAGACCGATGATACCATCAGACCCGCTGGGTATCCTGACAATTCCGGCCGCGGCCGGGCGCTTCGGGTCGGCATCGCCCATGCGCGAGGACGATTCATCCTGACCACCGACGCCGACTTGTCGTATGACGAAAGCCATTTGGCGGCCATGTACGAGCTATTGTGCCGGCCGCAGGCGCCCGACATGGTGGTCGGGTCGCCCTACATGAAAGGCGGCGCGACCAAGAATGTGCCGGCCAAAAGGTTATTGGTCAGCCGTTTGGGCAATCTGATTCTGGCGCGCATCATGCCGGGAAAAATCAAGACCGTGACCGGGATACTGCGCGGGTACCGCGCCTCGGCCATCCGGGCGCTCGACCTGGAATCCGATGGCAAGGAAATCCACCTCGAAATACTGTCGAAGGGAACGGCCGCCGGATTTCGGATTATGGAATTCCCGGCGGTGCTCACCGGCCGCGCGCGGGGCAAGTCTAAATTCAAATTCAAGGCCACGGCGCTGTCGCATATCCTCTTTTCCTTTTTCGAAAAACCGTCGCTTCTGTTCGGGCTGGTCGGATCGATGCTGATATTGGCCGGGCTATTCATGGGCGGATACATCATCTATCTCTGGCAGAACGGGGCGCTCAATCCCAATCGGCCCCTGATGACGCTGATGGTCATCGTGCTTGTGGCCGGCATGCAGGTGCTTTTGTTCGGCTTCTTGGGATCATTGTTGGTTCTCCTGAGGCGCGAGATTTTTCGCGTTCAGCGCCGGCAGGGGGAAATTCTCCAGCGCCTGGACCGGATCGACGCCCGTCAATACGACGCCATCGTCGAACCGACCGGCAGGAGGGAGAAGGCTGATGTCGTCCATTAAGCTTTTATTGATCACCAATCGGTATCCGGCGCATCAGGATGACGGCGCCTCGCCGTTTGTGTCCGATTTTGTCGAAGGTCTGCGCTCGCGAGGCATCGACTGCACCGTCTTGACCCCGTATCACCAGGCGTCCCATTATGATCATGACGACGCCGTGGTCAGGTTTCATTGGGGGGAGGAAAAGCGGACAATCGGATCATTGCCGATGTGTCGGCCGACCTCGTGGCTGAAAATAAGACAATATATGCGACGGGGCTACGACCGGGCGGCGGCGCTGCACCGGGAGAAGCGCTTCGATTTTTGCCTGGCTCTGTGGGCGGCTCCATCCGGGATATTCGCGCGGAGACTCAATATAGAATTCGGCTTGCCGTACGCCGTCTGGTGTCTCGGTTCCGATATTCACACTTACGCGCGCTTGCCGATACTCAGGAAGATCATCCGCGACGTGCTTGTCGGCAGCGCGCGCGTTTTTTGCGACGGGTACGGGCTGGGGGAACAGGCGCAGGCGCTGGCCGGTTGTGAATGTCATTTTCTGCCTTCGCTTCGGCGGGTGACGCGCCTTTCGCGCTCGGAAGCCGTACCAAGAGAGAATTTGTTTGTCTGTCCCGGACGGGTGGAGCGGTCAAAAGGCGTGTTTGACCTTCTTGAGGCCTTCGGCGCGATAGCCTCGGACTTTCCCGACTGGTCGCTTGCGTATATCGGCGACGGCCGGGCGCGGAAGAAATTGGAAAAACTGATCGAAACCTCGGGGCTTGGCCGTCAAGTGAAAAGCCTCGGCTTTTTGCCCAGTGATGGCATGTTCAGGTCGATTGAATCAGCGAGGGCGGTCGTGATTCCGACGTGGTCTGACTCGCTGCCGTTGACCTTCGGCGAGGCGATGCAGTTGGAACGTCCGGTGATTGTCACCGACGTCGGTGATCTGCGGCGTTTCACCGAAAGGTATCATGTGGGCGTAGTGGTTCCGCCGGCGTCGCCGGCACAACTGGCCGCCGCCCTGCGGCGGTTTATCGAGGAAAATCGGGACTACGGCGACGGGTTCGACGAGTGTGTCCGTGAGCTTGACGTTGATGTCGCGGCCGAACGGTTCCTGGCCTGGCTTGCCGATACCGGTGTCGATCGCGTGGTACCGGCGGCGGGGGTAATGTGCTGACGGGAACCGAGAACAAGCAACGTTACTTCGACCGGTACTGGCAGACGCGCGACCTGCCCAGCGCCGATGCGCGTTCTGTCCAACGGGCGTCATTGGTGGGGGCACTCTTGGGTGAACCCGATGATCGAAAGCTGATCGACGTCGGATGCGGGCGCGGGACGGCGCTGTCGTACCTGGCCGAGAGGGGATTCGACATCAGCGGCTGCGATATTTCCCCGGATACGGTGTCAACCCTGCTGGCCGACGGGCGCCATGTGTTTATCTGCGATATCGAGAAAGATCCGCTTCCCGGCAACTATGACGGCATCCTGTGCCTTGAGGTTTTGCAGCAGTTGTTTGATCCGGCGGCGGCGCTTGAGAAGTTCGCCCGAGCCGTGACCGGTCGCGGAGTGATGATCATCTCCGTGCCCAACGAGTTTCATCTTGCGGCCCGTCTGCGTCTGCTTTTCGGGAAAAGCCACCTGGGGCATTTCGACGAGTCGCATATCCGCCTTTTCAACCCGCGCCGCGCCCATGAATTGATCGAGCGGGTCGGCTTATCGGTGGAAAAGGCGATCTATGTGCCGGTCATTCCGCCCCGCGCCAAGGGTCTGCAATGGCTGGGGAAAACTCTGGCGCGACTTTGGCCGGACCTTTTTTCCCTGTCGATAATCATCAAGGTGCGGAAGCCATGAGCGGGACGGAGACGCGTTACGCTTACGAAAAACAGGGAACGTTTTCCGAGCGGTTTCCCATCCTCTATAATAAGGACCAACGACATCAAAAGGCGGCCAAGGTTATCGCCGTATGCCGTGATTTTTCGGATCGGCCGTTGGCGACGCTGACGGCGCTCGACCTGGGGGCCTCGACCTCGATCATGACCGATTCTTTCGCCCGATTTTTCAAACGCGTCATCGCTCTCGACGTCGATCATGTCGGCCTTCGATCCGGAAGGCAATCATCCACCGCCGATAACGTCCTTTACTTGTGTTCGGATGGGACCAGATCGGCGCTGACCGATGGTTCAGTGGACGTCATTATCTGCAACCAAGTTTATGAACACGTCGATAATCAGCGGGGCCTGGTATCGGAGATAAAGCGATTACTATCGCCCGGCGGGTTTTGTTATTTTGGCGCCGGGAATAGATTCGTTCTGGTTGAGGGGCATTATTTTCTGCCGTTTCTGTCTTGGATTCCAACCTGGGCGGCCAATCTGTACTTGAGGTTGATGGGGAGGCGGGTGAAATATGATGTCAAGCTGCTGTCACTGTGGAGACTGCGAAAATTGTTGCAGGATTTCGACATCACCGATTATACCGAGCGAATCATCCGTGACCCTGAAGCCTATGCGGCGACCGACGTCGTGGCGGTTGACTCGATCTTGGCGCGACTTCCTCGCCGGCTGTTTAAACTGGCCTATCTTGTCCTTCCCGCATGGGTATTTATCATCAAGACGACATCATCCGCAAAACCGCCGCACCGATGACGGATAAAGAAACCGTCGTCGGCATTCAACTCAACAATCCATTGATAATCAGTTCCACGGCGGCATCCTCGGACAAACCGCGCGACATGAGTGTCTCGAGCTGTTTGCTGTCGACGCTGCCGATGGCGGCCTCGTGGGTGACGTGCGCCTTGGGATGACGAACCTCAACGATCGGTGTGGCCGTCGCCACGCCGTTATCCTGCACGATTTCCTTGCAGTCGACGTGTCCCCGGGCAAAGGCGGCGGTTGCTGTCAGCTTGTTGTAGACCTCGGCCCGGGCGTTTTCCCTGACGGCGATTTTTGACGTCAGAACACCGCGGGCGTATTCGCCCTTGAGGTGGGCCGTTTCCCTTATCTTGATGACGTCGTCGGCGCGGCCGCTGATACGTGCCGTCATGTCGACCACTCCGGCGGCGTCGCAAGAGGTCTCATAGTCGAGGTCGATCAACCCGACCCGACCCTTGATCAACTCGAATTCGGTCTTGAAATATGCCTTTTTGCCCACCTCGACGATGGCTTTCGGGTAGACTTTCACGCCGCCTTTGGGACTGTGCACGTGCCGTTCAAAGTACGAATACCGGGCGCCGTCGCCGATGCGTATGTTGGCGTCCATGAGATGCTGAACGTCGACGGCGAACGGGAAAATGCAATGGGCCATGAGTGCAATGACGGCGTTTTTCCCGATCGCGACGTCCATGATGATCCTTTGGACGCCGGTTTCGGGATACATGCCGAAACACAAATGCACCGGTTTACGGATCACGGCGCCATCGTCGAGGACGACTTTGACGTCGACGCCGTCTGCGAGTTCCTTGACGTTCACGCTCAAGCCGGGTACGGCGTGCATCCCCAGCACCTGATTATGGTGGATGACCAGATGGGCGGCGTCCGGGTCCTGGAGGTTGTGCGGGTCGCTGTCGGTGAACTTGTACAGATCGGTCATGAGGTCCGTGGGCGGTTTCATACCGGGCCTCCGATCTCCTGAACCGGCACATTTTTGTGACCGCACGGGATGCACTTATTCTCGAAATACTTCCGGATTTTCTCCACCGGGCCCTTGTCAACGATTTTTCCGCTGCAAATCAGGAAGGCATGCTCGGCCTG
>Ga0315277_10006758_pt1 | contig 14925 bp, 16 predicted proteins | sample YL17G05_15_MG_FD_203695 | JGI IMG/M metagenome (GOLD analysis project Ga0315277, IMG submission 203695) | Sediment microbial communities from Yellowstone Lake, YNP, Wyoming, USA - YL17G05_15 | ecosystem: Environmental > Aquatic > Freshwater > Lake > Sediment | place: USA: Wyoming | collected...
AGCGGCCAACGTGACGCGGTTCTCACTCGAAGTTCGACCGAAGTTCGCTTCGATCGTCTTGAGCTGCTGGTAGATCTTCGGGGAGTAGTCTTGCTTCAGGTAGCGGTAGCTAATGAAGTAGAAGTCGCCCACTGTCGGCTCAACGCCGCTCGGGTTGTATGTGACGAGCGTGGCGGTGTCATTGACGCCCACGCCCACCGTGTTGGACACCAAAAGCTCTAGGCCGCCCACCGAGTAGCGAGGCACCGATGGGGACACATGGAAGGTCGGACCGACCTCCATCGTGAAGAAGCCTGCCGGGGTGTAGCTGCCAGTGGAGGCCGGGAGAACCGTGAAGCGGAGGCCCGTACGAGCATCCGTGTACGTCTGCCCTGGGGTACCCGTGCCTGCTGAGCCTAGCGGAGACGTTGAGGTCACCACGTAGTTGTTCTGGGCGTCTTCACCAACGTCACCATCAGTGCCGGGGGTGATGCCCGTACCAGAGGTAACGTTGAATGCGGAGTTTGCAGAGGTCGAGAACCCAATCGAGGAGGTGGCGGCACCCACCAACAAGGACTCGAAAGTGATGTAGTCCCTGCCACTGATAGGCGCGACATACGCTACAGCACCGGCCGCAAAGAGAACCGTGTCCATGAGGACATCGACAACCTCTTGCGCTGTGACCAGAGTCTGGCTTGCGAACTGATTCTGGGTGAACCCAAGAACCGCGTTAGCAGACCCGATGTTGATCAAGATGGCCGAACCCGAGTCGTTTGTGGTCGAGGTCAGACGAACCTTGTTTAGGTTCACCCCAGTACCCACGCTAGCTACGGAGGCAACCACTGCGTTGATGGCAGCCACAACCGCCGCAGCGGTAACTGCGGCACCTGGCGGAAGTGTGACTGAGTAATCTACACCGTTGACACGCACGTTGAAGGCGTCGTTCAGACCCACTGTGATGTTGAACGGTCCCACGAGGGAACCGAGCATCGTAGCGGGCTTGTTGATAGCTGACGTGGTGCCGTTGACACTCGCGAAGGTTGTGAACCCAAGCACAGTCTCCACGGTGCCCTGGTTGATCGTGACATTCGACACAGCATCGAACCCGCCGGGAAGAGCGCCTGGAACAACCGCGCCCCGGATGATGAAGATGACATCCCCAGTCAGCGGTCCAATCTGCACGAAGCTCGCTGTACCAGCTAGAAGCAACACAGCGTTGATCAGACCCACAATGGCTGTTGGAGTCTGGAGTCCAACGGTGATGGGAACCGAGAATGCAACTCCATCAACCGTGAGATTCAACACGGCGGCTGGCGGAATCGTGATCTCAGGTACGCCAGTTGCCGGAGTTACATGTGCCCCGACCATGCAGGCTTCAGCAGCCGCCGCCAAGTTGGAAGACGCAGAGACGCCGTTGACCAGAGTGAGCCAAGTGGCCGAGAAGGGAGTGAAGAACGAGTACGGTGCCGCACCCAGATTCGTGTACGCTGCGTTCCGAGCCAACGCTGTCCCGAACGTTACGGTCACGATTTCAGCAGCGGGGGTACCATCGCCCGTGTGGAACGCATCCGGGATCTGCTCTACCCCACGCGGCCACTGGATGATCTGGCTGAGACCTGTCTTAGCAAGGAATCGAGCCTCGTAGAGATTGGCATCACGGGTCGTCGAGAAGACCGTGTACTGCCCCGCCCCTACAGGACCCGCCACCGTGTTGGTGAGGATGAACGTGTCATCCGACAGGCGCGAGTAGTAGAAGGTTGCGTAGGCATTGTAGTCCGGCGGCTGAGCCGTCTTGAGCACGATGCGACGGTTCACACCATCGACAATCGTAACCGGAACAGCCGCACGATTGAGAGCGTCACGCAGCGTACGACCCGTGTAGACCTGCACGAGGTCAGGGCGGTTCGTGATGAGATCCTGACGCGAGTTAGCCACCGAGTTGAACGTTGGCAAACCAAGTGGCGTACTACGCCCGTTACCCGTGGTCGGGACCTCAGGCAGCAAGAAGTCCGTACTAGAGACAGTCGCCGGAATCGTTGACGTGTCGGTCACTCGGGTGCAGGCACCCAGGAACATCTGCTCATCGATCAGCGTGCCGACGATCTGACCACCGGAACCCGTCGAACCGTCAAACGGTGTCGCTCCCGGGGTTGTCGTGGAAGCCGCCACCTGGAAGCTGGAGCCCCAGTTGATGACCGAGACGTCCGTGGTCGGATTCGCAACCACGAAGTCCGTGCCCTGGATGTAGTCGTTACGACCAGGCGAGATGCCGCAACGCAGCACCGTCGTCACCAGGCTGTTCGGCAAGTAGTCGAACGTGTCCTGCCAGGTGTTCGCCCAGTAGTTGACCGTTACGGTCGAACCAGGGGCCGGAGCGAACGATAGCGTCACGAGTCCCAGCGTACCGTTGACGGCCTCAGCCAAGACCTGCGTACCGTTGACCTTGACCACAACCTTCGAGGTATCGGTAGTTGTGGTTCCGCCGCCCGTACCGTCCACGATCGGACGATTGAAGACACGGAAAGCTCGGTTGCGTGATGTCGAGGCACCTGCCGTAAAGCCGAGAGGCCCGTTAGCTGTGCCCGTGCCAATTGTGATCCCCACCGGGGTCGTGAACTGGACGTGATCCAAACCTTGGTTGTCCGTGAACACAGACGTAGAGAGGTTCGGAACCAACGCCGCACTGATGACAGAGGCCACCGTAGTGGCACTCAGAGAGCCCTGAGGAAGGGTGATGGTCGCCACAGTGCCGTTCACATTGATGATGAACTGGTCGTTCGTCCCCGTCGTGATGTCAAACGGGGCGTAACCTGGCGAAGTCAAGGAAGCGTTCGCTACCGTAACCTGCTCAGACACGTCATCCGTAAAGGCTGTGTCGCCACGGTGGAAGAAGTAGGTGACACGTACGCGGTCGGTCGGGTTGGTCGGTACCTGAAGGGTAATAAGACCACTCGTACCCTGTACGGAACCCAGCGAAACCAGCGTTTCATTCACAGTCACCGTGACCGACCGTACGTCGTTGGTGACGCGGCCGAATCCCTGGCCGTCCACGATCGGGTAGTTACGAACCCGGAGCGTCGTGTAGGTGCCGTCTTGAGCCCCGAGGATCAGGTTGTTGGGGTTGGTCGCATCGACCACCCAACTCTCAGTCTCGTCTTCATTGACGATCTGTTGATCTACCGTGGAACTGGAACCACGAACGATCTCAAAGTCGTCCTGCTCCAGTTCCTCTTGACCCACGCCAATCAGTGCCGGGATCCTAAGACCCGCAACCAGGTTCGAGGCGTTGGTGTCGGTCAGCGTGCGAGTGTAGACACCCGGCGGCGCATATGAAATGAAAGGGCCCAAAGCCATTGGAGATTCTCCTTAGGGAACTCGGTTACGCCCCCGAGCAGGCTGCACATCTCGATTTGGGTCTAGATCTGAACTACAATGGCTGCATCTACATCATCGTGTGGATCTGAGAGAGCAGTAGCTCCTTCTATGCCAAGTAGACAAAAGAACTATCAGGGCCAAGCCCTCATTTCTCACCGCCCGTGGCACGCACAGCTTCCTTCACCAACTTGCGCCGAGCGTCCCTTCCCTGTGAACTCATAGGTTCATAATCAATGAAGTCCTTACCGGTATGCCGGATAAGAGCGGGTGTCCCACCTTGTGCCCGAGCCTCTTTTTTGACCTTTTCACGGGCCTGTATGTGATCCCAGCGCTTGGAGGCACTGCGCCCGACTGCCTGGTCGGCTGTCGGATAATCTTGGCCGTGGACTCCAGAATTGGCCGCAGCCCCCGTGCCTTCCGCAAACGAGAAGCCGAAACCGGCGATCACCAGGGGTGCCGGATCATGACACGACGGGCACTCATGCTGAGGGTGCTCGCCAAGTTTGAGGTTGCGATCGAATTTTAGAGCGCACTGTGGGCATTCAAACTCGTAGCGGGGCATTGGGGTACCTTTCACATTTGATCTAGACTTACAGAATTCTCTCGAAGTTATTGTTACGTCCCGCGAGGACGGGCATCGTGGCGAAGAACAACTTGTTCTGCACATCACCAATGATCGTCGTAGCCTGTGCGGTATCGAGAGGGCTAGCGGTCTTGTCCGTCGCCGCTGTAGTGGGCGTCACTCGGCTAATGGTCAAGGGCAACGGGATATGGATTTCCCAGTCAGCCTGCATCTGAATCGACAGCGACGCATTGTAGAAAGAGTCGTCACTCGTTTCGTCGTAGATTTCCTCGGCCTCACCACCCATTGAAACGTCTGTGATCTCGATACCCTCGCTGGACAGCACAGAGCGCTTCTGAGTCCACAGATACATGACGATCAAATCCGCGATTTCCTCCATCGTCGTAGGGTCGCGGGCAATCGCATCTAGCTCAAAGGTTGCATCAAATCGACCGCCATATGCCTTCGCAGTCTCAACGCGATCTTCGTAAACTACGATCGCAACCTTATCCCCAACCTTACCCCTCTTACCGAAGGCCATCACAACACCAGGAAGGGTTGTGAAGTCCGCGCGGTTCCATTGGTAAGTAACCGGCCCAACACTAGGCACCGCATAGCGGTAATCAGCGGTCAACACCGATCCTGCTGCGGACCGGATCAGCAACTCGATTGCCCCTGTCTCATAGTCCACACGATAGTGGCTGCCCTCAGACAGCAGGAACTTGCGGTTCTCCCACAGACGCAACGTCCCCTTGATAGGCAACCGTTGGAGCTGAGCCTCTGACTCAATCCCCGACATGAACCGCAGCACAGGTTCGTCATTGACTGTCAAAAGCGGATCGACCATGAAACTGCCCTCAGATTGGGCGTTCTCTGGGGCCGTTATGATCTCCAGGTAATACACACCTGGGGGTGTGGGCATGACCCCGGAGTTCGCGTTCAGGCACGCCAGATCCTCACGGATCCACTCAAGCGGGTACACAGGTGCCCCAACAAAGGCCAGCATGACGTGGCTCTCGACTGAACCTAAGAAATTGTCCGCCGAGAGCTGAACCTTGTTAGCGCTCGAACCCTTGACCACGATACCCAGTTGAGGGCGTTCGGTGAAGGCGAACTTATTCTGAATGAATGGGACTATCTTCTCGTACAGGGGGTGATTCGAGAAGCTGTCCTTCAGCTCTAGAATGAGACGGCGCTTGAGAGACTGGACGAGGTAGTAGTAGATACATCACCCCGCGTGTTCTTCCATCGCTAGAACCAAAAGGCCCTCAGCAACGGCGGTCATGGGGTCTTTAGCGGAACGGATCTCGCTGATCTGAATCGGAAAGCCGCGCTTCTTCACGGCCTCGAACTCGTCGGTGAAGACCTTCATGAAGCCACCGGCTTTACTTGTACCGCCCGAGACGATGAACGGGATGGGTTCTGGCAGATCCAACGAAGACTGGACCTTCTTGAACTGGATCGCGATGTTCTCCAGCACGTACTTGATCAAAGATCGGATGTAGAGCGCTAACGCTTCTTCATCACGATTCTTCGGGTTCGCGAGATCCACACCCTTCTCTTTGATCGTACACATGCGGGACGCTGTAGATCCGGTAGCCTTTGCAGCATGGGTATCAACCCAGTCGCCTCCACGAGCCACCGAAAAATCCATCCCTTTGACGGTCTGGTAGGCCAACGCGATGTTACCCATACCGGAACCGAAGCTCACCGCGAGCCCAGAGAAGTTCTCTTCGGCGCACTGGCTGTAGATGATCGCCATCGCCTCGTTCATCGGGTGCGGGGTGTACCCCAGCTCCGCAAGAATCTTACGGAAAACCTCTTGGTGGTAGATGATGTCCTGGTTCTCATCGTCCACGGGGGCTGCGGGAATACTGTAAAAACAGTGCTCCTTCTCGACGACCGGATCTCCTACAACATTGGAGATCAACAGACTTAGAATCTGTTGGGCGTCCAACTCCCCAGCGGAGATCACCCCTCGACTAAGGGGCCTACGAACCTCCCGCTTAAACAAGTTTGCCATGTTGAGGGCTGAATCCCCCAACACGATGAGCTGCCCGTCCTTCTCGACGTAGTCAACCTTGGAGAGTCGAAGCGTCTTTTTTGCCTCTAGGTCCAGATCCAGAAACGCATCCCGAATGCGTTTTGTTTCCACGCTCTTACCATCTTTGGTCTGACGGGCGGATAAAACGTTCATTGTACCTAAATCCAAACCACAGCCTAAACTATACATCGGTTTTGCCACTGGTCCCCTCTTTCATATGATCTGATTTTTCAAGCGATTAACAAGTGTAGTTAGCCGGGCAAAGCACTCATCAAGTCCGTGCTTCAGGTCATACTCCCAGAATCGGACAACGGTAAACCCACGATTTCTAAGAAATGAGTCGCAAGACGCATCTAGACGCCTTCGTTTCCGCTGAGTGTCTGAAAGCGTACTTTCATCAGGGTAGAGCTTAGGGTTGACATGCCAGTAGTCCCCATCCGCCTGAATCACGAGCCGCACACTGGGGACTAAAAAGTCCACCGTATAGTATCCTAACGGGGCTTGTTCTACATAAGCTACCCCGAGACTGGCTAGGAGCGCTGAAACAGTCTTCTCCGGTGCGGTTATCTTACGTTTGAATTTCGCCATTCGAGCAGGGGAGGCTAGACGCAACTTCTCTTTGTACTCAGCAGCCTTTTCTTCCCCGTAGACAGCTTCATAGGACTTACCCGTCTTAGCTATGACATGCTGCCTAATTCCTGACGTGATCTTCTCAACGTAACCAGGGTCGGTGTATAGGTGAGACACACTATGCACCGGGTTGTTAGCACCACGTTGCTTATCCCCGAAGTCGGGGTGCTTCTTGTGCCATTGACGAAACGGGTGACGATCCCCCTCCAGCCATGGCCTATGTTTGGCCCCATAGTTGGGGTTTTTGGCACCTTTAAGTGCCCCACTACTTATATGGGCCTGGCTTATCTTGGATCTGGTTTCAGCCGTGTGGGTGCGCTCTGACCAGAGTTTAGTGCGGAGGCCATTACGCTTAAGTTCTCTAGCTATAGTCTTGTCGCTACACCCGAACAGCACCCCTAATTCTTTGTGCGTAGTGTTAGGGTTAGCGTTCAACTGAGCTTCAAGGTCCATCTTCGATATCCGCTGCTTCTTTGGGCCAACCACACACCAGGTTCTGCATAGAACCTTTATCGAATCCACCCCCACAATTGAAGCAGTGATCAACTCACGTACGCCGTGACTTCCCAGCTCCCGGTTTCTTCCATCTTGTGCCACGACAAGCTCAGGTAAGTGTGCTCCCCGATCTTGTCGTGAGCCTTCCCATCCCTACCCGAGTAGATACCTTCGAGTTCTGAGGTGTCGAAACCGTTGGCCTCAAGAAGGTCCCGGATTTCTTGGATCGGGAGATGTCTGTGGTACGTCCGGGACATCTTGGTCAGAGCGTCATTCACCTTGTTACGGCGTGAACGTTCATCGGAAGTGCTGCCAGCGGTACGCCGGTACTGGTACGAAGCGGTACGGCCTCCCTGCCGTTGTTGCAGCAAGTAGAGGAATTCCTCATGCTTGTCCGCCACGCCCTGAAGCAGGTTGTCGGTTCCGTCAGTAAGCTGCCCCTTGGCCTCCAGACTTGCCCTAGCGGCCTTCAGGCAGTCAAGGACGCAGCGCTCCACGCCGAGGCTTACGAACACCATGTCGAACGACGTTGGCTCCCCAGGAGTCCGGCACCAATGGTTGATCAGAGCAGGCAGGATCGCGGCCTGAGTCTTCGGACACACAAGGTCTCGACTCCCTGCCCCAACGGCACGCTCAGCTACCTGATCAATGAACCCAAGCGAATCGTTGTAAATCCGCTCGAACATCTGGTGGTCCCCGTAGAAGTTGCCGCCCCGTGTCTGCCAATGGTGGCTTTGGTGTACGATTGAGGCCGCCCTCAAGATCGCAACCAAAGCCCCCAGTTCAGCCAGGGGCTGCCCTTCAAAACGGGAGCAGACCTGAACGAAAACCTGATCCCCGCTAGCCATGCGTACCCCTGACCTCTCGGGCAAGTACGGAGGCCCATTCTCAAGGGAGTCAAACGCGAGAGGGTCTACCCAGATCGCGTGCGTCGAACTCTCGGCCACTTAGGCCTTCCAGAACGCTGTCTTGTCAGCCTTGGCTGCCTTGGCTTCTTCCTTCATCTCTTTTCCGACCTGTGCCGGGGTGAAGCGCTCAGGCTTGCCAGAGATAACCTTACCGTTGTACGGAGACCTGACGCCAGTCAACTTCTTCTCTTCGAGGTAGAAAACCCTGGCCTCTTCATCCGTGTACTTCCACAGGATCGGCTGCCCACTGAGGGGTTTCTTTACCGTTGCCGCAATACGGGCGGCGATTTCAGTGGCATGGTCCAGAACGCTTGCTTGACGGGGGTGCATAGGAACTCCTTTAGGGGATGAACGGTACTCCGCGTAGAAGCGGGTACAAGAAAGGTTTATCAAACGAGCCTCAAAGCGGCTGCATCTGACACTCAGAAACGTGGTACATGGCCCCGCAAACGTTGCCTGAGGCGTCCAGAATGTAACAAGTCGGGTATTCTAGGCATGCGAGATCATCGCAAACCAAGCAAGGTTCGGTTTCCAGGTTCTCTTCCAGGTCGGGAATCGTACACAAAGGCAACGCTTCCCCAATGAACCCGGCCCCTGCCTTCTTGGCAAAGCGGTCCCCAATCTTGAACTTCACTGAGCGCTCTCCTTGTCCTGCCGCAGCTTACGCAACCGATCCCCTATCCCCGACACATCCGACAAGGATTCCTCCCCTTGGATGTCTATGCGAGCCGTCACATCCTTGGGCTTGATCTCAGACGGCAAGAACTGAGGGGCGGTCCCATCGGCCACTTCTTGCCTGGGTGCCGCCCTCAGACCGGGAGAACCCCAAGCAGTAGCCTGGGGGGGTGGGGCCTGAGAGTGCGACTGCAAAGCCGCCAAGATGGTATCGAGCTTCGTAGAGTCACGAGTCCCACGCTGCAACTCTGCTTTGAGAGTCAAGTTGGTAGCCTCAACCGCACTCAGTTGAGCTTCCAAACCACGAACCAACGCTTCTAACTCCCGGATCCTAGACTCTAGACGCGGCCGTTCAGGATCTGGGGCAGAAAGTTGACGGATCTGGGTCGGGGCAATCGTCGGGAGTTGAGCCAAGAAGTGCTGGCTAATTCCACGCCACAGATCCTTGGATCGCATCGCCAGATCTACGGGGATCACTACCTCCACCCCATGTGGAACGTCCCTACCAATGTCTTCAATCAAATGTGCCGGAGAAACGAGTCCGATTACCCGGATGTCACCCCCTGCTCTGGGAATTTGCATGAGTCCGATCCTTCGTAGAAGTCTGTCTAGCCAGGACATAAGCTGTTACCTGGTCAAGGATGCACGTAGTTGCTTACGTAGCTCCTTCTCAAACTTAGCTTTGAGGGCTTCCCGTGCATCCTTCTTGGCCACTTCCACGAAATCTGAAGGCGGCCGTCCAGGGTGAACCCAACGCTTCCTAGTACCCATGGATTTCGCAGAAGCGGTCCGAAAGATCAACTTCCCATCATCTGTGATGATAGGAATGGGACGCTTAGCCTTGAGCAACCACCGCATCTTACCCTTACGTTGACCCTCTGTCAGAGGCAAGAACGCCGGGTGGTCCACGGTCACCACCAAGCTAGAGGGCTTGATCTCTACCTTGAGTGCTTTCGAGAGTGCTCGCTTGGCCCTCTTAGAAAAGGCTGTGCCCATGAGCTTAGCCTTGATACGCTTAAGTACCTCGTTCTTGGACTGTCTCAGGACTAGGGAAATATCCCCGTCGAAGGCGCTGGGCAACAGCGGCTTCATGTACACTCGGGTGGCGATGAACTTGGAGGGCATCAGTAAGTCGTGGTTTCCCACGCCTTTGAGCGGCCCCTCAACTCACGCTCATCTGGGATACCTGGTTTGCCAGTGATACTAGAGTCCGCCTCACGCTCAGGACCACTGGGGGCAAACTGGATAGCTGCGAAACGGGCCGGGTTGCCCACCGGGACACGGTACCGGATGTCCTTCTCGTCCATAGCCCCAATGTTGAAATGCTGCTGTAGCACCATCCCGCGATTGGAAGGGAATCGAACGGGCCCCACGGAATAGCGCTCTCCATTGATCTTCACCAGGAAGTCGCGCTGAGACAACAGAGGCATAGGTCCCGTCCACACCTCATAGGTGTGCTCCACGGTCCGCCCAATGTCCTTCTGGGCAATGCGGCGCTCTGCGTCATCGGGGGCTATCAAAGCGTCGTAGGGACCTTCGTAGCCGCCTACAATCCCAGTGCCGTAGCAAATACGACAGTCGTTGATCGGCTGCTTGTGGTAGTCATCTGGAACGCAGGGACACGGAACCCCCACATTCTTTTGAAGGAAGATCTTTACGCGCTCTCCGCCCTGCTCAAGGATGAAACGATTGCGGCGAACCGCCTCACGCCACATGAAGTCGATCTTCTCGATCTCCAGGGAACTTGTAGCGGTAGCGTTCTCCAAGGGGGTCTCGATCAAATCCTGGCACCCAACCCTAGAGAGGTCGCAGTTTACCCTAACCCCTACGGTCGTGATCCGGTAGAACACACGTTGCCCCAAGTCAGTCTTGAGTAACGTACGGTTCCTACGGTACGTGCAGGTCACCCTAGAGTTCGGACCAGGAACTAAACTAGGATCGAGCTTCTGTCTCGCCACGTCCGCGTAGATGAAGGGGTCAAGCTCAATCTCACCCGAGAAACCGTGGACACGCATTGGCCGAACAGGGACACCGTCGATGTGGACCAAAACGTCGTCGGGCAGGTCGGCGGTCACCGCCTGTGACGCCTCTTTGACAATAGGGCTATGCAGGGTCTTGAACACCCACCGGGGGGACTGAGCACCTGATCCCGAACACTCCCCATTCAGAATGAACTGACCCGACACGTCTTCCTCAATGACCACCTCGTTGTCGGTCTGATCCCGCCAGAACGTCGAGCACACAAGAAGCTCGGAAATCCGGTTGAACGGGCCGTACTCAGAGTCGAACGAGCGGTAGATGTTGACACCCAATAGCTTATACTTGCTGTTGAGGGCCAATACAGCAGGGTCGTCCCAACGCAGGTCGAAGACCCCAGGCCGGTACCCACTAGTCAGGAATAGGTTGAGCGGGGGCAACGGCCACGGAGTCTTTGTGTACTCCAGCTCTGTGACGTTCCAGTCGCGTTGGGATGAATACGGCACGGGCAGATCCCTCCACTAGAGCCCTGGCACAAACGGAAAGCACACCGTCAACTTACGGCGCAGTTTCCGCCGGTTTCGCGGGCTCCCGGACCTTGATGTGCCCCGTGGTCGAGTCAATATCGACTGGCGTCTGGGGCGTCAAACCCCTGTCCACCAGCACCTTCTCGAACAGCCTCTCGTGCTGCTTGCCCACCTGATGGGCCGCTGCCAGCAACCTGACGCGCTCTTGCTCCAGATCCAGAAGCCTCAAGGCAATATCATGCCTGGCCGCCTCAAGCTGGTTGAACTCTTTCAGGGCCTCCAGCGAAACCGGGTCATTGACCGTGAGCTTCACTGCCTTCGCGATAGTTTCGTCTGACATGAGCCGCCTTACACCAATCAGCTAGGAAGTCTCGTCCTGCTCGTCCTGGGGTGCTTTTCCGCCGTACCACAAACGCAGTTGAGCTTCCGCTACAGAATCTTCCAAGACAGGCTCGTAGGTAGCCTCGAAGATCGCGGGCTTACACGGATAGCGCTCACCAGCAATTCCGGTAATTACCCAGTCCCCAACACAAACGATATGGCCGCCCTCTAGGGTGTCGATCCATCCGTGTGAGTGCATCACTGCCTCGCACTGGTTGCACACCGTCAACCCATCCACAGCCGGATGCCGGTAATACCTGACCACCTTCCCCTCACCCAGGAACGGTTCCCCAGTCGCCGCATCCACGAACGTTTCGCGATTGTCAGCGGGATGGTCCCCATTCTTGAACCACTGCTGAGCCTCTACCACTACCGGCTTTTTTCGGAACTTTGCCATACGGGCGCTCTACACCACTTCAATGTGCTTCACCCGAACAGCCCGGGGATTGAATACCGCGACCTCAGGGACACCCCCCACAAGGTCTTGACCGTAGTACACAACCGAGTCGTACCCCTGCTGATGCGCTTTCCGGGCCTGGGACTTACTCGCCGTAACCAACGGGTTGCTCACCTGAACCGAGACCGTGTAGACCTTGGGCCGGTACGCACTGGAGTCCAACCCGATCTCATCCAGCTTGTCGTAGAGCCAGCTAGGTGCCCCTGTGCTCACTGAGAAGATGTTGATGGTCCCATCGTCCGAGAAGCCCAACGGCTTGGTCTTGCTACCGAGGATGTACCCCGCGATATCCCCCAGGTCGTTGGCGTCTACGCCGCCCAAGTGCTTCTCGAAGCCCCCCACGTCGAGCTGACCCTCGCCCGGAGACGGGTCCTCCCTCAAGAACCCGTGCTCCCGCCAGTATGTTTCCCAGCCATCCCGCCCATGCTCGTAGAGGGCCTGTAGGAAGTTGCCTGCGTTCGAGTTCTTGCGCCTCAAAGCCGCGATGATCGAAGGGTCGAAGCCTACGTTACGGTTGGCATCCGCGTATTGCTGAGCCACACGCTTAGAAGGGGTCAAGAAGATGCCCTTACCGTAGTAGTTATTGACCAGCTCCTCACGGCTTTGAGCCATGTCGAAGCTACGGAACAACCGGGTGGTCCCGTGGTACAGAGTCACGGGACGGCCTTCCTTGAGCCCTTCAAGACCGTGATCTTGAAGGTTCAGAGCCTTCGCTAGCCTACGGTCGTAGGTGTAGAGCATCAGCTCACCAAGGAATGCGCTAAATAATCCTGCAAAAACAGTAAGAAAGGAAAAACAAACCCAACGAATTTTCTCGGGCTCAAAACGCCCGCACCAACATAGGGACCGAAGGCACTACGGATGCCCATCCCGAACCTGGGTTGCTGCAAGCCCTTCACCACATTGATGGTGGCCTTGCCCTTTTCGAGCTGCTTGTCGAACTGGTCCGAGGCAGCCTGGTAAGCGCCCTCGTACTTACTGGACTTCTCCAGGTCGAGAGAAACGCCGCCAATTGAGTAGTTAAATTCGTCGGCCACCCAATTAATTCTCAACGCTTGAAGCGCGTGGACCATCGCCCCAGTCAAGAGCAAGGTCCGCCACTCAGGTCGGAACTGAACCATCTGGTCCACGCTACCAAAAGGCGTCCTCGGGGGTGCCGCTGAGATCATGTCCAGGGACCGCAAGATGTACTCTTGCAGCTCCACGTCCTCCCAGATGTATCCGAACACCCTAGAGAACTGCTGGACCGTTTCCTCGTGAGCAGGAGGCCTGAAATGATAATTTCTGTCGGGACTGTTTGAAACGAGCATACCGGATCGCACAAGGAAGAAGTTGTGCCAGTCTTCCGCCGTCAAATCATACATGTGCTGGCGGTTCGGTAAGACCTTGACACCGGTCACCTCAACCCCGCCCTCAACTCTATGACCAGATCGCAACTCACAGGCTTCCAACTTGTCCGTAGGGGTCATGAAAACCCGATGTCCGCCTGTCAGTACAGCATTACCTTGACTCGTAGTAACTTCTAGGATCGACTCAGAACCAACCTCAGCCCGACTCACATCTAAGATGCGCTTCCAAGCAACCACACCAGATGGCGACATAGATCGAATGCGTAGCGTTCCCTCTCGGAAAGCCGCTCGAATCTGCTCTTTCTGTTGGGCCTCAAGCACGATTAAAATCCTTCTCGGTCCAAACCACGAACTCCCACCCCATAGCTTCCGCATAAGAGCAAGCCTCACGTAGGCGAATTTGCGCCTTGTGCTCAGGAGGAAGTCCCAACACCCAGCTTGCTTTCACTTCGATCAAAGTGATGGAACCATCAACGAAATGCGCCACAAAGTCGGGCAAAATCCACCTCCCTGAAGAAAGCTGGACCTTGGGCTCGAACTCGTACCTCACGACAGACGGGTCCCCATCCAGAAGGTCCGCCACAATCCGCTCATAACTGCTACGGGTCCAGATAGGGGAACGAGAGCATTTCTTTGGGTAAACCCATTCGCCCGCGATGGAAGTCGAATTTCCCAGAAACCCAACCCGCACTCAATTGCTTGGACAACCACGGCTTCTTAGTGCCCTTACCGGCACGCCCAGTTCTAGCGGCGTTAGCCCGGCGATTCTCCAACGATGCGGCATTCCCAACGGCACTGGTCAAACGATTAATGGCCCCAACGGACAGCCCCGTCACGCGACACATTTCAACCCAAGGCATACCAGTCATGTGGAGTTCCGTTACAATCGCCTGACGCTTTGCAACTACGCCCGGAGGGGGACGCCCTTTCTTTTGGAAATCTGCCCAAGACAAACCATGCTTGAGGAGCAACAGAACCAGCTCAGACGGAGGGGTCGTGGATGGCTTCCCAGAGGTCACTGAACGATACTACCACTTTAGACCCGCCCACGTCAAGCTCAACCAACTCTTCACCACCAACACAGTTGTCCCTGAGCAAAATCCGTAACCGACCCATCAAGTCGTACTCAATGGTCGTCGCGTTCAGGGCACCACCCGTAATCATTGAGGCGCTGTTGGTCGAGAGCCCAGCCTTGTCGATGACATCGAACTCCTGCACCACTTGCTGGACCGAACCGCCGATCACTTCACGGAACGTCCACCTGATCCGGTAACCCCCCATGTTGGCATCCAGGGGGATGATGATGGAAGCGAAGTATTCCCCCACCGAGGGGTTGGCAGGAACACGCAGGGGCATACCCACCAGGACCTCTTGGCCCGTGGTGAAGTCGTACAGGGCATACGAGATCTCAGCCGCCGCAACCGGCGTATTCGCGGCATTGACCAAGAATAGGTTCAGGTCATTGCGGCCGAGCTGCTGCCCTCTGTAGTAGGTGGTGCCCATTAGCCCTTGTCGTGAAGGTTCTTCAAGTGCGAGATCAACCCATTCAAGTCCTTCAAGTCCTTC
>Ga0315277_10006759_pt1 | contig 14922 bp, 15 predicted proteins | sample YL17G05_15_MG_FD_203695 | JGI IMG/M metagenome (GOLD analysis project Ga0315277, IMG submission 203695) | Sediment microbial communities from Yellowstone Lake, YNP, Wyoming, USA - YL17G05_15 | ecosystem: Environmental > Aquatic > Freshwater > Lake > Sediment | place: USA: Wyoming | collected...
CGTTGGAGACGGAGGAGCACTTACCTTTGACTATTTCAATAGCACCATCTACGCCCTTGGAGGTGGAGATTCCGAATCCTTCTGGAGTTATTCACTAGGCAATCAAATGCAAGGTCCGTGGCAAGTTGCCTCGTGGCAATCTCAGAACGACACTCCAGCTGGGGTTGGCAGTGGTGGCGCACTTGCCTTTGATGGTCAGTACATCTACGCCCTTGGAGGCGACAACCCCGACAACCCCAACAATTTCTGGAGGTATGACCCGGACCCTCTACGTACTGGAAATCGCTGGGATCCTCTTGCAGACACACCGGATCCAGGTGTTGGCGTTGGAGGCAGCCTCGCATACGACTCAGCCAACGGTCTACTGTACGCTTTCGGAGGAGGAGCGAGTTTTTGGAGCTACAACATAGCGGCAGATGCATGGACGGATCTTTCGCCATTGACGTTGTTCTCTTTGGGCGCTGGAGGTAGCCTCGTATACAACTCAAACGATGGCAAACTATACGCTCTTGCAGGTGGAGGCAACGGTTTCTATGTGTACGATGGGTCTACATGGACTCAAGTGGACACCACGAGTACACCCGCTTCGGTGGGTGCTGGAGGAAGTCTCGTATTCAATCCAAGTGACGGCAAATTCTACGTTCTCAGAGGAGGAGATACAACCGATTTTTGGAGCTATGATCCATCGACAAATACATGGACTTCTCTTCTGGCTTTTCCATCGACTTATGCTCGATCAATCACGATTGAAATCCTTGATTGGCTCGGCAACTCTATACATCTCATTCAGGGCTCTACTGATCCCGATTCAAGTAGATTTGATTTCAGCTATGATGGAATTTTTGATCTAGATGACCGTGTACCGCAGGACTATTCAGGATACATTTCAGGAATTGCACCTGGAACCTACATAATACGGGTCTGGGTGAACCAGTACGTTCAAGTCGACACTGTTCAACTTCCTGGCACCGTTACTCTAATCACTGGTTTTCAAGTTCAACTTTCTGGCTGTGGAACGACTACGCGGATCCAGCTTGACGTTTACCGAACCGGCCGCGCGGAGATACTTGTTCATTTCAAGAATTTCCCAGAACAGATCGATGCATCTCCGGTTGACTCCACGAGGGCGCTGACTGTCAGTCTATACGATTATGACACCAGGGTGTTGTTTGGACGAAACTCAACCAATGTTTATGCAGGTGATTCCTCAAGCCTTGTGATTGTCACTGGATTTCTCGGCACTTCACGTGACTACGGCCTTCCAATGGGCACTTACATTGTCGGCGTCACTATGAATGGCTACTATCAACCTTATGACGCCTTCGTCACAATAGGCGAATGTGGCAGCGTAGGACAGGTGAGCCTTGAACTCATCCGAACAGGCTCCCTGAACATCACTATTCAATCAGTCGACTGGCAACATCCGACCGTACTAAGGAATTGGTGTTACAACGGTGCCACCATAGGGATGGGAGTGCGAGATCAATATGGTGTGCAAATATATGCGTCAAATTCAACTCGCCAGGACAACAAGACTGCCTATGCGACGCTTTCTGTGACTGGACTGCGAACCGGAGTATACTCAATCTACGTCTTCACGTTTGGCTACGTCCAGACTGGCTACTACACCGTTTCTGTGATGGATGGATCCATAAGTGATACGACTGTGAAAGTAATGGTGGGGAGTGTACTCGACCTCACCGTTGTCTTTGAGAAAGAAGATGTGTTTACGACTATTGACACATATCCATACTCGCACGAAGTTCCAATTCGTGTTCAAGTCTTGAACTCTCTAGGTGAGTTTGTAGCTGCAAATATCTCATATGTGTCAGATGATGTCACCACATTCAATATCCAAATTGCCGGATTCAGGAACTATGCGGGCAACTATGCTGATTGGAGATGGGTCAACTACTACGATACAACAGACGGAGCATTCCAACGCGACTATGGATTAGGCCCTGATTCCTACACTTTCCTCGTATACGTGCCTGGGTTCATGCAGAGTGAAATACCCGTAACCGCACAAGTTTCAGCAGATGGAGTTTCCAGCGTAATTTTACACCTCGATCGTTTAGCACACTTCTACGGAAACATCTACAGCTTCAACATGTTTGATGAACTGGTTCCGCTCAACTGGGTAACGGTCGACGCAATAGGAGAGAAGATGCATGATTTCGCCCCAACTCTTGATGGGAGATTCGATATGTGGCTGGATGAGGGCCACTATCTGGTGATCTGCTCATTAGATGGCTACAAAACCATTGCACGAGAGATAGATCTGCCCAAGGGCTCGGAAATTCCAATCGAACTCTACATGAATCCTTTACAGTCTTGATACGGACAACTTGAATCTGATTGGCGATCTTGCGGTACTTTCTGTAGATGCTCCAAAAAGTGAGTTTAGACCTCTTGAAATCGCCAATTCACAAATGCTGAAAGTAGGTGATCCTGTGATCGCCGTCGGCAATCCATACGGACTAAGTGGCTCCATGACCGCGGGCATAGTCAGTCAGCTCGGAAGAACAATGACTGAAGAGACTACCGGCGGTTACTCAATAGCCAATGTTATCCAAACAACTGCACCGATCAACCCAGGAAACTCAGGAGGGCCACTCCTAAACTACCAAGGTCAAGTGGTCGGCATAACTGCGGCCGTCGTAGCCAACTCTGAAGGAATAAGCTTCGCAATTCCTTCCAATACAATACTCAGAGAAACAAAATCCCTGGCCAAGAACGGTTCATATGATCAACATCCGTGGCTAGGCGTAAACGGAATTGACATGACCTACGAAATCGCAAAAGCAATGGATAGTAAAGTCACATATGGCTGGCTAATCACCCAAGTTGCCCAAGGAGGACCAGCGGACCGAGCAGGTCTTAGAGGCGCAACGAGACAAGCACAAATCCAAGGAGACTTGGTACCGGTCGGTGGCGACGTCATTGTAGCCATCAACGGAACACGGGTCATTAGCCTAGACGACGTTTCGACCTACCTTGAAGAACACACTGTGCCAGGACAGACGGTCAACATGACAGTAGCAAGAAATGACCAGCTACTGAATCTGGCGGTTGTTTTGGGAACCCGACCCGCTGCAACCACATCGTGAGAAAGATCCGTGCCAAACATATTGACGTCACACAAGTTGGATTCTTCGTCAAAAACGCATTCATCCAAATTTGGATAGAAATTGGATACAAATCTGGAGAAACGCCTTAAACCCGATCAAGCATTCCCACGTCGAGAAGAGGTCCTATGATGCTAGCCAAACAGAGACGGAATCGTCCGATGATATTAGATCAATTCAATTGGACCGAAGGAAGTTGGTGAAACATGGCCGCCATTCACATGACTTTACCATTGTTGACTATCATACCGGCCAAAAAGTCACCAGCGCAGATTAGATTTGACATCCTTGAATTTCTGTACAATCATGCGGGCATGCACTTACGGACTTCAGTTTGGCGACATGCCACCAGACTCTCATATGATGATTTTCAACGATACTTAGGATCCTTGAATGACAAGGGATTTGTTGAAGAGTTCGAAGGGGGAATTCGTTTGACTCTTGCTGGCAAGAAGATCTATTTGAGGCTTCGCGAGTTGCTTCCTTCAGTTCTTTGAGCTGAATTCACCAGTGGTGAGTCATAACCTTATCAGAGTCACACGAAAAACATGGTTGATTTGAAATGAGCATAGACAAGCCGAGAAGTGCCCACACGAACATACACATGCTTCTTTCACCCACCTACATACCAGGAGATCAAAACAATGAGCTTAGTCGAAAATGATGCACCAAAGAAAAGGAATATTCTACTCGTTGTGAGCTTGCTGCTTAACATAGTCCTTGCTTCATCCGCGATCTATTTTGCATATCAGGGTTCAGTACTGACAAGTGAAGTCTCACAACTTGATAGACAAGTAGGTGCCCTAAGCGAGGAATTGGGTCTTCTGCAGGAAAAGTACCAATTGTCTCAGTACCAACTGGAGTATTACACTTCTTGGGCAGCGAATTATGTGAACTCAACTGGTGATTCGCAAAGTGGATCCAACCTGATCGGGAGATCCTCAATAAACATAGTTGCTGTTAGAGAGGTTCAGGGTTCTTACGAAGGAGCTGTTATGACAGCTGAAGTTGAAATACGACAGGGAGAGGGTCGGCTACTAATTGATACTCAACCAAGAATTGGTATTGATATTCAAACGAGCGGTCAGACAGCTGAAATGGTTGTCCAGAATCTAACTGGAATTTCGTTTAGTAGCCTAGATGTTATCTTGACAATTCGTGGAGATTCGGAGATCGATATCGTTGATGGTCCGAGCGCAGGTGCAGCTATCACTGTATGTATTCTGGCAGCTCTACAGAATAGATCAACCCATACCAACGTCTTTATTTCCGGCACGGTGAACCCGGACGGAACCATTGGAAAGGTCGGCGGACTCCCCTACAAGGTGTTGGCTGCGGCGAAGAAAGACGCCGTTCTGTTTCTTGTGCCACAGGACCAAACTAACGTCACAATGACGATTGCAGAAGAAGACAGCCCTATACCAGGTTTCACGATTGTTAGATACAAACAAGAGCAGGTCAACCTTCAACAGCTAATATCTGAACAGGGATACAATATCCAAGTCGCTGAGGCAAAAACGATAGAGGAAGCGTACAGACAATTCGTGTATTGAAGCTCCGCTCTGACTTCACGAGTTGTTTAGGCACACCCATACATATGCATGGTGACCTAGTCACAGAGGTTTTTTCTTGTCAAGGCGCAGCCTAAGTCGTTCTATAACGTGGACAGGTCGTTCCAAACATAGGCACTTTATCTTCAAGACGACTATGCTGGGGCAGGTGAAATACGATGGCTACGAAAACTGTAATCTATTCCGTAATAGGAGGAGTAGTAGTTACCCTATTGACAGGCCTCATTTCAAATACACCTGCCATGCTCGTCGGCGCAATGCACTACGGATATCCCTTGGCGTGGCTGGTGCGACTTGTGCTGGCCCCGGAGTACTTTCCGTGGAGGGTCAATGTGCCAAACCTAATTGTTGACCTGGTCATCTGGATCATAATAGTCGGCATGGCAGTTACGGTGTTGACAAGAAGAAGAACAAAGTAGAGTGGACGCGACAACCGAAGACCACCTTATGCCTGGCGCACTCTTTTAGGAGTTCCACGTTGTGCAAAACAGTATCCATATAAACTGAAAAATTAACCTCAGATCTATGATATTGATGGTTGAAAAAAGTGACCAGAAAGTGTACAGACGCAGATACATGAAATACGCGGCGGCGGGCGTTGTGGTCGTTGCGATTGGAGGTGCAGGATACTTTTTGATGTCGAATCAGGGTGAGAAAGGTATCCCGGTACCTGACACTGAAGATAACATGAAGCTTTGCCGATGTCCTTCCTGCCCCAGTTATACAGGTACTCCATTGACTGGGGGATTCTACTGCGCTAAAGGAAAAGCCAAGGAAGAAGTGAAGAAGCTTGGTTGTATCTGTAATTATTGCCCCATATTCGGAAAATATGGACTCAAGACTGGATACTTTTGCGTCAAGGGAAAATCTGCGGAAGTCTCACAATAGAAGGCATATCTTAAGAAAGAATGATGAAAAGAATTGGAAAGTCAACTCTTCCCGTGCTCTAGAGACTCACTGGATTGCAGAGGTTCTCCTTCTTTTGAGCTGCTCGTCCACATGTTGCACAAATGTACTTTGGGTCTCTCACGAGCCCCTTGATTTTTTCAATGTCTTCAATATCCGCAACCATTTTGCACAGGTGCTTTTCGTGTCCCGGGTGTCTTTGCATCTTTTTTCACCTGCACTCTCAGGTAGCTCGCGTGTTAATAAGCACACTGCTTAGAGTAGAACCGTCATCAAGGGGCTGTAAGGTTAATTAGGGCATCCAAGATTGTTTGCGGCGGATATTTATAAAAAAATAGAGAAATGAAAAGCATACTGGTTTAGCGGATGTGGCTGAAGAGGCGTGTAGGAGCGCAGATGTTTTCTTTCTTGTTAGCCACTCTTCCGCATGCCCTGCAAATGTATTGCGCATTGTTGACCAAGTGCTTGATCTTTTCTATGCTCGTCATGTCTCCGATGATCATCTTGCACAGATGCTTCTCATGTCCTTTGTGTTGTTTCAAAGATTAGACCTTCTACACTGTCTATCGCAGCCTTGGAAAAAAGTCTGCCGTTTGTGACTCGTCTCATAAGTTGCGTCGAATTGTTCAGAGCTTCTAAAGAATAGTACCGAAGCAGGATTTCCCAGAGAATGATTGCGGATATTGACTATTGCCTATTCTCATTTTTCGAGATCACCATAGGCAGAACTCATAAGAGGCGAATCAATATTCAGGTGTTATGGCCAACTCAAGTTCAGCCAAGCTAACAGCCTTACGGGTCTCTAACATCCTATCGACGCTTGTTATGTTTGCCTTGAACATCTTGTCTGCGAGAGGTCTGATCAATAATATAACCCCTGGCGAACTTTCCGATAAGATCCAGAATCTTTTTGTTCCATCCGGGATAACTTTCTCGATCTGGGGCGTTATCTATGTTCTGTTATTCCTCTTCGTCGGGTATCAGGCGAGAGGTCTTGTGAAGGTGGTTGTTGACGATGTAACATATCTCAAAAGGATTGGATGGTTCTTTGTTCTGAGCAATGTGGCTAATTCGTGTTGGATCTTCGCTTGGCACTACGAGCTAGTGCCACTATCTCTCGTGTTCATGGTTCTATTGTTGGTTTCCCTGCTAGCAATCTATCTAAGATTGGGAATTGGACTTCATGGAAAAACAACCCGCAGAAAAGACAAGGTCTTCTTTCATGTTCCCTTCAGCGTCTATCTTGGTTGGATCACTGTTGCGACTATCGCCAACGTCACTGCCGTACTTGTATGGGTAGGCATTGAGCCTTACACATCCTCAGCCGTTTTGTGGACAGTGGTTGTGATCTTGGTGGCAACTCTGATTACTTCGTTAATGCTGATTAAGAGAAGAGATGTAGCTTTTGGCCTTGTCATCATCTGGGCTCTTGTTGGAATAGTGGTCAAGCGACTTGATCCGAGTTACTTTGTCGAGTTAACCGTGGCATCATCCGCGGGACTAGCAGCAATAGCAGTTTGTATCCTAATGGTTTTTGTCTTACTTAGGAGACCTAAGGCCTAGTTCTTTAGTAATCTCATCAAGCTTGACTATGACAAGAGGCTTCTCAGGACTCAGGGTACTCCACCCGTCTTCTCTCGAAAAACCGTGAACAGCCAGGAAGTTGCTCGAGAATTCTTCTTCTCCTGTTCTTGCCATCATGCGAATAGCATTTTCTCTTTCTCTAGATTCCGTTACTACCCTAAGCTTACCCTGCAGCGTTACGAACTGGTATTCACTTAGGTCTGGAAGATACTTCTCTATCTCGACACACACTCGTTTGTTCTTTTCAAGAAGTCCCATCTTCTTTCCGTAGTTCGTGAAATGAAAATACAGATTGCCGTTCAGTCTCACATATTGAAATGGAGCTATGTAGGGATAATCTGATCCTTTGAACGCAATTCTACATAGCCTTTGTTCCCTGATCAATTCCTCTATCTCGTGCTTTTCCATCTTAGGAAGTTTGACTATCCCCAACATCAAAACCACCGAGCACTGTAACTTGCATATATTGTGGAATGACATATCTCTTATGACTTTGGCAGCAGCTACGAATACGATTCGTAATTCATAGTTAGTGATTGGTGTTCACAATGAAGTATCCCGTTTCCAAAAGTGACTATGAGACTTTCAGAAGCGTGGTGGAAGTTCTGATAGAACAATTCCAGCAACATTCAAGGGAGAACAACCGATTCTACGAGACCGCTGTCAGAAGATTTGGTGAAGAAGCTGATGAAACTCATACGTTTGCTCTGTTTGTTCAAGAAGTCTACTCATTCAGATACATATCTGTGATAACTGCGTACGCAAGAAGAAATGGATTGGTGTGGACAAACAACTACGTTCGTGAAGTACCTGGCATCAGCATCCTCGTCGAAAGAATGAAGCAAAGGGGTAGATGTGATCCCGAGTTCACCCACCTCTTCTTCACCAAGACCGATACATCTTCTCTTGGTGCGAATCCCCCAGCCATTATTCCAATCCTCGAATGTGCAGAGAAAGACCATCAGGTTGAGATAGGAATAGTTGAGAGAAAGAAGATTGAGATTGCACTCGAGATATTGATGAATCACAAGCAGTCTCGGTCAGTTTCTGACACGAGTCTCTCAGGCGTCTGAAGAGCATCTATCTTCTCCGATTGACTTCAGTTGTCAACACAGAATTTCATTTTGGTTTTTCTGTGATGAACTCTGAAAGGTTTGTTTCTCCAATACTCAGCTCTGAAAAGTTTCCTAGCAGTTGAGTGGCTATTTCCGCGATAATCTTCTTCACACCATAACTTTTCTCAACTTCAACCACTGGGGATATTCTAACAACGATGCCATCCTCTCTTCCACTTATCATCGTGAAGAACTGAGTCTTCTTTGATCCTTCAATGACCAAAGATTCAACTAGGATTGATTTTTCATCGCGATCAATAAAGGCGTTCGTAGTTCTGAGAACACCGGTTTCACTTCTAACCAAAAAAGGCTCTAGTTTCCGAAAAACTTGTGCGACTTCTATCTTTCCTTTCAATACAACGTGTGGCACTCAGATCCCCTCAGTTTCTAGCATAGAATATCTCTTGTTTCTAGAAGTTGTACTCTTGATGAACTTTCCTGCAAATCAGTTTCTGATATTTGTTTTGGCTACGATTTCAACATGAAGTTCAGTAACCACTCTTCCATGAGCAGAAAAAATAGAGGTTGGCAGTACGGATCGCTCTGACTACCTAGTCTTGAGTCGCAGTTCACATCTGCCCAGCAATGAGGTGTGGAAGCCCACATCTCACAAATGACGTTCTTCTACTGTTTCTTTCTCGCTTTTCCTATTGAATCGGCAACTAGTATTGCGTCTCGAACCATTTCTGGCGTTACCTGGAAGGGCATGTTGCCCATCGTGTCTTTTGGATCGCAAGCTTTCTCTCCGGCCTTCATGAGTGCGTCTTTGTCAACGTTTCCTATTCCTAGCTGGCTCAATGTCGTTGGTAATCCTAGCTGATTGCACCAATCAACTATCGGATACATTTCGTCAGGTGATCTACATTCAAGTACAAACTGCGTTAATGTACCGAACGCAACGATCTCACCGTGTTCTGCGTGAAGACCTGGAACTACTGTTAACCCATTATGTACTGCATGAGCGGCTGCCAGACCGTTTGCCTCCCATCCAACGCCGCTAAGTAGTTTTATTGACTCGATAATTCTCTCAACTGCGGGAGTAACGGCTCCTATTTCCATGGACATTTTTGCCATAAGCCCATAGTTCATTAGATTCTCAAAGCAAATTCTTGTAAGAGCTAGTCCAGCGTCTGTTGCTAGACCTCCAAGGAAGCTTGGAGAACTGGATGCTTTGCAGGCCTCAGCCTCGAATTTGCATGCTATTGCGTCGCCCATTCCTCGGACAACATGCTGAGGCGGACATCTTCCGACAATATCAGTATCCACCAGTACAAGCTCCGGGTGTTTTGGATATACAAGGTACTCGACGAATTGGTGTTTCTCTGTGTAGACAACCGACAATGCGCTAGCGTCAGCATTCGTCGCACACTGTGTTGGCACCAGCGCGATTGGAAGACCCAACTTGAAGGCTACGCCTTTGGCTGTGTCAACAGCCTTTCCGCCACCAACCCCTACGATTACTTCAGCACCCTTGCTTTTTCCTTCTTGTGATAATCTGTTGATTGCTTCATGTGTACATTCCTTGACGGTCCTGTCAATACCGACTATTGCAACTTTGTTCTCTTCGAAGCTCTTCTTGACAGCATTTTCAACAAGCGATATGGATGTTGGACCACCCATAACAAGAGCTTTCTTCCCGAGATCCTTCACATGTTTCCCAATCTCATTTGAGGCTCCCAACCCCTGCACGTATTTGCTTGGAGTCGCGAAGATCTTAGTTATCACTTTCATAATGGACCACATCACTACTAGCTTTTCTGAGAGATTTAAGAATTACAGAATCAAGCACTGCATCGACATACCTTTTTTTGCCCATAATTTTTCTCACTGGAAAAGGCCGCAGCAACTACTCAATTCTGAATACACGGATTCGCGTACAATCGAGTGCACTTTACCCTTCATGAATTGTCTCGTCGCCAAGCAAGCATGCCACCCTCGAGCACCACAGGTTTTCTGAATCCCATCTGTTTGAGAATCTGCGCCCCGGTTGAAGCTCTATGTCCTGCCCTACAGACTAGAACTATCTCTTTGTCCTTGAGATTTGACAACTGGTCAATACTGGAAATCAGTTCGGTAATTGGAATGTTCTTTGCCCCTTCTATTTTTCCCAGTTCGCTTCGAAGTTCGACTGGGTCTCTCACATCCAGTAGGAAAGGTTTGTCTGTTCCATTCAGTTGTTTCCTTAATTCTAATGGGCTGATGGTCTCAATCTGCTGCTCGTTGACTCCAATCGGCATGGTTCCCTTTACCTCGCATGCAGGTGCATCCAGAGGTATCCAAGCGACCTTTGGATCTCGTGAACAGGCATAGTTGGCCTTAAGCACATCTTTCATCCATTCGGCCGGTCCAAGCTTCAGATTATTCAGATATTCCACGTATTCGTCTTTTGACTTGATTTTCAGATGTGGATTTGTTAGTTTCTGATTCTGAAGTGATGATGGATTCCTGTTCCGGTAGTCATGGGCGGGATAGACTATCAGGTGATCAGAGAGGGATAGAAATTTTTGCAGGCTATCCCAGTGTGCTGACGGGTCTCCTCCTGGAAGATCATCACGTCCGGCTCCACCATCATCGAGGAAAAGCGCGTCTCCCGTAAGTACGCGATCCGCAAGAATCAGTGATATTGAGTCTTGAGTGTGGCCGGGCGTCTCGATAGTCTTGACCGATAGACTGCAAATGTCGAGTACGTCCGCTTCCTTTACTCTGATGGTCACACATTTCGCTGGAGCCTTGTAATGCATTACTAGTTCCGCGTCCGTTTGATCTTTCAATGAAGCAGCTCCTGAAATGTGATCAGCGTGAGTGTGAGTCTCGATTATGTGAGTGAGCATGAGATTTCTCGTTCTCAGAAGCTGCAGATAATCGTCTAGTCGATCTAGAACTGGATCTACGATTGCCACTTCGCCTCTGTTCTTGGCACCGAACAAGTAGGTCTTGCACGAATGAGGATTCAGTTGTTCAAAGTGATGTTCGAAGCTGGACATCTTTCATTCGAAGACTACGACAATAATCATGAAAAAAAAGTTATGGTTCACAGGCAGGATCCATTTCCATTGGAATGCTCCGATTGAAACATGTTGGTTCTCCAGTGTGACAAGCGTTTCCCTTCTGTTCAACCTCGTAAAGCAGCGCATCACTGTCGCAGTCAACGAGAATCCTTTTGATTCTTTGGATGTTACCTGAGGTTTCTCCTTTCTTCCAGAGTCTCTCTCTGGATCTGCTCCAATAGTGAGCGTATCCGGTTCTGACGGTTGCTTTGAGCGCTTCCTCGTTTGCATATGCCAGCATAAGCACCTTTCCTGTCTGGAAGTCTTGAGTAATGACTGGAATGAGACCACTGCTCTTCGAGAAATCCAGTTCGGGGATATTTGCAATCTTGGTTGTCATATTCTCACTGTCACCCCATTCTCCCTCAAGAACTCCTTTACCTGAGGGATCGGATACATGCTGTAGTGGAAGATTGATGCAGCTAGAGCTGCATCAGCGTGTCCGTAGAGAAAAGCTTCAAGTAAATGCTCGGGCCTTCCAGCTCCACCGCTTGCAATGACTGGAATATTGACTCCCTTTGATATGCAGCCAGTCAAATCCAGATCGTATCCTTTCTCGGTGCCATCCTTGTCCATTGAAGTCAACAGGAATTCACCTGCTCCGAGCTCAGCTGCATTTTTTGACCACTGGATCACATCAATGCCTGTTGGTTTTCTTCCACCGTAGGTGTAGACTTCAAACCAACATGTACCATCAGCGGTCTTTATCGTTTTCATACCGTCCTGGTTATCGTATCGCCTCTTGGCGTCAATCGCAACTACCACGCACTGTTGTCCAAATGTTTCAGCTAGCTCGGCTATGATTTTTGGATTCTCAACCGCGGCCGTATTTACCGATATTTTGTCCGCGCCGCTGCAAAGCACGAGTCTTGCATCTTGAACGTTCTGTATGCCTCCCCCCACGGTGAATGGGATATCTATTGTCCGGGCCACGTCTTCAACCACTTTTCTCAATATTGCCCGTTTTTCTGGGGAAGCTGTCACATCAAGGAAAACCAGTTCGTCAGCGCCGTCGTCTGAGTATCGTTTGGCTAGTTCAACTGGATCTCCAGCTTTCTTCAGATTCAGAAAATTGACTCCTTTTACCACTCTGCCATGATCAACGTCTAGGCAAGGTATGATTCGCTTTGCCAGTGACATCGTTTAGTCTCCACCTGCAATCCCAATGGCATCTTTCAAAGTGAATACTCCCTCATAGAGAGCTTTTCCGACAACAGCTTCATCTATGCCGATCTGTTTCAAATCCGCCAAATCCTTCAAGCTGCCGATTCCACCCGCTGCGATTATCTTGAGGGAATCATATGCTCGAATCTTTTTCAGAGTATTGAGATCTGCCCCGCCGAGCGTTCCATCTGCACTTATGGATGTGACAAGGAATGTTTCGATTCCAACATGTATGAAGTGTTGAAGAGCCTGCTCTATTCCCAGTTTTGTTCCTGTTTTCCATCCATCGACCATTACGTGCCCATTCTTGTGGTCAAGTGCAATAATCAGTTGTTTATCCTCGAAGTCTTCTCTGAGCCTCGTTAGTGTCTTTGGTTCTTGGAATGCCAAAGTACCCAGAATTACACGTGATACGCCCAGTTCAAGAAGAGCTTTGGCAGTGTCGTAAGTTCTTATTCCACCGCCTACCTGAACAGGCAGACCGACGTTATGGGAAATGTCGACAATCGTGTCAAAGTTGTTTCCCTCGCTGAACGCTGCGGTTAGATCTATTATGTGAATGGAACTTGCTCCTTGCTCTTTCCATTTTCCTGCAAAAACGATCGGATCTCCATAGTCTGTGGAAGTCTTTGGATCTCCTCTGAAAAGTCTCACAACTCGGCCATTCATGATGTCAATTGCGGGAATTATCTTCATCTAGTCTCATCCTTCGTTTTTTCGAAAATATTTCTCAGAATTCTTGATCCCGTTGGACCAGACTTTTCTGGGTGAAATTGTGTACCGAATATGTTTCTCTGTTCTACAACTGAAGTGAAGGTTGTTCCGTAGACAGTCTCAGCGGCTTTGACATCTTCCGCCGCAGGGTCAGGATAGTATGAATGAACAAAGTATACGTAGGATTCGTTCTCAACCCCTTCGAGAAGTCTGCTCTGTCTCACTATGTTCAGTGTGTTCCAACCCATGTGAGGGGTCTTTACATGATTGGGTAGTCGAATACTGCTCCCCGCGAGGAGACCTAGACCTCTACCTTCTCCTTCTTGACTTTTCGAAAAAATGAGTTGCATTCCCAGGCATATTCCTAACATGGGGATGCCGTCTGCAACTCGCTCAAGAATGGTCTCTCTTAGAGGTTCAAGATTCGTAGAAGCTACAGAGAAGTTGCCAACTCCTGGGAGAACCATGAGTTCTGCGTTCTGCAACTTTTCTTTTGACGAACTTACAGTTGCGTTGAACCCTACATTCTGCAATGCTAAACGTAGGCTGAATAGATTCCCAATTCCGTAGTCAACAATCACTGCCTCGGTCAAATCGACCACATTGAAGTCTAAGGATCTTTCCAGTCGATTTTTTGTTTATTATTGATCTCTTCCAACGCGAGAACCTGTCTAGGCTCGTAGACAATTATTCCTTGAGCTAGCTTTCGAATCTCGGGCAGCAGTCGTAGGAAAGCATCCTTTTCTATCACTGTGTTGATCGAGTACCAGTCCTTGTCAGACAACTGGGCGATAGTTGGATTCTTGAGTGCCGGTAGCTGTCCGAGTAGTTGGGAGAGCTTGTCTTTCCTGACATTAACGAATATGTGGAGTCTTTTTGATCCGTCTACAACTCCCTTCATGAGAGTCATTACATCGTAGATTTTTTCTCGTTTCTCTGGTTCAGCCAAGGCATTTTTGTTCGATATGAGGACGGCGGTAGAATCCATTACGGTTTCGATCTCTCTTAGATTGTTCTGGACAAGGGTTGCTCCTGTCTCAGAAGCATCTATTATGATATCGGCATCCTCGGGTGGCTTGGCCTCTGTAGTTCCGAACGATAGGAAAATACTGACGCGTTGGTTTTTTCCCTTCCTCCACCAAGGTGTCACGACAAGTGGTTCCACGTTTCCAAAGAACTTCTGATAGGACGCGTTTTTCACGACACAGTCTGTTGCTATGTTCAGGTATTCAGTAGAGATTCTGACGTTTTCCTTCGCGTTTAGTATCTTTTCCATGATACCTGATAGAGAATCGATATCTTCCCATTTCTTTGGAACAGCCACTACCACTCTTATTCGCCCGTATTCTAAGTTCTGTAGGACCTCTACATCAGCACCTGTTTCGCGTATCCAGTCCATGCCTGTTATGCCTAAGTCCTGCATTCCCTCTCCAACAAAGATTGGTATCTCTTGAGGCCTCAGAATCTTCAGTTCGATTCCTGGGTCATTGATCTTTGGTCTGTAGGTACGTTCCTGGCCTGTAACCTCATATCCTGCTCGGCCAAGAATCTCAAAGGTTCCTTTTGCCAACGAACCCGAAGGTATAGCAAATTTTATTCTATTCACCAATTTTCACTCCTCCAAATCAAGACTGAAAAAACGGAATGTTTCAGTGGCTACCGTACATGTTTTCAGAATGTGCAACAGAAACCG
>Ga0315277_10006760_pt1 | contig 14920 bp, 7 predicted proteins | sample YL17G05_15_MG_FD_203695 | JGI IMG/M metagenome (GOLD analysis project Ga0315277, IMG submission 203695) | Sediment microbial communities from Yellowstone Lake, YNP, Wyoming, USA - YL17G05_15 | ecosystem: Environmental > Aquatic > Freshwater > Lake > Sediment | place: USA: Wyoming | collected...
GAGCTGGAGGCACGGGCAGTCATCGAGGTGCTCATCGATCACCGGGTTCCACGTGATGGCGATCGCCCGCCGTGTTTGCTGGGACTGCCGGAGTTTGTCGATGATGTAGGCAATCTGGTCGACATGGACATCTTCGCCATGGCTGATGAGCTGTTCCCCCCAGTCAAAAAGGCGCCCGTGGTAGTCATATTCGAACGAGGCTTTTGACCCGTGTATCAGGTCGCGGGCGTACTGCTCGACAAATCTCTGCTGGAACCGCGAATGCGGGCTTACCAGAGGTTCGGAAAGCGGGGTGTCCACCTGCAGTGCTATCTCCTCGAACTCGATGGTTGCCTCGTCATTTTCCGTCTGGAGCACCCACCCTTTTTCGAGAATCATCTTTACGACGAGCTCGTGTGCCCGTCCGATCGCGGGTGCACGGATCAACCTCATGCATAATCATGGTGAAGGTGTGCATGTAAACGTGTTGAAATCATATGACCGGGAAGATTCACCGCATTATTTGATTCACAATATTCCCAAAAAATCGATTGTATGTTTATGTACATTAAAATATTAATACCGTGCGCGTATTACATGTATTATACAATAAGATACTTAGAAAAAACGCAGGTGCCGGGCGTTTCATTTTACCACCAAAAAAACCGATTATAACCATCAAAACGGAAAAAACGCCCCAATTCATCGTCAAATCACTCCCAAAAAACAACCACAAAGGATATATCAGCTCTTTTACAAATATTCAGTCATATTCCGTGTAAAACGGAGTATCGGGCTCGCAGAACTGTTATTCGGCAACTGTCGAATATCCGGTTGCGGCTTGGAATGTATGATGTTAGATTTGGAGGAAATCAAATGACTAAGCGATTAACCATAACACTGGTTGCGCTCGTGCTCTTTGTCATGCTTGCAGTCCTGCCGGTATCGGCTGCATCTGCAAATGCAAAGCTGATTGGAGCAGGCGGGACCGTGTTCATTGGAGAATCAGGACTCAACCTGGCTACTGCAGCTGGAGCGGCAACCCAAATTGCATGGTTCCCGTCCACTGCGCAGACCACGGCAACAGTCCCTGAAAAGACGATCGATTTAACGGGGATTAAAAATAACTTCTACGTTAACCCGATTGACTTTAGTACCCGCACCGGGAACTGGTATCAAATGCCGATTCCACCGGCAGGCGTAGGAACTGCCACGCTGGCATTCATTGCCGCCGACCCGGCGATCTCGGTGAAGGTTTGGGATCTCGACCAGAACAAGGATGTGACCGGTAAATCAGTACCCAACGGGGAGAAGCTGACGTTCCGGATTGAAACCAACGGATACGTGGTTCCACTCCGACCGTTGATTGCAGCGAACCTGCCCTCGTGGGACAACTCGACTGGCACCTCGTACTATGGAATTGATCCCGCAACCGGCGCGAAAACACTGAAGACAAGCGAAGGGTTCATTGATATCAAGCTGAAGACAGACCAGGGCAACACCCTGAATGCTGTGTACAACGCGACAGCGTCCATGGGCGGTGTGCCAATTCCGCTCACCGGTATGTTCATCCAGGCGAACCCATGGTACTTCGGCAATTACTCCACGGTCGCACCCACGTACTCCATGTACTGGAACACCAACACCCTCGATGTGATCGGACAGAAAGTCTACCCGCCCGGCACTTACACCGTCACGGCTGAGTTCAACCTCAACGCCATGAAGGACAACTACAAGAACGCCGGAGCAGACTATGCAGGCAAGACTGTCAGTGAGGCAGGCACCATCACCATCGTCTCTGACACCGTCAAGATTGAGGCGAACAAGGACACCGTTGTCCGCAGCAAGCCGTTCTCGGTGACTGTCACCGGTAAGCCAAACACCTTCTACTGGCTCTGGGTCAAGGGTACCAGCCAGATGACCGGTTTATTTGACGACCAGCCGCCCCAGATTGCGCCGAATCAGGCAGGTGCGGCCATGGACGACGGGACATTTGTTGTAGATAACACGACAACTGTCTATGGACGGTATATCCCAGAGAACAAGGCGGGCACTCCCACCCAGAGATACGTCTGGCAACAGACCCCAACGTTCCCGTTAAACGGAACACGGTACTGGGCTCAGATTCTGACCAACGAGAATGGTGTCCGAACGATTGAGTTCACCACATCAAACCAGACCAAGGCACAGAAGTACACCATCCGTGTTGAGAACAACACGAATTATGCATTCACCTTCAACTACGCCACGATGTCTGGTGACTACAAGACTGACGAAGTTGACGTAAAAGTCGAGAAGGGAACTGTTACCATCACCGCATCCGGTGACGGCAGCTACTATCTCGGCGAAGAGGTCAAGTTCTCCGGTACCAACACAGAGACGGTAAAGACCTATCTCTTCATCACCGGCCCCAACCTGCAGTCGGTCGGTTCCTCGATCAAGGATCCGAACCCGCGTGCAGTGGCTGTGAAGGATACCGATCCAACCAACTTCAAGGATGTCGACGTCAATGCTGACAACAGCTGGTCCTGGAAGTGGGCTACTGCAACCGTCGCTCTCGATGCCGGCACCTACACGGTGTACGCAGTGAGTGCGCCACGTGATAAGGACCACCTGCAGGATGTTGCCTATGGCACGGTCTCGATCATCGTCAAGAAGCCGTTCGTCTCCGCAACCGTATCACAGTCAACTGTTGCACGGGGCGACAAGGTATATGTCCGCGGCACAGCTGAGGGCAAGCCCTCACCGGGTGTTGCAATGTGGATCCTCGGCAAGAACTACGCGAGTGTCAGCACCGCCTCGGTCAACTCTGACGCAACCTTCGAATTCGAGATCAAGGATACAACGACCAAGAACCTGGCAGCCGGCCAGTACTTCGTTGTCGTCCAGCACCCGATGCAGAACGATGTGTTCGATATCGTCCTTGTCGGTAACGATGTCTTCAACCTGAAACTCGGCACTGCCGCAACAGGTACCCGTATCTTCTCTCTCCTCGGACAGGGAAGCCTGCAGGGATCCGATGCAGCCGAGGCACTTGCTCAGGGAATCAACGACCCGAACGTCGATGATACCTACACCAAGCTCCAGTTCCTCATTGAGGAGCCGGTCATCCGCATCGATGCCGTCGGTGACCGCCATGTTGGCGACAAGTTCACCATCACCGCACAGACCAACCTTGCGGTAGACGACGAAGTCCTCTTCGAAGTCTATTCATCATCATTCAAGCCGACTCAAAAGAGCCAGAGCGGTGAGTTCAGCGGCGCAACCGGCACAGTGAAAGTCACGAAGGGTGACAGTGGCATGAACAAGCTCTCGTTCGATGTGGACGCATCCACGTTCAAGCCGGACGAGTACATTGTCAAGGCAACTGCCATCGTTCAGGGCACGACCGGTACTGCACTGTTCAACGTCCTTGAAGGAGCTGCCCCAACCGTAGTCCCGACAACCGTTGCACCAACTGTAGCACTGACCACCGTCCCACCGACCGTCCCACCGACCACCGTAGCCCCCGCCAAGACCCCGACACAGCCGGGCTTTGGTGCACTGGTTGCCCTGATCGGCCTGGGCGCTGTTGCGTTCCTTGTTGTGCGCAAGCACTGAACTGATATCTAAACCTACCTTTTTTTAGAAAAGATTCCAACAACCAGCAGGGTTCCTGGCGCCTCTTCTTATTGCGTTCAGTTCATCTGATTTTTCGCTATTTACTGAAAGGGAGAGCATTTAAGGCTGCCTTTCAATATACCTCATAACCGGTGAGTATTCACCAAGGGAGTACAGGGAAGGATTTTACTGTGACGAAGTTTTCCGCAAAAGTGCTTGATATCACCAAACGGGGTGTCCTGCTGAACCGGCTTGACGCCCGCAGCATCGGGGTTCTTGATGGCGACCGTGTACAGGTGATCAATCCAGTCAATGGTGTATCGGTAACGGCATTCGTTGACACGACGATCACCATCGCACAACAGGGCACTGTCGGTATTTACCGCTTCACAAACGATCGGCTTGGCGTAACGGAGGGCGATGGAGTTGAGATCCGGGAAGCAGGCAGACCTGCATCCCTTGAATACATCAAGAAGAAGATGGATGGCGGCAGACTGGGCAAGGAGGAGACCCTTGCCATCATCAAAGATGTGGTAAACGATGATATCTCCGCTGCTGAGCTGACCGCATTCATCACTGCATCATATATCAATCCGCTTGATATGGACGAAGTTGAGCATCTCACCCGCGCCATGGTTGAGACCGGTGAGCAGATAAAATTTGCATCGAAACCGATCGTGGACAAACATTCCATCGGCGGGGTGCCAGGAAATAAGATCTCCCTTCTGGTTGTACCAATCATTGCGTCAAGCGGACTCAAGATACCCAAGACCAGCTCCCGTGCGATCACCGGTGCAGGGGGCACTGCCGACCTGATGGAAGTGCTGGCGTTTGTAGAATTTTCCTCAAGCGAAGTCCATCAGATGACCGAGAAAGTGGGAGGGGTGATTGTCTGGGGCGGGGCAACCAACATCGCGCCGGCAGATGATCGCATCATCATCCAGGAATACCCGTTCAAGATCGATGCACGGGGGCAGATGCTGGCCAGCGTCATGGCAAAAAAATTTGCTGTCGGTGCAAACCTTGTGGTCATTGACATCCCCGTGGGTGAGCATACCAAAGTACTGACGATTCAGGACGGGCGGAAACTTGCACGTGAGTTTATAGAACTCGGGGAACGGCTCAATATGCGGGTGGAATGTGCCCTTACGTACGGTGACAGCCCTGTCGGCTACAGCATTGGCCCGAAACTCGAGGTCATTGAGGCACTCCGTGTGCTGGAGGGTGCCACTGAACCGAACTCGTTTATCCAGAAGAGCCTCTCGCTTGCCGGTATCGCACTGGAAATGTCGGGCAAGGCGGCTCAGGGCAGTGGCACAGCGATGGCACAGGAACTCCTTGCGACGGGAAAAGCGCTGGCAAAGTTCCGGAAGATCATCGAGATACAGGGCGGGGATGCGACCATCAAATCCAGCGATATTATCCCCGGCGAACACCAGTTCATCGTGAATTCACCCGCGTCGGGGTACGTGATCGGAATGAACAACACGTCCTTAATAACGCTTGCCAGAATTGCAGGAGCCCCCCATGATCGTGGAGCTGGGATCCTGCTCCATGCAAAAAAGGGGAAGCTCGTCAAGGCAGGTGAACCACTCTTCACGATCTATGCTGATCGGAGCTGGCGCCTCCAGAAATCTCTCGAAGAGGGGAGAAGGCTCATGCCGGTGCTCGTTGAAGGGATGCTTCTCGATCGGGTTCCGTCAGGGCGGGCTTTTTGACCGATGCGCTCAAATATGTGCAATAGCGGATATTTACCTATGGATACGCATCTATTTCGTTTCCTTTCTGCCCTGCTGCTTTTAATCCTCCTTTGCAGCGCGGTACAGGCAACGAGACTGCAGGTAACCGTGCAGGACAGCGTGGATAATACTACTATCCCGCAGGCAACTGTCTATCTTGATAATGTGAATATGGGAAGAACAACCGTTGTGGGAACCTTCTTTTTGGTTCATGACGGTTTGGATGATAAAATTCTCAGAATTACCAAAAACGGGTATGAGGATTGGGAGAATACGATAGCCAGGAATCTGACATCTGTGCTTGTCAACATGACCCGTAAAACCCTTGTTCTCAAGGTGTCGCTTTTTGATACTGACTCGCTGGCAGCGGTACCGAATGCCGATGTGAAGATCACAAGTGAAAATGAAACCGAGACCAAAAAGACCGACAGCAATGGGATTGTCAGCTTCACGGTAAAAGCACATACACTCTATGTTCTTACAATCACTGCTCCCGATTACCAGGCCCGAAGTCCTCCTCCTGTTGAAATCGTTGCTGAAAACAAGGATGTGCAATACTGGTTGTTAAGGAACGACCGCTTCTCATTTGTTGTCACTGATAAAACCGGCAATCCCGTTCCAAATGCTGAAGTATATCTGAACTCTGCCCTGAAGGGCACAACCGATACCCGCGGGATCCTGGTCCTTCCGCTCGAACGTGATAGTTCATATGTAATTGAAGTCAAAAAAGCAGGGTACCAGTCATTTATGGAACGCAGGACAATCAGCGGGGAAGAGGCGCTGGTTGCGATCCAGCTGGCAAAAGTTCCTCTTGGAGCATTCGTTTCTGTTTTTGATGAAAACAAAAATCCCGTCAAAGATGCCGCTGTCTCTCTTGATACTGTATTGGCCGGACATACCGACCAGTACGGACGGTATGTTTTTGGCAGTATCACTGCGGGGACGTATCAGCTCGAAGTGAGGAAGGACGGGTATGTCAGAACGAACAAAACGATTTCAGTGACCAAACAGGGCGATGATTTTATTATCGAACTTCCCTATGAACAGGTCGATCTCACGGTCTATGTCCGCGATAAAGATCAAAAGGTTATCCCCGATGCAAAAATCGAGCTGAACAGCAGAAGCATCGGAACGACAGATGAGAACGGTCAGGTTGTCACCGGACTTAAATTCAACACCCTCTATAATATTTCGGCCTCAAAAGAGGGGTATCAGCCGGTCATTACCCAAAAGGAAATTATCCTTGGGAATTCTTCCGGCACACTCACCTTTACCTTGGATAAGAACCTTGACTGGGGTTTTATCCTGCTCATTATTGTCGGTGCTGTCGGAGTGCTTGTAGTCTTTGGGATTATACGGCGCATAAGCCGGAAACCCCGCCGCCATATGATCCGGAGAAATGAAATCTGATTCATTTCCTTTTATCTTTAAATTGTCCGTATTAAGTGAAAAATATTGCATTAATTGTTTTTTTAATTAAGAAAAATTTTATATATTCGAAAGTGTAAGTATTCTTTCCCGGGGTATGTGATATGATTTGGGGAAAGGGCATTCTTGGAATTGCCTGTCTCCTGCTGCTCATCACGGTAGTATCAGCAGAGATACCAGATTTGCTGACCATTAGCAGCAGTTCGGACTGGCTGGTGGCAAATACTGTTGACACTTCAACCATCACAGTTCATGCAATAAATATCAGCAGTGGGAACGATGTCAGTGCTGTCCCTGTGATATTTTCTACAGACAACATTGCGTACGGAACGGTAAACCCTCTAAGTGGAAGTACCAATGCAGCTGGTCTTGCAAGTACAACGTTTAAGGTGAATAAAACAAGCGGGACCGCGCTCATCTTTGCGATTTGGACCTATACTGTCGGGGGTGAAACCAAGCAAAATGTGGTGATTTATGGCCAGCAGATCGATCATAATCCTGCATACTCTGCCTCCCTTGCTTACCAGAGCGAGGTTATTGTTGACCAGACGACGCCTTTTATCGTCACGCTGAAGGATATTTATCAAAACCGTGTGGACAATAAAAATCCTGCCGCAGTCCACACGATGAAATTCAAGATGTACATGCCCCCAGGAGGAATGGGCACCGGCGGGCTGAAAAATGTAACCTCCGATTATGCCACAACGTTCTACGACAGCACGGATGCTCAGGGAAATATTACCTTAACGGCAAAAGTTGACACCATCCCTGGTGAGAACAACATCTACATCGCAGCGATCGAAAGTATGCCGGATCCCCTGTATCCATTCATTACGGGCATCACGCAGTCCACACCGTTCTTCATAACGCAGGTGTTTTCACCCACGGGAGATCCCCCCGCTCTACCGGCAGACGGCAGCTCCCAGTTTTCCATTGTATACACACTCACGGATAAATTCGGAAATGCTGCGGGCTATCAGACAATTAACATTGTTGAATCTTCTGCTTCAGGCAACAGATCGCTCGGCAACTACACCACGAACGATTGGGGTCAAATATGGCCTACGTACGGCCGGGTATCGATAACCGGATTATACAACCTCACCGCGGTTGCGCTCGCAAACACGTCGGTATGGTGTTCACAAACCGTGCAATTTTACGATAACGATCCCGTAACCTTCGTCGTGACTGCCATCCCCCAGATGATGCCAAGCAGGGATGTGCCGGCAAACCCGCCAACCACCGCAAAAATTACGGCAAAAGTCATGGACATGATGGGCAACGGGGTCGATGGTCAGACCGTATCGTTCACGCTGACGGGATACACGAATTCGACGATCCTGACCACACGCCCGTCCTTCAGTTCAGGCAGTTACCTTACAACGACGAGTGCCATTTCCGATGCCTATGGGAATGCGATTGTCGATTTGTATCCCGGTGAGTTCCCTGTACAAGGCACAGCGTACCAGCCGACTGCCAACGGGACGGCAACGGTCACTGCAACATGGAAGGGCCGGTCAATACCCATCACCGTTTCGTTCAAGAATTATCCCTACCTCCGGGTGGAGACCAGCGTATCCCCCGCTATCGTGAATGTGAGCAGTTTCTTTGATGTTGATATCAAGCTGATTGGCGATGGCTGGAAACTGACGGCAAAACAGATCGATACCGTGCTGGTCACTGACCGGTCCGGCAGTATGACTGATGATACCCCCGACCGGATGAAATCGGTGATGAACGCATCGAAAGTGTTCGTTGACACGATGAGCGTGAGCACCGTTCAGGACCATATCGGGCTCGTCTCATTTGGTGAAAACGGGTACGCGGAAGAGTCAGGTTATGCCGGGAGTCCGAGGACGTACAGCAATTATGCCGTTGTTGAGCAGGGCCTTTCCTCATGCAAGACGGCCGTCTATACGGCGATTGACAATATGGTTCCTTCCGGCTGGACCCCGATGAGATACGCCATTTATAAAGGGGTGAATGAGATCAAGACAAACGGGCGAACAGGTGTGGTCAGGTCGCTCATTGTCCTTTCCGACGGGGATTACAACTATTACGGCGATCCTCTTGCACGGGGCACCGGCGACTCAACGATTTCATATACTTATGACCTTCCTTCCAATTATTATTCATTCTCAGGCCTTGGTACCGGCCAGTTCAGCAACCAGAACATGTCCATATACGCAAAAAATAACAATATCGTCATCTACTCGATCGGGTTTGCATCATCCTTATCTACAGGAGGGAGGAATACCCTCCGCGTGCTTGCGGAATCGACCGGAGGAAAATATTACAACGGGAGTGCCTCCAACATTGCCGATATTTACAAATCGATTGCCGGTGAACTGAAGCAGATAGCCGGCGTCAATACCCAGATGAACCTCACCTTCCAGAACGTAAACGTGACCTACAACAATGTGACCACCCAGGAGCCCGGGCAGCAGGTGTTCTCCTACATCTATGCACCCGGAGTGTCCACATGGGTCACCAGCTGGAACCAGACCATGGACCCCCTCCCTGACGAAGTACCCATACCTTCGTATCCAAGTGTCTCCCCGGATTTCGGCACATACACGATGTATCCCTACAGTTTCGACCAGACGAATGAATGGCTGTCCAGCACCGGACTCACGTTCAATGCAGGAAACATCTCGATCAACCAGACATGGGAGACGAAATTCCGGTTCAGGGTTGATAAACCCGGGAATATCCAGATTTTCGGTCCTGGCTCCAAAATTGTCTTCAATAACGGGGAACAGACACTCGATTTACCGGAAACATACATCACTGCAGTCATGAACCTCACGAGTTCCGGTCTGAGTGCAACGATGCTGGACATCTACAACCTCCATACGACTGCCACGGGTGTGATAACAGACTCGATTCCCCTCGAATGGGGGATCACCTATGGCGGTAACCAGACGGTGACCGAACGGATCTCGTACTCAAATGATGGCGGGAACACATGGGTCGTGTTCGCGACAAACTATGTCGACAAAAATACAACCCTTGATCACACCAGTCTGGACGTCAGGACGCTCCCACCGGGTGAATATTATATCCGCGTTGATGCATCCGCTCCTGATGCACCCAGCGATCGGGAGACTCTTATGACTCCCGGCATCGTTGTCGGAACGGGAACCCGTGCGTACATCAAACTCGAATAATCTTTTTTGGAATGTAAGCCATCAGCCCCCCACCAAAATAAAGACGAAAACACTACCTCATGGGATAAGAGGTTCAGAAAAATCGAACGAATGGTTATTCCGTTTCTGAATAAAAAAGTGAGCGGACCCAGCGGGAATCGAACCCGCGTCCTTGGGTCCGAAGCCCAAGAGGATGTCCTCTACCCCATGGATCCTTCCGGATGGTTTCTCATCAAAAGTTATTAAGCGTTTTCTCCCTAATTCTATTGAATGATCCTCTCTAGCACCCAAATCCGCAAACTGCTCGGGAACGACTCGTTACAGGGGAGTCTGGTCATACGACCCTACAGCGATGATTCCCTGCAACCCGCTTCGTACGATCTCCGTGCGGAAAAAAATGGATCCCTCCCCAGATGTGCGTGTACACTCATTTCCAGTCTTGAATGGGTGGAACTGCCAGAAAATGTTGCAGGCACACTCCGCTGTCGATCATCACTTGGCAGGCAGGGTGTCCTGCTCGGTGCCGGGTTTGTAGATCCGGGGTTTCGCGGACAGCTGACCCTGTGCCTGACCAATATGGGTGCAGCGGACATAGAAATTCACAAGGATGAGCGTGTGGTGCAGATGGTTCTTCACGAAGTGAGCGGCGGGACTCATCTCTACCATGGACGATACCAGGACAGCAGTGGCGTTGTTGAGGCGCGGTAGGCATGATTCGTACCGAGCGTAAATATATTGAGATCCTCAGGATTTTAAAAGAACACCGCGAACCCGTGGGGGCAAAACGCCTCTCGGAACTCATGGCAGAACGCGGATTTATTCTCTCCGACCGTGCGGTTCAATATTATCTCAGTTACCTCGACTCAATGGGTTTTACGGAAAAAGTCGGTAATCAGGGCAGGATTTTGACACCGGAAGGATTTCAGGAGACCGACAATGCACTGGTCGATGACCGTATCGGTTTTGTCATTTCAAAGCTCGAACGGCTTGCGTATCGCAGCACATTTGACCCTTCCACCGGAACCGGTGATGTGGCATACAATCTCTCTGTTGTTCCTGAGGAGTCTCTCGATCGCATCCGGGCTGCATTTGATGAGGTTGTAAAAGCGGGATGCGGTTTCTTCTCATCGTATCGTATTATTGATAATGATCCGAGAATCCCGCATGGTTCAGCAGGGATTATTACCCTCTGCAGCATCTCGATGGATGGTGTTTTTCAGAGGAACGGGATTCCGGTAAAGATGGCGTACGGGGGGAGGCTTGAAATCATAGAGGGAACACCAAAACGGTTTGTTGACCTGATTGGTTACCGGGGGACGACCATCGATCCACTGGAACTCTTCATCTCTTCCGGTCTCACATCAATCAACAGCTACTGCAGAACAGGGTCAGGTATTACGCTTGCGAATGTACGCGAAATTCCGTCGTCTGCTGCACGTCAGGTAAAAGACACCATCAGGCAGATGAAACAGTGCGGTTTTGTTTTTCCTGTGAGCATGGGGAACCAGGTATTCAACCTGCCGCACAATCAGTACCGTCTGTCAATTGTTGCTTTCAGTGGTTTGAATTTCGTCGGCAATACCGCAGAGCAGGGATTTGATATTAAAACAGAGATCGGTGCCGGCAATATCCCCTTTACCAAAGTGATGGAGACGAATTAATCAGCCCACCCAGGTAATATCTTCATCATCCGTTTTTCTTTTCGATTTCTGGGACAATGCTTCGATCTCCCGTTGCGATTCTGATGGCGGGATATCCTTCATGATCTCATCTCTTCCTGTCAGGGCCCGTGTTCGTTTCAGGTCCGTATGCAGGAGCGCATCATCGGTAACCGCAGGTGACCCATCTTTCAGCCTGAATCTCTCACTCTCAAACAATTCATTTTTTTTCCGGTACGAGGCCTGTCTGATCCAGTCATCAAAGGTGTCCTGTGTGTCATATTGAACACTTTCCAGACCGGATTCGCTCTCTTTTTCACGCGTCGTCGATTCCGGAACATCTTTTTCATCTACAGACGGGGTCGGAGAAGAACGATGATCTGTCAGGGCTCTTTTTTTATGGAGCACAATTTTCTGCATTTCCTGCTTTTTATCGTTCACAGGAGAGGTAACCGGTCGGTTTGATTCATCGCGTTCAGTTCCCTGTTCGGCATCCTGACGTGGGGATTGAGATCCGGATTCTGTATCTGGTGTTTTCCGGAAATTCCGATCAAATTTCGGATCCTTACCGGTCATTGCCATCAACCGCTGTTTCTGTAACTCCCGTTCAATCTTCTTCCGTTCTTTTTCTTTGAGCTTGTTACGATCATCCAATGCAACCAGAGTTTTATCCATTGAAGGGTGTTGTAAACGGGAAGCGAGTATTTTTTTTACCGGTATCGTTGTTTCTTTTCCTGTGGCCTGACCTGGCTTTTGTGGTTGTGCAACAATGACACGGTGCCGGTGTTCGGTCCCGGTTTTGGTTTCTGGGGATCCATCGGGCTTTGCCTGTGAACCTTTTACCGGGGAGGTGGGTGAGGAGAATCCTGTGGCCATCGGTGGATACGCAAAATCCCCTTTCCCCGTGCCTGTCCCTTCATATCCGCCTAGGAATTTCTTTTTGGGCAACAGAATCATCTGATCCCTGAGCACCGACGGTTTTTGAGAGGTACTGGATGATGCTGCAACCCCTTTTTCCCCCGGTTCGCCTGCTTTACTTGCAGGCTCTTCCTGCTCCGCCTTTTCTCCGGCAAGGCGCTTGTTATACTGCGCCCGGATCTGTTTCAGTTCCTCGATACGGGGAATATTTTTCAGCCCTGTCAGCATGACAATGATCGCAACAAATCTGGTACTCGTCACCGGATAATCACCGGATCTCGTCTCGAGTCCGGCTATGCTCCGATCGATCCATTTCCGTACTGTCATATAGCCTTTCATCGAAAGTTCATGCGAGGGTCCCGCGATCAGAATGAGGGCTTTCTCTGCGCTTGTCAAATCGCAGGGAGTGGACACATCATGATAAATTGCCTGTTTTGCCAGCTCAACAATCCGGGAGGCTTTTTTCTGGTGTTCATCCGCAAAAAATCCGGTGGGACGCCATTTTTTCAAAAAGTTCAGGGGGTGATGTGCCAGTTGTTCGACAGCATATCCTATGGTGATAAATCCCATCCCCCTCATCGTATTCAGAACCTCGCCGGCATCGAGGACGACTTCTGCAAGTTCAAGCCCTCCGTCAGCTTTGAATTCCCCCGCACGGAGAATAAGACTGATACGCCGGACAATAACCTCATTCAAAGATAAGTAAACCCTCTGTACAGGAGATAAGATCCGGTCCGGCTTTTTTTTCAGACCGATTCTTGTTGCAAAACTCTGTTCCTCGCGCGTAAGGGTCTTCTTCTGGGATTTAATCTTTTTATACCATGTTTCATTATCGAAGATAATTACTCCATCCAGCATCGGCGATAGCGTCTCGATATCATCCGCAGCCTTCGCCGAGCATCGCTCCCCCTCAACCAAGCAGGGGAGTGTTACAAGCCCGAAAATCGGTTCAACCATACTGGTGCGGAGTGCAGCAATGAGGGGTGGTGCAGCGTCAACAAGTCCCCCCCCGAGCCCGGCACAGACGACGATTGCATCTGTTTCCCCCAATGCCATGGTATGGACACGCCCCATCACCTCGGCAATATCGATTGTTGCCGTCGCGCTGGAATTTGGGGAATCCCGTGGATTCGCCAGGTCAATGGGTGGAAAATAGATTTTCGATGATTCGGGAAGCACGCTGAGTTGTGACAGACTCTCGGCATCAACATCAAGTACCAGGGCTTCCACACACGCCACTTTGCTGCTGCGACGATCCGTCTGGTAGAGCATATCCACAATTCTCCCGCCTGCCCCGCCGAGTCCGATCGCCAGTATCCGCATAAAAAAACGCCGTTTGGGTCTCTAAAATTTTATCGTTTTTCTGGTAAAAATATTGGTGCTTTGTAGTTCAATATCTTATAGGGTGTGATATTGTTGAATTTTATTTCCTGTCACATGTCGCACGAAAAAGAATTTTGAGATGCAGAAATTATATAAATTGACTATACTATAAAAAATTTATATTATACAATACCCCAAATAAACCCCGGGTTGGCAATTGACCAGAGAAATGCTACTGCGTTTCACTCCGATGGATGGTTTTTGGCTTCAAATCTGACCATAAAAATGCGTCAATTTGCTTGATTTGACCAGAATCGAGCGCCATGATCAAATTTAAATGATAATTTATTTAAGTGCGTATACGGTAATATTCAATGAGGTGAACAAGCCTTGTCATATGGAATAGAATTTGTACCAGGAAATGTCAACGTAAAGCAAGTAGTAAACTTCTGTAAACTTGCGGAGTCAAAAGATATCGACTTTGCATGGATCACTAACCACTACAACAACCGACACTGCTACCCGACGCTCGCTGCAATCGCCCAGGCAACATCGACCCTCAAGATGGGTCCGGGTATCATGAACTCATTCACTGATACGCCTGCCGCGATGGCATCCTTCTTCTGCACTCTGAATGAGATCTCCGACGGCCGCGCCGTCCTCGGTATCGGACCCGGTGACCTGTCAACACTCCCCAAAATCGCGATAAAGGGCGAAAAGCCGGTCGCCCGTCTGGAAGAGGCTGTGGAACAGATCAGGAAACTCTGTGCCGGGGAGCAGGTGAACAAGACCGGCAAAGTGTTCTTCGATTATGATGGAGCAAAGCTGACTGGCGTCACCCTGCCAGGCAAGAAAGGCGTTCCAATCTATATCGGTGCACAGGGACCCAAGGTTCTTGAGCTTGCCGGTAAAGTCGGTGATGGTGCGCTGATCAACGCATCCAACCCCAAGGACTTCGCAATCGCGATCCCGATCATCAAGGCCGCTTGCGACAAAGTTGGCAAGAAGAACTTTGATATCGGTGCGTACACCGCGATGTCCATCGACCAGAGCGAGAAGAAGGCACGCAACTCCGCAAAGATTGTCGCAGCCTTCATTGCCGCGGGTTCACCGCCAGAACTGCTCA
>Ga0315277_10006761_pt1 | contig 14919 bp, 7 predicted proteins | sample YL17G05_15_MG_FD_203695 | JGI IMG/M metagenome (GOLD analysis project Ga0315277, IMG submission 203695) | Sediment microbial communities from Yellowstone Lake, YNP, Wyoming, USA - YL17G05_15 | ecosystem: Environmental > Aquatic > Freshwater > Lake > Sediment | place: USA: Wyoming | collected...
CGCCGCCCTGCGTGACGTTGAGCGCGGCGAGCTCGGCCAGCGTCGCGGTGTCGAGCTCCTGCGAGTTGTCGCGGTCTGCGACCGGCGAGCGCGAGTAGGAGGCGTGGCGTCCCGGGCCAGAGGAGCGAGAGGACGACAGCACGACCACGGCGAGCAGGGCCAGCCCCGCCGCGGCCACGCGCTTGTTGGAGCGCACGGCGTGGGCGACGCGGCTGTTGCCGACGGCGGCCCCGAAGGCCTGGCCGCTGATGCGCCTGCCGCCGCGGCGCGACGACGACGAGGACGAAGCGAGGCCAGCCCACGAAGCCAAGCCTCCGCCGTCGCTGCCCCCGCGACCCCCGACGCCAGACATCAGCTGGTGATAGAGGGACGCTGCCGCAGGCGCGACAGAGGCCAGCTGCGGCGGGACGCGCCACGGCCTGCGGGCCGAGGGCGGCGCGTTGCGCGGCGGCGTGCGGTCGATGGAAGCGCTGGGGCCCGGTTTCGAGGGTGCGTCGTCGGCGGCGTCGGCCGAGGCTGCTGCTGCTCCGAAAGGCGACGACGCGGGCGCATGCCTCGCGGAGGACGGGGGCGTCGACGAGGTGCTGCCGCCGCCGCCGTTCCTCGACGCGGTCTGGAGCACCATTTTGTGGCAATCCCTGTTTGTTTGATTCGAGCTGAGCGCGTGAGAGCGTGGAAGGGGAAGGGGGGAAAAGGGCGAACTGAATGAGACCTCCCAACGAGCGAGCGGGAGCGCGTTTTTTTTTGAAATTTGCTCGCGCTCAAATTTTGATTTTTTCCAACTCGGAACGCGGCACCCAAATGCTCTCTGCGTTTCTTTTTCGCGATCTGGATGCGTCGGAAAGACAGATCGCTCTCGATATCGAGCAAGAGAGAGGCATGAACGGTGCAATCAAGGGGTTCTTTGCGTGCAATGTTCTTCTCCCTCTCTCAATTTCGTCGCAGTCTTACCAAACTCTCTCTTTTGCTACTTTTCTCGCTCTCTCTCTCTAACGCTCTCTTTCTCTTCCTCTCTCTCACGCGCAGTGGGTGCGTGAGAGAGGTCCTCTCTCGCCCCTCTTCGCCTCTCTTTCGCTCGTTTCCAGAGAGAAAGAGAAGGGAAAGAGAAAGAGAAAGAGGAGAAAGAAAAAAAGAAAAAAGTGAGGAGAGATCGCATCTTGTTCTCTACTTTTTTGAAAAATCAATTCACTCCCTTTCTTTCCCTTGTCGCTTTCCCCCGCTCTCTCCCTGCCTGGCTGTCTCTCTCCTTTCGCGGGAAAAGGCCAGCGAGGGACCCAGAGAGCTCTCGCTTTTATCTCTCCAAAGGCTAGCCGTCATGGCCAAGATGACGACGAAAGCAGCCTTGCTGCTGCTGCCTCTCTTGCTCTTTTTCGTCGTTGCCCTTGTTTCCTCGCTACCGGTTTCTGCTTCTTCCATAGCGGCCTCTACTCGCGCTCTGGCCCGAAAGGAAGCCCTTCTCCGCTCCCCCGCCGCTGAGTCGTCGTCGCAAGAAGGATTCGATTCCGCGACGCGTTCGAGAACCCGCAGGAAGAGGGCCGCGATGGCCCGCAGAGGAGGCGCGGTCGTCGATGGAGATTCCTCCCCTTCTTTTTCGTCGCCGTCTTTGACCGCCGAAAACAACCTCGGCCATGACCGCGACGAGTTTGAGCTTTCCGACGAAGAGCTCTTGCTCGAACAGGAGCTTCAGCGCCAGCTGGACGCGGACTTTTTCGAGGACGTCGCGGAGGAGGTCGAGAGGACGAACAGTGCTGCTGCTGCTGCTGCTGCTGCTGCCTTGAAGCCGGCAACAACGGCGGGATCCTCCTTCACCTCGACGTACGGCGTCCCTCCTCCTCGCGAAGCAGCAGCAGCAACGGCGGCGGCAGGGACGGCCTCTTCTGCTGCTGCTGCTGCTTTTGTCGCTCCTCCTCACGCCGCCGCCGCCACCGCCACCACCGCCGCCGCCAAGAAGCCCCTCGACGACATATTCGTCGTCATCAACACCCCGCACTACCTCGGGGACGGGTACGCTGCCCCTGTCGACGGCTGCGTGAGGAAGGTGAAAGCGGCGGAGAGCTCTCCGTCGTCGCCGTCCTCCGTAACCTCCTCGTCCTCCTCCTCCTCCACCTCCTCCTTCGAACAACACCAACAACAACAAACCATCCCGCTCCGCTGCGAGTTCTCGGCGGACACCTCCAAGGCCGTGCAGGCCCACGCCCTCTGGTACCACCTCCCGACCACGGGCTCCATCGGCCCCTACTCCGACCTCCCGGCTGAAGAGAACGGCGGCAACCCTTTCACGACTCGACCGGGGACAGAGCAGGTCGCCGTCGCCGCGACGATGGAGTCTGCCGCCTACTACCCAAACATCCTCGACCCAAACTTCATGAGGCACTTTGCCGTGGAGTCGAGCTACCGGCTGCGGTCGGGGGCCATGCTGGCGTACTTTGGGGAGCCGCACGTGCAGCTGTGGACCAACCTGTCGAGCATCAAGAGCTTCAAGGAGAAAATGGCGAGATGTGTTTTTCCCCTTCGAGGTACTTTGAGGAGGAGCAGGTGCGCGCGGCAAACGAAAAAAAAACGCTCACCAAAACTGTCACCAAAAAAACTCTCGCTCGCTCGCTCGCTCCACTGAAAACCCACAGGCCGCTATCGGCTACGTCTCGTCCAACTGCGGCGCCCCCTCGGGAAGGGACGGCATCGTCGGAAAGTTGATGGGCATGACGGCGACGACCGGAAGAGGAGAAGAAGGCTCGGCTTCTTCTTCTTCTTCTTCGTCTTCAACCTCTTCTTCGACCTCTTCTTCAACCTCTCAGCAGCAGTTCCTCTCGAGCGGGGCTCACGGCTCCCGAGCCTCGACCGTCGCGGCCGGCTCGGCGGGCCACGACTTCGCCAACAAGCTGCTCGAGCAGCCGCATCTACTGACGGAGCTCCAGCGGGAGCAGCTGCTGAGGCAGGTCGGAGGAGCAGCAGGAGCAGCGGGAGCAGCGGGAGCAGCAGGAGCCGCGGGAGCAGCAGGAGCAGCAGGAGCAGCGGGAGCAGCAGGAGCAGCAGGCGCAGGAGCCCAGCAGCAGCAGCAGCAGCAGCAGCAGCAGCCGTTGCAGCCGCAGCAGGCCCTCGGTCAACAACTCCATCAACACCCTCGAAAGCCGCCCGCTGCCGCTCTCCCCGTCCACTCCTTCGGCCGCTGCCGCTCCAACATGCCCCCGGCCCCCACGGGCGGGCAGGTCGCGGTCATGCGCGACTACCGCTTCTGCATCGCGATCGAGAACTCGATCGCCGAGGACTACGTCACCGAGAAGGTCTACGCGGCCCTCGACGCCGGGTGCCTCCCCGTCTACTACGGCGCGCCCAACGGGCTCGACTTCGTGCCCGTTCCCGAGAGCGTGATCGACTACAGGGCTCTGGGCGGCACGCCCGAGGCGCTGATGGCCGAGATCGTCAGGCTCAACGGCGACGAGCAGGCCTACGAGGCGAAGATGGCGTGGCGCAAGGCGGGGCCCGCCGGGTGGTCTCCGAAGTTTCTGTCCCTGAGGGAGAGGGCCAACGAGATGTCCGGGCAGTGCGCGGTGTGCCTGAAGGTTGCCGAGGAACTGGAGAGGAACAGGGAAGAGGAGGAGGGGAAGAGGAAGAAGGAGGGTTTGTCGAGCGCGAACGCGAGCGCGACGACGACGACGGCGATGTCGTTTGTGTCGAACGCGGCTGCCTCTGCTGCCGCTTCTTCTGTCAACCACATGGCTGCGTCGCGGAGGTTTATCGACGGGTTCGAGCAGCAGGTCCCCACCGCGGCAGCAGCGACGGAGAGCGGCGGGGAGGTCAGTATGTAAAAACAATTTGAAGAGAAAACCGCAGAGCGCGGTTTTTTCCCCCCTCGAGTGGTGAGAAATTTCGGCAAGGAAAAAATCGTTCATTTTTAACACATAAAGTGAAGCGCAACAGCAAACGAAACAAAACGAAAACACCACGACGGCCGCGAAGACGTAAACTAAGAAGAGTGCAAACGAATGAACAAACCACCAAAACGCTCACGCGACCGCGCTCGTCTTTGGAGACAACGAAAGAGAAAGAAGCGTCTCCTTCTTTGCCGCCGCCGCCGCCGCCCCCTTCGCAGCTGCTTTCGCTCTCGCCGCCTCCTCCTTCGCCCCGGGCCTGGTCAGCGCCAGGCTCCTGATCTCCAGCGGGGACAGCCTCACGACGCGGGCGTTCCTCTTCACGGTCTCCGGGCTCTGCCGAGCCGGCTTGGGGATAAGGGCCATCGGAGTGATTTTTCCACCGGAACTCTCAACTTCCTTCCCGGGCTCGTCGAGCTTTTCATAGTCAAACAGCAGCGGCCCGTTGAAGATGCGCTCGCCGTGCGGCAGGGAGCTCCCCGTGGGCTCCCCCTTCGTGGCCTCGGCGGCCTGCCGCTTGTCCATCCCAGAGACGGTCAGCTCCGTCACCTCGAAGGGGGCGAAGGCAGCGCCGAACGACTTCATCAAGTCGACGTCGACCGGCGACGAAAGCCGGCCGGCGCCGTCGCGACCGCCGTTGACTCCCGCGCCCCCGCCGGCGGCACCGTCCTCGCCCTGCTCGAAGGCGTGCGCGAGCCTGATCTCGACGCCCTGGCCGTGACCTTCGCCGCCGCTTCGACTCCTCCTGGGAGCCAGCTTGAGCAGCTCGACCGACTCCGGGAGCGGCGCCGCCAGCAGCGCGCCGGCGGCGGCCCCGGGGGAGGCCGGGGGCCTCGCCGAGAACGCGATGACGGGCTCGTTGCTGGCCGCCGACGCGAGCGCCCTCCGCGCCCTCGCCCCGCCTCCGCGCGAGTCCAGCGACACGAGGTGCGTGCCCCTGACGACCACGGCCCTGCCCTGCGCGTCGACGTCGCGCAGCGTCTCCGGGTTGCCCAGCTCGTCACTGATGCGGGCCTCGCGGTGGAGCATGACCTCGAGCTGTCCCGCAGAGAGGGACGCGACGCCCTGCGCGCGGTCGGGCACGATCGAAAACTGGCGGCGACGGCCCTTGCTGCCCGGGGGGGGGCGGGAGGAGGAGGAGGAGGAGGAGGAAGGATCTTCGCCGTCGTCGTCTTCGATGTAGGCCCCGCTCGTCATCGGGAAGTAGTCCCTGCCGATGTCGTTGGCGTAGGGCTGGTCGAGCGGGGCCAGGGCCCAGGTGGAGCGGGAGGCGCGCTGCCTCTTCAGAAACTCCCTGCCGTTGCTGTCGACAAACACCGTCGGCGACGCCGGCGCAGAAAGAGCAGCGGCGGACCTACTCGCGCTGCTGCTCTCCGAGTCGAGGTCGGTCTCGAAGCGGAGGACGACGTCCTGCGGCGCCGGAAGCGGGCCCACGGTCCACTCGACCTCGAAGTTCGCGGCGCCCGCGGCCAGCTTGAAGCTCAGCTGGCCAAAGGCCCCGTGTCGGCGGGTGACCTGGGAGAGCAGGGGCCCGACGATGAGCGACGTCAGGGGCGCGTCCGGGTCGGCGTCGAGCTGTGCAACATTTTTGTTTTTCGAGTATTTTTTTCCGGGCTGAGTTTTTTTTTCTTTCCGGGCTGAGTTTTTTTCTTTCCGGGCTGAGTTTTTTTTTCTTCCGCCTTCTATCTTTCTCTCTCTCCCCTTCTTTCTCTCCCTCCTGAGGATACCCGCTCTTTTACCTTGCTCGCCTCTCCCACCGGGTGGAACGCGTAGTGGCCCGACCTCCTCAAAAACCAAGGCAGCACCGAGGTCGTCAGGTCGTGGCTGTAGGAGAGGAGGGAGGCGCGGATAGAGGCTTCCTCGGAGATTCCGCTGCTGCTGCTGCCGCTGCCGCTCCGGGTCCTCACGCGCGCGAGGCCCGACGACGGCTGCGGCGCGGTGTCCGCCGCGTCGACCAGGACGCCGCTCCTCTTCGCGAACACCAGGTCGACGAGGCCGTTGCTCAGCGTGAGTGTGCTCTCGTCCTCCGTGCAGTTGGCCGGGAACGAGGAGCACGGGGACGATGGCGAAAACGGAGGCGGCGACGAAGCGGCGGCGGAAGAAGCACTGCCGATCTCGCTCCCTCCGCTCTCGGGCTCGGGCTCGACTGCGAACGCGACGTACCCCAGCGGCGGGAGCCGCGCGTCGAAGATCGCGTGGCCAGCCGCGAAGGACCTCGAGCTCTCTCCTCCTCCGAGCTCGGCGAGGCGCTGCAGCTCGAGGTCCGACGCGGAGAGCGGGACGACCTGCGCCTCCGACCCCGACGGCAGAAACTCGAGCGACGACAGCAGCGGCGACGAGGGTCCGCCGACGACTTCCGGGGCCGAGACCTTCCACCGCTTGCCCGCCCGCATCGCCGCGGCGCCCAGCGGCACCCTGACTAGCACGCGCGAGCTCCGCGGAAGCGGGTTGTAGGCCGCGACGGTGAAGGGCCCCCTCGCCGCGTCCGTCAGGGCGACCGCGGGGGAGCAGACGCTGGCGTTGGCCGCCTCGCAGAGCGCGAAGGAGCGCTCGTGCGAGCTCCAGAAGTCTCTGCTGCTGTCATCGTCGCCGGGGATCGGCGCAGGAGGCGAAGGAGAAGCGCCGGAGCCGGAACCAGAAGAAGAAGAAGCAACGGCGTCCCTGACTCCCTGGAGCACCAGGGCGTCCAGGGCCGCAGCGACCAGCCTCCTCGCCTCGCCGGCGGCCTCGGAGACGATCCTGCGGTAGTCCATGTTGACCTCGAGGCGGTCGGTGCCCGTGATGGCGTCGTGGTGCTGCATCAGAGCCACGGCGCGCTCCAGGGGGACGGTGGTCGGGGGGAGAGCAGGGAGGGAAGGAGGAGAGGAGAGGGAAGGAGGAGAAGAAGAAGAAGCTGCTGCCGCTTTCGCCGCCTTCGCCACCTCGCCCCCGACCCACGCGTCGAGCTGCCTCGCCGCGGACAGCAGGCCCGACGACTCCCGCACGAGCCTCTTGGTCCCGGGCCGCGTGCTGAAGTAGCCGGACCAGTAGCAGCCCTTGCAGTCCGAGTAGGGCATCAGGTCGCCCTGCTGGACCGGCCAGCCGGCGCCCTCGGCCTCGGCGGCGGCCTTGCCCATCCCGCCGCCGCCGCCGCCGAGGCCCCTGCCCCGCCTGCGCGCGGCGGCGTGCTCCTCGGCCGTGGCGTACCGCAGCTTCACTCTCCTGGCCGGGTCGGCCAGCGACCGCGCGATCAGCTCGTCGAGGTTGTCGTAGAGCAGCGCGGGGTCGTCCCAGCCGAAGTCGCGGGAGACGGAGACCATGACGGGGCCGCGGCCGCCGCGGGTGCGCTCGGCGACCTGGCGGACGTAGGCGGTGACGTTGGCGAGGCGCTGCTCCCAGCGGGTCTCGGAGAGAGAGGAGGAGGAAGAGTCGGGGCCGGCGTTCCGGCTCCCGTCGCCTCCGTCGGCGCCGCCGCCGCCGCCGCCGCCGCTCCCGCTCAGCCTCCTCCCCCCGGCGTCCACCTGCAGGTCCTCGAGCTTCGCGGGGATGTCGTACTGCCCCCTGTGGAACGCGTAGCACCACAGCTCCGACTCCTCGGCGACGGAGCTCCTCCCCGGAGCCGCGTCCCACAGGAACTCGAGCTGCCGCTTCGAGGCGCGGTGCAGCCGGTCCTCGGTGTCGATCCTGCTGAAGTACACCGACCGCACGCCCATGCTGCCCAGGAGCGCGGCGTGCGCCTGCGAGTGGCCGAACGTGTCGATCTGCCACCCGACCGCCGGCGGCGCCCGCACGCCCAGCTCGGAGGCGAGCCACTGGTGGCCCAGCGAGTACTGGTCGACCATGTCGCGGAAGTGCGAGGTCGCCTCGTCGGGCGAGACCCAGCCCCCGCCGGCGAAGCCCAGCTGCCCCGACGAGACCAGCGCGCGGACGCGGTCCCTCATCCGCAGGGACTGGTCCCTCCACCAGCGCTCGAGGTAGACGGTCTCGCCCCAGGTGTACTTCCTGGCGCGCCGCTTCTCGAGGACCGGGACGATCTCGTCGAGGATCTTGCGCACGCCGTTCTGGCCCGACTTGAAGCCCTTTTCGTAGTACTGGTCGACGGTGAGGAGCCTGCGTTGTTGTTGTTGAGGGAGGAGGAGGCGGAGGAGGTGAGGTGGTTGGTGGCGGAGGTGGTGGTTGGTGGCGGAGGTGGTGGTTGGTGGCGGAGGCGGTGGTTTGAGGGGAGGAGGAGAGAAAGATGTGGTGGAGAGGGTCAGAGGGGGGGGATCGAGGTCGATCGAGGTCGAGGCGGAAAATTCGAAAAAAGGAAAAACTCGCTCGCGCGCCTGCGACGAAGCTCTCTCTCAATCGCTCTCACTCAGTCTCTCCCTCTCGCTCGCTCGCCCGGCCTTCTCCGTCCCTCTCTCTCTCCTGCCCCGTTCGAGGCTCTGCAGCGGTAACGCCGCAATCATCATCAATCAAGAAACTCACCACCCGGGGTCGACGTGCGAGTAGACGACGAGGTAGGCCTCGATCGGGCCGTCAACGTCGCTCTCGTCGTCAGCGCCGTCCGAAACGGCCGATTTGGCGCCCTTCGAACCGACGCTGACGACGCTCCCGAGCTTGCGAGGCACGCCAGGAGGCCTCCTCGCATCGCTGTCGACGCCCGAGAAGAATTTTCCGTGGAGGAGCAAGCGCGCAGAAGCGGCGATTCCCTGGTCGGAACCGCTCGACGCCGCCGCCGTCGACGAAACTCCAAGCACGACACCCACGGCAAACAGCGTCGCCGCGGCGAGGGCCGCGGCCACGCCCAGCGCGAGCCGCTTCCTCCGGCTGCAAGAGGGGCGTCCTCCTGAGGAGGACGGGGAGGCCGCGGCGAGCAGGGCCCGCTGGGCCTCGCCCGCGGCGCCCAGGGGCACCTGCGAGGGGCGGCGGCGGAGCATTGAAAACAAGATGGGAGTGATCGTTTGAGAGAGAGCTCTCTTTCTTCCCGCTCTCGCGCTCTTCTCTCCTTTTCTTCGGCCCCATCTTCACCTCACTGATGAATCACTTCCAGTTCTTTTCGTTGTTTCGTTTTTTGCAAGTGTACAAAAAAGAGAGAGAGAGAGAATAACGACGGAAGGCAACAACTATTATTGAAAACAAAAGGTAGCAAAAAGGAAAACGAAAAGAGTCAAACCGCAGCAGGTGGAGGCGGCGGCGGCAGCCGAGGCGAGGACGACGGAGGCGGCGGCGGCCGAGGCGAGGACGACGGAGGCGGCGGCGACGAAGAGGGCGTCGGGCGCCTCGATGATGCTCCCTCGCCCTTTTTGTTGCCGCTCGTCGTCATCGCGAGCTTGGCCCTGCTGGCGACGCGCCGCAGAGAGGAGGAGGTCGTCGCCGTCGTCGTCGTCGACGAGCTGCCCCCGCCGCCGACGATGACGACGCTCGAGCCTGCGTTCTTCTTCCCCTCCTCCCGCCCTCCCTCGTCTTCCTCCTCCGCCAGCTCAGCCGCCGCCGCGGCCGCCGCCGCGGCCGAGGGAGGCTCGTGCGCGAGGTCTCCACCCCCGGCGGCCATCGCCGCGGGCAGGTCCAAGGGAGCGGCGCGCATGACCCTGTGGCGCGTCTGTGGGAGGGGCTCGAAGGGAGCAGCTTGTTGCTGCTGCTGTTCGACGACCGGAGGAGCGGCGGCGGCAGCAGCGTCAACTACTCCCACGACCGCCTCCGTCGCGGCCGCGGCGGCTCCTGTCGCGGCCATCGTCGCCGCCCGGCGTGGCGGCAGTCGCGTCACGGCAGAACCGACGCCGCCGCTGAAAGAGCCTCCTCCTCCTCCTCCGAGAGTTTTCGAGCTCACGCCGGCGGCAGCCACGCTCGGCACCACGGCCTGCGGCGACGACGCCGCCTGCCTGGCCCCGAAGGCGACGCCAGTCGGAGCCGTGGGAGCTCCTCCTGTCGCTCCTCCTGCTGCTCCTCTGCCGCCGCCCGCGGCGCCAAACCCGCCGCCGCCGGAGATGCCGAAGCCGGCCGAGCTCACGAGCCCGCCCTTGGCCGGGGCCACGCTCCCGCCCCCGGCCCTGCCCCCCGCTGCGGGGTGTGTGTGGGTCCGCGCCAGCGACTCCAGGTCGAGGCACGACGCGTGCGTGACGGGCGCGGCCCCGGCCGTGGGCGTGACCATCAGCGCAGCGCCGCTCGCCCCGGCGACGAGGCGGGTGAACGGAGACACCGCGAACGACGACGACGATGAAGAAGACGGCCCGCCGCCACCGCCGCCGGGCCCCGAAGGGGAGCCGAAGCGCCCGCTGTAGGGCATCCCGGGCGCGCCGACGTGCCTGTGGGCCCTGGCGAGGGGCCCGAACCAGGGCAGCAGAGCCGGGGCGATGTACTCGAACGAGCGCCCCTCGGAAGAAGGAGAGACGGGAGGAGGGGCGGCAGTCGGCGGCGGCCCTCTCCTGGTCGTCGTCGTCGGCGGCGGCGGCGGCACCGCCGCTTTCCCCTCCTCTTCTCCCTTCGCAGCAGCAGCCACCGCCCTGCCCTTGACGCACACGCTCCCGCGCATGAGCACTGCCGAGGAGCGAAGGTTGAAGGCCGCGCCCGGCGGGAGCTCGACCAGCTCGGAAGCTGCGAGCCCGCGGACAAAGGCGCGAAACTCGTCGGCGGCGGTGCGGGCGGCGGGAAGAGACGCAGCATTCTCCTTCTCCGCCGCGCCTCCTCCTCCTCCGGCGTCGCCGTCGCCATCGTCGTCGCCGTCGCCATCCCTCTCCCTCTGCGCCCTGCGCCGCAGCGCGTCTGCGACAGACCTCGCCCTCGCCAGCGACGCCACCCCCCCGAACAGCCTGCCCGCCCCCAGCTCCTCCTCGGCCTCGGCCTCGGCGCGGTGCTTGAGCGCCTCCTGCAGGTAGCCCATCAGCCTTGGCCTCTCCCGCTCGACCACGAACAGGCTCGCCATGCGGAACATGTCGACCTCGGCCTGCTGGCACGCGGCCGAGCCGGCGGCAGACCTTGCGCGCAGCTCGTCGACCGCGGACTGCGGGATGTGAAGAACTAAGGGTCCCTTTCCCAAGGCGTTGCCCTCGGCGACGGCGGCCCAGACGCCCCACTCGGTGCCGGTCAGGCTGCTGAAGAGGCCTGTGAGGCCGCCGCAGCCGAGGTAGACGTCCTGTCGCGCTCTCCCTTCGGTGGAAATGGAGAGGGCGCTGTTGCCATCGATGCGGGAAGGAAGAGGAGGAGGAGGAGGAGGAGGAGGAGGAGGAGAAAGAGAGGACAAGCTGTCGCCGCCGCCGTCGACGACGACGACGCTCCCACTTCCGCCTCCACCAGAGGGCCCCTGAGCGGCAGCAGCCCCCCCACCGGAGGGGGCTCTGGGCCCGCGACTGTGAGCGGTCACTCGCACGAGCCCTGCGACGACCACGATAAACCCGGCAGGCTCCCCGGCGCCGCTCGCGACGACGGCCCCCGAAGGATGCTCCCGCAGCGACGAGCGCCGCAGGAAGAACGCCGCGACTTCGGGGTCGCTCGCACGCACAAAGGGCAGCGCCCGCAGCACGTCCGCCGGCGAGGGCGCGCGCCAGGTGGGGCCGCGCCTCTCCAGCGCGCTCTCCCGCTCTTCGAGGGGAGCCCGCAGCGCCGCCCGCTCGTCGTCGTCGACGGCCCCCGCCTCAAACAGCGCGTCGACGAACGCGGCCTGCTTCCGCAGCACGGCCATCGTCGCGCGGTACGTCTGGATCGCCTGGAACCGCTCGGGCGCCTCGGCCTCGCGGTCGTGCAGGAACAGCCAGACCTGCCGGAGCTGGTTGTCGACCTCATCGGCGACGGCGTCGGCCGCGGCGGCGACGACGTCGCCCCGGGACTCGTCGCCGGCGGCGCCGGACCTCGCGGCCGCGAAGGCCGCCGCGGGCGCAAACGTCAGCGCGAGCATCATCTCCATCGCTGACTCGCACGCGACGAGCATCAGCCTCGACAGCGACCAGAGCAGCAGGCGGGAGAGCTTGGCCAGCGGCCAGGCGAGCCCGCGGCGGAAGGCGGTGAGGACCGAGGAGCAGGAGAAGGAGGGGGACGGGGCGGGAGGAGCGGCGGCGGGGCGGGTCCGGCTCGTGCCGCCGCCGCTGCCGCCGCCTCCTGGGGCTTGGCCGTCGACGGCAGCCTGCGCAGCAGCAGCCTGCTGCTGCGCCCGCCGCCGCCGCGCCGCCGCGGCCCTGTTGGCGCTCTTCCCGCCGCCGCCCTTCCCCACCACGGCGATGTTGACCAGCCTGGTCCACAGCGCCAGGTGCGCCAGCAGCCGGCTCGCCCACCGCGCCGTGACGTCGCGCTCGACGGCGGCCCACAGGTCGAGCGGCCGCGACGGCTCGTCGATCGCGGCGTCGCAGGCCGTGTCGAGCGCCCTGGCCGCGCGCGTGCTCAGCAGGCCGTCGGCGCGCTTGGCGTGGAAGTGGCGCTTGAGCGAGGTCGCGAGCCTGACGCGGAGCTCCTCGAGGGGCGTGCCCGTCGGGAGGCGGCGTCTGCGGGCGGCCGGCGGGGCCGCGGCGGAGGCGGCGGTCGAGGCCGCGGCGCGCGCGGCAGAGAGGGCGTGCTTGAGGGCGCGCCCGGCCTGCGCCTGCAGCGTCCCCGTCGACGAGGCGTTGGTGCCGATCCGGGAAAGAGAGGAGGAGGCGGCAGAAGCCAGAGAGGGCCGCGCGAGCGCGCCGGCGGCGGCGGCGGCAGCGCCTCCCGCGCCCGCCGCTGCCCCGACGGAGCTCGCCGACTCCCTGGCGGCAAACGACCGCCCGGCGCGGAGGCTGCCTCCGGCGCCGCCCTCCGCCGCGGCGGCAGCTGCCTCCTCCTGCCGCCGCATCGCGACGAGAGGGGAGATGCCGCCCGTGAGGCCGGCAGACCACGTCCCCGAGGAGCCCGCAGCCGAGGCTCTCCTGGGCACAAACCTCGACAGCTCTCCGGGGACGTCTTCTTGAGCAGAGGAGGAAGAAGGAGGGGGAGGAAGCGGCGCGCCGGCGCCAGCGTTGCTCGAGCTCGAAGGCTGCTCGATCCCAAAGGCCTCGAACACGGTCCTGTGCTTGGGCGGGGGCCGAGCGGAGCGCAGCGATGACGTCGGCGACGTGAGCGCCGCTCCCATCGCTGCCTCCTGGGCGCGCCACAGGGAGCTGAGCTGCTGCTGCTGTTCGCCGTTGGCTGCCGCCGCCGTCGCCAGGACATCGCTGCCACTCCCCGTTCTCCTGACGCCGCCGCTGCCGCAGCGGGCATCGGCGTTGCCGAAGCTGTTGTTGCCGCCGACGGCGGGCATCGCGCTCACGGGTCTCGGGAGAGAAGAAGAGGAGAAATAAGGGGCCCCCGCCGCTTCCGCCGCCTCCTGCTGCTGCTGCTCGGGCCCCCTGAGGTACGAGAGCGAGTCGCGGGTCAGCGACGTCCGCCCGAGCGAGGGCCTTGCCAGGCTCGCCCTCGCCGCCGCCGCGGCCTCGGCCGCGGCGGCCACGGAGGCCACTGCGGCCTCTCTCGACGGTGCCAGCGACGGGGAGGCCGAGGGTGCGACGAAGCCGAAGACGTGCGGCGCCGGCAGGGGCCCCCCGTCAGTCATCACGATCATCGAATGGGATGTTGGAGGAGGAGGAGCGGGAGCGAGGGGCAGAGCGGAAGAAGAAGAGGCGTCGGAATTCCCCGAAGCAGCAGCAGCAGGAGGAGGAGCGGGAGCAGGAAAGGTCGACGAAGGAAGAGTAGGTGCGACGCTCGTCTCTCCGACGGCGGCGAGCCCGCTGCCGCTGCCGCCGTCGGCGGTCTCCTCGTCGCCCGGCGCTGCTGCCGACGTGGACGCAGATGCAGCCGCCGCCTCAGCGGCAGCGGCCGCGGCAGCGTTCGCCTGCAGCTGCTGCAGCTTGGCCGTCGAAGACTGGAGCCTCGCGCGAGGCAAGAAGGGCACGCCACCTCCCGTGATGGTGAGGTCGTTGACCTCTTCCCAGTCGGGGTTTTCTCCGTCGGAGGTGTCGTCGTCGCCGTCATCAGCGCCTCGGACGGTGACGACGCTCCATTCGCCGCCGCCGTCACCAGCAGCGGAGGTGCTCCTTCGGGCATCTCCGCCGCGGTCGCTCCTCCGGTTCGCAGCGGCGCCGCTGATTCCCCCGCCGCCGCCTCCGATGTCGGAGGACCTCCTCCTGGCGTGGCGAAGGATCGAAGAGAGCGGCCCGGTTTTGGGGGCGCCGCTGTTCCCGTCGCCGCCGCCGAGGCCGCTCTCGACGTCGCCGGAAAAGTTGACCCGGCTCGCGACTGCAGTGGCCATCGACGCGACGGGAGAGGAGGAAAAGGCCAGCGGCGATTCCGCGGCTGAGGAAGCAGCAGCAGGAGCATCAGCAGACCCGGGATGAGGCTGAACCAGCGAGATCGTCCTCCCGAAGACCCGGTGGTGCTTGGCATCCGCGCCGGCCTCGTCGAGGAAGATGGTCGCCATCGACGACGTCGACTTTTGCCGGCGCGGGTCGAGGTGGTGCGAGGGCGCCACGGTGTCGGCGGCGCCGACCGACACGTCTCCTCGACCTCGGCCTCCCCCAAAGACCCTCGCCACCGCCACCGCAGACCTCCAGAAAAAGCTCGCGAGCCCCTCCCACACGTCGGTCATCCCGTGCCGCATCTGGGAGCCCCCCACGCTCTTCAGGTGCTTCCTCCTCCGCGCCCTCTCCTCGCCCTCCTTCCCCCCGCCGCCGCCGGCCTGCTCCGCGAACGACGCAAAGTCGCCCGCGCCGCCGACCTTGGTCAGCTCGCGCACCCGCGCCCAGTCCACCCCGGCCATCATCGCGTCCTCCTCGGCGCGCAGGCCCGTGACGGCCGAGGCCGTGTGCGCGTCGAGGGCGCGCAGGGCCCGCCGCCGCAGGGCCAGGCGCGCGTCCGGGACGACGTCGAGCTTCGTCAGCCGCAGCACCCGGGGCAGGAGCGGCGCGTTGATGAGCAGCGTGCAGAGCACGAAGAGGGCGGTCCAGAGGACGATCTCAGCCCGGACGCGGATCTCCGTCGGGGAGACCGTGCCGGTGCCGGCCTGGTGAGTGAGTAGTGGTGAGCGGTGGGAGGTTTGATGAAAAAGTGAGCTTCTCCGTTTCTCGCTCTCCCTGTCTCGCGCGCTTTCTCTTTCGCGCTCTCTCTG
>Ga0315277_10006762_pt1 | contig 14918 bp, 13 predicted proteins | sample YL17G05_15_MG_FD_203695 | JGI IMG/M metagenome (GOLD analysis project Ga0315277, IMG submission 203695) | Sediment microbial communities from Yellowstone Lake, YNP, Wyoming, USA - YL17G05_15 | ecosystem: Environmental > Aquatic > Freshwater > Lake > Sediment | place: USA: Wyoming | collected...
AGTGGAATTCCTATTCTTCAGATCCTCGAGATTACCTCCACAACTGTCAACAATGTTATTCTCTCTCAATCTATCGAAGAAATCAGCCGGAAAGTAAGAGAAGGAAAAAGTTTAGCTGATGCAATGAAGGAAAGTGGAAAGTTCACTCCTCTCGTCATTCAGATGGTGGCCGTGGGAGAATCTTCGGGGACATTTGATGAGATGTTGGTAAGAATCACGGAATATTATGATATTGAACTGGAAAATTCGATTAAAAAAATGACTACCTATATCGAACCTGCTTTGACACTCTTTATGGGAGTCGTTGTTCTGTTTCTGGCGTTGGCCGTGTTTCTGCCATGGTGGAACATGGCCTCGTTGTTTAAATAAACTCTCGAGGGAAAGATGAAGTTGAGGGAAATTAAAGTTATGAGTTCGGAGTTCGGCCTCCGGCCCGGAAGGGCCTCTGGCCCGGAGGGAGTTCGGAGTATTAATACTAAACGTTACAAACTCAAAGTTAACAACGAATTATTTTCTCCGCAATCCGCATTCCGCAATCCGCAATCGGGAATGACCTTAATCGAAGTCATCGTGGTCATGATCATCATCGGGATTGTGGCGGCAATTGTGTTGCCCAAAATTGATTTCGGCGGGACTTCTTCTAGGGCCTCAGTGGACGGTGCAGCTAATATGATCGCCTCTGACATTCGATATGCCCAGGAATTCGCCATGGCCAATCGAGTTTCCAAAACAATTAGATTCATCGCGACCCAATCTTCTTATACATTCCTCCCTACTAGCAGTCTTGATCCATCGGGTCAACTGGCCTCATTAAGAGTAACGATTGGCACTACGATAGATTTTACCTTTAATTCTCTCGGGGAACCAATAGCGGGCGGAGGCAGTATCGTAACAGTTTCCGATGGGGTAACCACAAAAACGATCACTGTATTGCAATACACAGGAAAGGTGAATGTTTCATAATAGTTCGGAGATATAAGGGAAATAAGAAGTATGAATAAAAAAGGTTTCACACTCATCGAGATCATTGTCCTAATCGTCATGGCAGGGATCATCATTCCTGTTATTGTCGTCCCATTTGCAACGGGGATTAGAGGGAGTGGAAAACCTGAAATGGTAACGACAGCCATGTACCTTGCCCATCAAAGGATGGAAGAGTTGATGAAGTTCGATTATAGCCGGGCACCGGAGCTAACTCCCGGTACATATACATTGCCGGCGCCACCTATCGCTGGCTACACGTGGCAATGGGTGATTTCCTATGTAACCAATACCTTTGCCGCTTCAGGGGCAGATGTTGGATATAAAATGATTCAGGTTACTGTAACAGACCCACAGAGCAGTACTTATAATGTCTATTCGGTGGTCACGAATTTTCCGTAATAGTTCGGAGTAATGAGTTAGGAGTTCGGAGAAGATGATTAGAGTAATAAGATTAGTTAAATCTTTAAAAAGTAGTTCTAAAATACTCCGAACTACGAACCGCGAACTTAAAACTATGAGTAATAAAGGTTTTACCTTAATTGAAATTATCGTTGTGATCGTCATTTTAGCCATCGTCTCGGCTATTACGATTAAGTTTCTGACGGATAGTCTGAGAATCTACACAATGACGGTCAATCAAAAGACCCTTTTTGATGAGGGAAAGTTGGCATTGGAGAGGATGTGCAGAGATATTCGTGATGCGCGAAGCATCACGGGAACGACAGCTACTTCGATTACCTTTACAAGAAACGATGCGACAGCCCAGGACGGTGTGGGTGAGAACATCAGATTCGATCTTAGTGGAAGCACTCTGCGAAAGGTTAAGAATGCCGGAGGTTCGCCTGAAAACCCCATTGCGATGGCTGATAATGTTTCTACATTTACTGTGACGAATGCGACAAACGAGATTCAATTACAGCTTACCCTCTCTCGGGCAAGCGGTGAAAATGTGACCTTGCAAACCAAGGTCTACCCTAAAAATTTACAGGAGGATTTAACCTCCACTTATAAGAACTTCAGGATACTGGATTCTTCAGGCAATCCTATTGTTCCCACTTGGGAGGAGGTGCGAAGTCCTTGAAAATGTTTAATTTGATGAATTCAAAAGGAATATCAGTTATCTTCCTGGTCATTGCCATGATGTTGATGGTCACGATCGGTTATGTCTTCTCTTATTTGATCCCGACAAAGCAGAAATCTGTCAAATTCCCTATCTATTCCACTCAGGCCTTCTATATAGCTCAATCCGGAGTGGAGTTTGCGATCCGCTATGCCCAAGATCAAGGTTGGAGAGGTGCTACGGATAGCGGTGTATTTGACATCAATCGTCTGAATGCCATCTCACGGACCCTTGGGAATGGGACGTTTACGCTCTCTTACAACAATACCTCAGGAGATATTTTGACCTCCACCGGTCAGATCACTGGTTTGAGCGAAAATAGAGTCGTTCGAGTTTCCAACTTTACCCCATTTCTCAGACTGATATTCAACCCTGCCTCCCCAGCTCCATGCATGAATCCTTCTGATGCCCCTCATAACCCCACCAATCGGTGGGCTCGATTCTATGTCAAAAATGTACGTAGTAATAGCTTAACCCTGAATAGATTCTCTGCCGTTTGGACAGGGGGTAATAATTTAACTGAAATTTATTTAGACGGGACCTTGAGATATTCGGGTAGTCTATCGAGTCCAACTGGTATTAGGAATCTTATCTCGAACCAGCAAATAAACTCCAACCAGATAATCTCTGTATTTATATTTTGGGACAAAAAAATTGATGCTTTTAGTAATATCATCATTACATTTTATACAGCAGCAGGAGATGAATATACCTTTAATTTAGATGCGGCCGGAAATGGGTTGCCAACTTGCTAACAATATGACGAATGGAGCGTTCCGACATCTGCCGGAACGAAAACGATGCCAATAAATGGCATCGCTACGAAATAAAGAGGGACATGTAATATGGCAGAAACGATTGGTTTAGACATTGGTTCTCATTCCATTAAATTGGTAGGTCTCAAGATGACATCCAAGGGGCCTTTCCTCACTTGCATGGGGATGAAGGAAATTCCTCCTAACAGTGATAAAGAGGATGTGAACACTTTTTCCGAAGCCCTCAAGACCCTTCTCAAAGAATTGGGTCTTAAAACAAAAAAGGTGAATTTGGTAGTTTCAGGTTCGGGAGTTCAGATCAAGCGAATCTCGATTCCTTCCCTCCCCAAGGCTGAATTGAAAGAGGCTGTTCGTTGGGAAATTAAGGACCACCTTCCATTCCCTGTTGAGACAGCCCAAATTGATTTTCATATCTTGAATGAATACGTAGAAGATAATGTTAAGAAACTGGATCTGATCACTGTGGCTTGCCCGAAACACCTCGTCGATCGATCTCTCTCCATTGCCGAGAGGGCTGGGCTTCAACCGATTCATCTTGATGTGGCCCCTTTTGCCCTCTGGAACACTTTGTCGGCCTGGGATCGGATTAAAAAAGAAGAAACTGTTGTTTTGATTGACATGGGAGCTGAAAAAACAGGAATTTACATTTTCAAAGATGGTATCTTGCAATTCAGTCGAGAGGTAACTCCTGCTGGAGCAGATATTACAAAAGCGATTGTGGAGGGAATCGGTTCTGCGGGTGAGCCTGGACGCCTTTATGAACGAGCGGAGAACATAAAGCGAGAGATAGGGATTCCCTCAGAACCTTCTCAGGAAAGGATGAGCGATAAATCGACATCTCTATCAAAGATATCTTTCCTGGTTAGACCTGTGTTGGAGAGACTGGCAGCAGAAATAGGACGCTCTCTGGACTATTATAGAAGCCAATTTAATGAGGAACGAATTGACAGGATCCTTCTGACGGGTGGGGGCGCCAATTTAAAAAATATTGTCTCCTATCTTGCGAATGAGCTTCGATTGCCCGTAGAACATTTTAACCCGTTAAAAAAGATTCTTTTTGATTCAAAGAAGATCGATGTTCAGCTCCTTGATCAGGTGGGTTCAGCCTTCACCATCGCGGTTGGATTGGGGTTCACAGAACCCAAACGAATCGAACTGCTACCTGCCGAAGAACCATTTTTATCTAAAGTCCAGATCGGAAAGTTGATTCCCATTCTGGCTCCTTTGATCACGTTTTTCATCTTTTTAGCGATTATCTGGCATACAAATGGACAGGTGACTACTCTTCAAAAAGAACAGGATGTGAAGATGGCGAAGATAGCAAATCTGGATATGCTTCAAACAAAATTGAAACTGTTGAGAGAAAAGGACCTTCAGATGAAGGAGAAACTTTCTCGATTCCCGTCCTCAATGATTGTCCCTGTCCCCTATCGAGATATATTGAAAGGGTTCAATGACATTCTACCAGACAATGTCACATTGACACTTATTTCAGTTCAAAGCAAAGGAAAACCTTTGAAAAAGGGAGCTCCATCCTCAAAGCCCCAGGAAGGAGAATCCCAAAAGGACGAAGATAGGGAACTTTATATCACAGGCGTTGTTTTCGGCAGCGACGTCCGCTGTCTCACAGCGTTGGCCCAGATCATTGAGCGTCTCGAGCGATCTCCATTATTTAAAAATGTGAAACTGGTTTCAGCCGATGAGAACAAACTCTATACTCAGCCAGGAGCAGGATTTGAGATCGTCTGCGACATCAATCTTGATGGTCATAGAAGAGAACTCTAAATGGGTGGCCACAGAGGGCCACCCATTTAGTAGGGGAGCCCCTCTGTGCCTGCCTGCCGGTAGGCAGGGGCTCCCTGAAGAGGAAAGACATTAAACCATGGTGCTAAAAAGTAGAGAAAAGATATTGATTGTTCTGGCCGTCATTGTCATTGGCATTTTGGCCTTCGATCGTTTTTATTATACCCCACAGAGTCGTAAAATCCAGAGGCTCAAAGCAGAGGTCATGGCAGCTGATCTAAGATTGAACGAATCCCTCATGGTGGGAAAAGGAGTGGAAACGTTGGAGGCTGAAGTCCTCCGCCAGGAAGGGGAACTAAAGAAGCTAAGCGAGCGAACCCTGAAGGGCGAAGAATTCAGAACCTTCTTGAAGCACTTGGCCAGAGAGAGTGACTCCCTTCAGATGAAGGTTATTTCTCTGACTCCCCAGGAAGAAAAACTTCCTCCTCCTGAGGGGAAAAAGGAAACTCCTGCTTCTCAATACAGGAGGGTCTCCGTCCAGATGGTTCTCCATTCAACCTATACCAAACTGGGGGGTTATTTAAAGGGGATTGAAGAACTTCCTTTTCTCATCCATGTTGACAATCTTCAGGTAGAAAAGAACGAAGAGGTTCATCCCCTTTTAAAGGTCACCTTGGGGTTGAGCATGTACATTACGTCGTTATAAGAATCTTGAAGGAGGAAATTTAGTGGGACGATATCAAAAAATAATTTTGCCTATGACCTTCATCACCATTTTTATTTTAGCAGGAATCACCTTGATGGATCCGATCGCGGCGAACGGACAATCGAAAGGAAGAATAGTTCTGTCTCAAGAAAGCGGAAGGGATCCGTTCCTCCTTCCTTCAGGAGTCCGTCTCCTCTCCAAGATTGATACGGCTTCTGGAGCAAAGGGGATTCCTTCAAAAACAGAAGGCAAACCCAACGATATTCTTCCTTCCCCCCTGAAGGTTAGGACTATTTTAATCAGTGACCATGTTCGATTGGCATTAATCGATCGCCATATTGTAAAAGTAGGAGACTCGATTCATGATGAAAAGGTTTTAGAAATTAGAACAGACCGAGTGATTTTAGGAAAAGGAGATCAAAAGAGAACCCTTCTTTTGTCTCAGAGTCCTGTTCTATTAACCATCGAGGAAAGAAAAGGAGAAAAAAGATGAAAATGAAAATCTTCTTCACCATTTTTCTTATTCTATTATTGGTCCTGGGATGCGCCACCGCCCCGAGGAAGGAACGAGTGAAGTTACCTCCCCAGAAGACGGAGGACACCAGACCTCAGCCTCCTCCTGAAGAGAAATTAAAGGAAATAGTGGTTCCCCAAATGGAGGAGGCGAAAAAGGTACCCGACAGACTCTTCTCCATCTACGCCAGAGATTCAAACATCCAGGATGTGGTTCTGGCCTTTTCAAAGGAGAGCGATCTCAATATTGTTATCGATCCTGAGCTGAATGGGAAGGTGACCATTGATTTAAAACGGGTGACTTTGAAAGAGGCCCTGGATGTCATTCTTACTCCAATGGGTTGGACCTATCGAATCGATGGAAAATTTATCAAGATATCAAGACCCCAGATGGAAACCCGTCTCTTTACACTGAATTATATCGCCACGAAACGAAGCGGAAAAAGAGAGGTCTATGCCAGCACCAGTACAGGTGGAGGCTTACAGACCAGTGCCCTCCCAGGACAACAGACCGCTCTCAGTCCAGGGGGTGTCAGGACAGGATATACTGACCTCGTCAGTGTCGATGAAGTAGACCTGTGGAAGGAGATTCAAAAAGGATTAGAGAGCTTTATTTTCGGATCCGTCGAGGAGAAGGAGACTCCCTCTGAGAAAGAAAAAACAGCATGGACAAGGGTGGACGAGAAAGGGAAAAAATTGATCATCAACAAAACTACGGGGATAATTATGGTGACTGACTATCCTCTCAATTTAAATAAGGTCGCCTCCTATCTCGAGACTGTTGAAGGTAGTTCCCAGAGACAGGTGACCATCCAGGCAAAGATCATGGAGGTAATCCTCTCCGATGGCCACAAAGAAGGGATTAACTGGAAGGTGATCGAAGGGCTTCCTCGCTCCGTCAACTTATCATGGGGGCTGACCGACAAAACAGGAAAAACCGGATTCCCTGGAGGGTCCTCCACTACTTCCACCGTGACTGCCCTGGGGACAGCTACCGCAGGGACGGTTCCGACCCCTGGGCTCTTTAAAATAGCACCTTATGCGGGCGTTCTTTCGCTGGGTGCGGCAGGGACAGAGGTGGCCCTTTCAGATATCATGCAGGCGATTGCAGAGCAAGGAGATGTAAAGGTTCTGTCCAGTCCAACTATCTCCACCCTCAATAATCAAAAGGCGATTATCCGAGTCGGGAATCAGGATGTCTTCTTTATTACCGGTGCTATTTCCACACAGTACACGGTATCCCAGATTATCCAGCCCATGACCATTGATATTGGGATCATCCTGGATGTGACTCCCCAAATCGCTGAAGATGGTACCATTATCATGAATATCCATCCCAGCATCACCGATAAGACAGGGGAGAAAACGACTCCAGATGGAAAGTCGACTTTTCCTCTTCTGAGCGTGAGGGAGACGGATACAACGGTGAGGGTCAGAGATGGCCAGACGATCATCATCGCTGGCTTGATGCAGGAGAGGACTGAAGAGAATTATACCGGTGTCCCTATCTTACAATCCCTTCCCTTGATGGGTGGTCTGTTCCGATACAAGACCGAAACGAAAAGAAATTCAGAACTGGTGATCATGATCACTCCTACCCTTCAAGTGGGTAAAAAGGTGGAAGACTTTACGAATAAATAAAAGTTTATGTCCAAAGGTTAAGGCGAAGATGCCTGTTTCGTTAATGGGTTATGTCAGTGGTCTCAAGAATCTTTAAACTTAACCCTTTGACCCAAGACCAAACCGGCTTCCTAACCCTAACCCGATAACCTTTTAGGGGGTAAAAACCATGTATCAAGAATATTATGGCCTAAGACAAAAGCCCTTTGTATTAACCCCTGACCCTCAATTTCTCTACCTGAGTGAGAGCCATCGGACAGCGATCGATTCTCTCCTCTATGGAATCGAACAAAGGGAAGGATTTATCGTCATTACCGGAGATATCGGAACAGGGAAGACGACCATCTGCCGGGCTCTTTTGGAGAGATTAGATAAGAATGTGAAAACAGCGGTCATCTTCAATTCCTTCCTTACCGAAGAAGAGTTATTAGAATCGATTCTCCTCGATTTCGGATTTACCTCAAAGGGAAGAACCAAGAAAGAGCGGATTGATGCCTTAAACAAATTACTCATCTACTTATTGTCCAAAGGAAAGAATGCTGTCCTGATTATCGATGAGGCCCAGAATTTATCCATCCCTGTCCTAGAGCAGATTCGTATGCTGTCCAATTTAGAGACGGAAAAGGAGAAACTGCTTCAGATCATATTGCTTGGCCAATTAGAACTGGACCAAAAACTTCAATCCCAGGAATTGAAACAGTTGAGTCAGCGGATCGCCATTCGGCATCACCTTCTGCCCCTCACCCCGACAGAAATGGAGTCTTATATTTATCAACGTTTAATGGTGGCAGGTTCCCAAGGAAGTATTACCTTCTCAAAATCTGCTCTCAATGAGATCTACAAATTTTCGAAAGGAACTCCCAGACTGATCAATCTTCTCTGCGATCGAGCCTTATTGGGTGGTTTCGTCGAGCAAACCTATCATATCGACAAGGGAATCATCAAGAAAGCAAAGGATAGTCTCTCAGGAGAGGAACAGAGTCCAAAACCTTTTTATTCCTTCTCTCTAACAAAGAGCTTACCTTCATTTCGCATTGTTCTATTGGGCATCTTTGCCTTTTTATTAGTAGGTATGCTTCTAACAAACCAAGGCTATTTCAATTCGTTTCAAAACACAAAAAACTTTATCTGGGGAAGAATTCAAAACATCTATTCTCAGATTCCCGGTATCACTTCTCCCTCTGCTTCAACCCTCCCATTAGAGGGGGAACGGGTCCAGGATTTTATGAAAAATGAACTCGCAAAGGATTCAGAAAGAGCATCCCGGGAGGTTTCAAGATGAGCCTGATCATTGATGCCCTCAAAAAGGCACAACAGCTACGTTTCAAAGGATCCGAAGGGAGTCCAATCTTAAAGTATCCTCACCCGGATAAGAAAAGGGGAAGAGGATCTAAAAAACAATGGAGCCTTATCAGTGCTGGTCTCGTCAGCTTCTGTATCCTTTTGTTTGTTCTTTTAAAACCTTCTTCTCCACCCTTAGCCACCCAATCTAATCGTGTCATCATCCCCATGGAGAAGAAAACTTCTGTTCAGGTGGCAGAGAAAATATCTCTAGAACCCTCGAAGAAGGATGAGGAGCCCCTGTCTACCGGCCAGGCAGGCGCGGAGGGGCTCCCCTACGTAGGGACGGCCTTCCGCGGCCACCCTCCTCAATCCCAAGGAGAAAAGGTATTTTCTAAAACCCAGCCGTCTTTTAATGAAAAGAGAGAAGAAACTCTGGTGAAACAGGGAAATGAAGAAGAGAAAGTAAAACCCTCAAAAAATATTGTGGCCCAAAAGAGCTTACCTCCTCTTCCTCCGGCGACTCAGAAAGAAGAGGTATCTTCCAAGTCTATCGGAGTAGAACCGGAAGGTGAAAAGGATCGCACATTGACTTCGGATGTCCTCAACTATTTCAATTCGGGGGTTACATTCTATAATCAGAAAGAATTTTCAAAAGCGATCCAGGCCTACCAGAAGGTCATTGAGCTGGATCCGACTTATGTCGAGGCCTATAACAATATGGGAATTATCTATCAAATGTTGGGGAATGCGGACAGGGCCTTTGGAGCCTATCAGAAGGCAACCGAAATCAACCCAAGGTATGAGAAAGGGTATAACAATCTCGGAATCCTCCTTCTACTCAAAGGCCGTTATGAAGAAGCGCTGGAGGCTTTCGAAAAAACCCTGGCTGTCAATCCCAATAACATTGAAAGTCATATCAACCTCGGGATCCTTTATAAGAAAAAAGACCAGTGGGAGAAGGCGATCGAATCTTATCAGAGAGCTCTTGCCATTGATCCGCTTCACAAAGAAACTCATTACAATATTGCACTGCTTTATGAACAATTGGAAAACTTGGAATTGGCGATCAGCCATTATAAGCAATTTATCCAGCTATCCTCAAAATCCCATCCAGAATTGGTCTTGAGGGTGCAAAGGCATTTAAATACTCTCGCAGAGGCGAGAAGGAATAAAAAGTAATATTCCCCCCTCTCCTCCCTTTAATAAGGGGGGGAAGGGATTAAGAAAGGGTATAATCATGGTTGAGGAGAAAAAAAGTTTTGGCGATTTTCTGGTCGGATTGGGGGTCATCGCTGCTGATCAGTTGAAAAAGGCTTCTCAGGAGCAGAAACAGAGAGGGGAGCGTTTGGAACAGGCTATCGTCCGACTCGGTTACGCCAAAGAAGAACTGATCCTTCAGTGCCTGGCCGATTACTTTAATCTCCCATTTGTCGATCTGGACACCTATCTGATTGATGAGAAGGTCGTAAAAACCATTCCAGAAGAGATGGCGCGGCGTCATATATTGATCCCTCTTTTTAAAATTGGAAGCGCCTTGACGGTCGCCATGAGCAATCCCCTCAATCTCCTTGCATTGGATGAGGTGAGGAACAAGGTGAAGACCGATGTGGAGATAGCCATCAGTACCGAAAAGAAGATTAAAAAGGCGATTGAACAACACTATGGAGTCGCGGTAACGACACTTGAAAACACTCTCCAGCGATTTATGAAAGGGAATATAGCGGGACCACTCCAGGAACATTCAGACTATCAAAAGACCTATGACCTTGCCGTGAAAGACCTTCCCCCTGGCCCTATGGAAGATGCCCCGGCTGCCCGGATGCTCGATTTGGTCATGATTCAAGCCATCCGAGATCGTGCCAGTGATATCCACTTCGAACCTGATGAAAAGGCTTTGGGGGTTCGATTCCGAATCGACGGGTTTTTATATGAATCCCTCACCCTTCCCAAGCAAATTCATCTTGCCCTCACCTCAAGAGTTAAGATCTTGGCTGAGATGGATATTGCGGAAAGCAGACTTCCCCAAGATGGAAACTTCAATGTCAAACTGGAGAAACGGGGCTTTGAAATCAGGGTTTCTACTTTTCCCACAATCTATGGTGAAAATGTGGTCCTTCGAATTCTTGACCAGACCAGCCCCCTTTTCAAGTTAGATGACTTGGGGTTTTCTGAAGAAGTATTAAACCATTTCAAACAATTGGTCCGAAAATCGAGCGGGATCATCCTGGTCACGGGTCCCACAGGAAGTGGAAAAACAACCACTCTCTATGCCCTTTTAAATATGATTAATTCAAAGGAGAAAAACATTATCACCATTGAAGATCCTGTGGAGTATCGGTTGGCTTTTATCAGACAGACACAGATCAACCCCAAAGCAGGAATTAACTTTGCTACAGGGTTGAGGTCTATTCTCCGACAGGACCCTGACATCATCATGATCGGAGAGATCAGGGATTTGGAGACCTCAGAAATTGCCATGCAGTCATCCCTGACAGGCCACCTGGTATTAAGTACTTTACATACGAACGATGCCCCAGAGGCTATTTCCAGACTGGTGGATATCGGTGTAGAATCCTACCTCATCTCTTCCTCTGTCATGGGGGTCCTGGCCCAACGACTTGTTCGAACCATCTGTACGGATTGTAAAGTTCCTTATCAGGCTGACCCAAAGGTCATGGGTGATCTCGGTGAGGATGTTTCGAATCCAAAAGAATCCTTAACACTCTATCGGGGAAAAGGTTGTAAAAATTGTAAACAGTCGGGATACCGGGGAAGGACAGGAATCTTCGAACTTCTTTTAGTCAATGAGGAGATTAAAAAACTCATTTCTGAAAGGGCTTCAACCCAGGTGATTCGTGAGGTAGCGAAGAAAACGGCAGGGATGGTCTCCTTGAGGGTGGATGGGCTGAGAAAGGTTCTGAAAGGAATCACCACACTCGATGAGGTGGATCGAGTGGCTTACTAAACTCTCCTCTTGCGTCGAGCAACCCATCCCATCCCAATGCAACCCAAGATTCCCAAAAGGGTTACTCCGGCGCCCAACTTAAAGCTCATGGGATCATAAACAAATTCTAAACGGTGTGTCCCGGAATTGAGAGGGATTGCCCGGAAGGCATAATCTGCCTGGTAAATCTTTTGGGGTGTTCCATCCACGAAAGCCTTCCATCCTGGATAGTAAGTGTCACTCAATACCAGTAAGTTATCTTCTTTCGAATTGACAAGAAGTTGAAGCCGATTATTTTTCTCAGAAATAATTTCAACCTTCTGAGGGAGCCCCTGCCTGTCCGGTAGGCAGGCGCTGAGTGGCTCCCCACCATCATTTGTTTTTCGTAAGGGCGCCCCTCTGCGGCTGCCTATTGCCTCTCCTCCCCATTTTGGTTTTTCTTCAAGAAGCACTTCTCGATCGGGACGAAAATCCTTGCTCGTCATTCTTGAAAGGATCGTCTTCGAGTCTAAAACTTTAAAATCTCTTACAAGCCATGCTCTCGGGAGAGGACTGCGATTTTTGTACAATTTAATTGTATTTTTTTTAAGGAGATCCTTCTTCTTCCCCTGAAGCCCTTCAAGCCTTGCATAAATAAGTTCAAATTGGTTGTTCCCCTCGAGAGGAGTCACCGAAGTGATATATTTCACGCCATAGAGGTCAATGAGATGAGTCGTTGAAATAGATGGTGCCGCTATAAAGATCCTGTAAAGCTCATCCGTTCTTTTAACCCGAATCACATCATTACCCCAGATGTCGTGTAAAGAATAAAGCAAGTTCATGGAAGGAAGATTTCTCTCTTTAAGGAGATTAGAGTATGTGGGATCGTTGATTAAAATGGTGGAATCCATCGAGATGGTTTTTGCTGTTGAAAATAGCCTAAAATTGCCTTTATCTGAGGAGATGGCTTCCAGGCTCTTACTTTTTCTGAAAAAGACTTCTGTTTTTTCTTTTCCAAAGTACCCCATATTTCCAAAAAGGTCTGCTATCAGGAAAAAAACCAATAGAATTTTTGCCCAACTTTTCCATTTTACCTCATTACCGATCCTTATCAAAAGAAAGAAAAGGGCGAGATAGAAGAAAAATCTTTTAGCATTATACAGATTCACACTGAGGAGATTGAATTGGGGATAATCAATCTCCCTTAATTTCAAAAAATGTTCAATCTCTTTGTGACCCAAAACCAGAAATAAAAGGATAAAGCCACTGGTGAGAGAAAAGATGATGAGAAGATTTTTAAACCTTTTCACTTCCCTCTCTTTTGAAAGTTCGATTAACCTCTGAAATCCCAGACCTGCTGTGATGGAGAGAACCAGAATGAAGATATAGAGAAATTTGACAGGATACCGTATCCCATTAAAAAACGGAATGTACTTAAAAACAAAGGGGTAGAGGGAATTGTAACGGCCTAACGATAAAAAAATGGAGAAGAGCATCAGAATGAAGAAGAGTTTCCTGTCCTTCCAAAAACCTCCTCTCTCGGCACTTTCCCTGTGTTGGAAGAGGCGAGGGGAAGGGGTGATGAAAAAGATCAGACTTAGAATAAAGGGAAGACCTCCTGTATAGAGGGTTTTAAACCAGCATTGAACTGTCCAATATTTTTTCATATCCAAAAAATAACCATAGGCATCGGGAAGAAAGAATAAGAGAACATCTTTAAGTGCAAAGCTCCATATCGTTGCTTCCAGATAGTGAATTCCTTTTCCCCGGATAGAGTGATGAAATAATTCAAGGAAAGGGAATAATTGGATGGCAGAGAGAAATAAAAACAGGATGAAAACAATAACCAGGCTTCTACATCTACTCAAGAGGTTTCTTATCCGTCCCCAGTAAACGGGAGCGCTAAAGAAGAATTTGTAGCGTCGTGGTTTATCCGCGACGAATTCGATATATGGGAACGGTGAGAAAACCACCATTATTAAGAGAACAAAGAAATTACCATAGACAATTTCTATCCCTCCGCCTAAGAAAGAAATGGTGATCAAAATAGCGGTCAATATCTCATTTTTGATACCCTGCCCATTGATCGCTCTTCTGAAGAACATCATAATTAAAGGTGTCCAAACACTCGAAAGAAGAATGGTCAGAAGGCTGTGGACCGATAAGAGGTACCCGCTGAGCATAAAGATCAGACCAGAGATTAAAGCCCCCGTTGAATTGACTTTTAAGTCTTTAAGAAAAAGATAGGTGAATAACCCGCCCAGAAAAAAATGGAAGATAATTATGGCATTGAACGCTATATCAAATGGAAAAAAGAAGAATAGACTGTTTATGGGATAGAGCATGCCGTATTGAGGATTAGCAAAGAGGGGATAGCCTGAGAATTGATAAGGATTCCATAAAGGGAAACTGCCATGTTTGATGCTTTCGACCCAGAAGAATCTCGGCGGGATGAAATAAGGGCCTAAATCCCTTTCTATGAGGAGAAATCTTTCACTAAGGAGGTCGTAAAAAAAGAGCAGGGATAAAAAGAAAAGGGCCAGAACAGCCAAACAATCTGGTGATCTGACCCATTTGATTTTCCCTTTTACCTTTTCTATCACAAAAGGGTGGTCTTACTCTGTTCCTTTCTTATGTTGTGTTACCATGTTGCAAATGTTCCCGCGCCGGCAGTTATTGATGGTAATATAGTGGGTGCCTGACCCTCGGTTGGGTTTATGGTAAAGGTATATGAATAAGCCCCAGCATAAAAGTTATAAGTAATAGTTCCAGCTGCTGTGCTCTGGACACCCTGTATAGTAGCGTTACCAAGAATATCGCCCATGGAATAGGTGGCAACATTTGAGTTAATTAACCGTGATGCAAACAAAAGAGTATTGGCACTTCTGAGTGCACCTAATATTCCCTTTGCCGTTCCATCAGCAGCGCTTTGAGTTAAATCGATGTATTTGGGGATGGCCACTGCCGCAAGAATGCCAATAATTACGATGACCACGATCAACTCAATCAATGTGAAGCCTTTCTGATTTCTCCTCATTATTATATCCCCCTTTTTTGGAATCGCTTAAATTTTTTAGATAATTATCAAAACTTCAATATTTTGTCAAGTTTTTTAATATGTTACCTGGATTCAACCATTAAGTGCAACACTCGGCTTTGAAGACCTCCGCCGGGGTTTTGAATCCGAGACATTTTCTCGGACGGTTATTGAGCCAGTATTCGATTTTTACTAAATGGTCTTGTGAGATC
>Ga0315277_10006763_pt1 | contig 14915 bp, 10 predicted proteins | sample YL17G05_15_MG_FD_203695 | JGI IMG/M metagenome (GOLD analysis project Ga0315277, IMG submission 203695) | Sediment microbial communities from Yellowstone Lake, YNP, Wyoming, USA - YL17G05_15 | ecosystem: Environmental > Aquatic > Freshwater > Lake > Sediment | place: USA: Wyoming | collected...
CCCGACCCTTCGCCTGGACAGCAACCGCCGACTCCATCCTCGAGAAACTCAAGAGACTATGTCAGGCTATTTCGGAGACGGGACACTAGCTAATTATGTCACCGGAGGTGATTGCGTGAACGATTCGGGCCCTGTCAATGGCAGCAACAACCTCATCGAAGCCACTGGCAGCTATGCTTGCAACCTGACAAATGGTGTCAGCGGGAACATCATCGGCTCCGACCCAAATCTTGGCCCGTCGACCGGATCACCAGCCTTCTATCCGCTCAACAGCGGCTCGCCCGCCATTGATGCGGGGGACGACGCGATATGCACGGCCGCGCCCATAAGTGGCGCTTCGCAAAACGGCATCACCCGTCCGCAAGGCGCGCATTGTGACATTGGCTCGTTTGAGCTTGACTACATCGCCCCTACGGTCCTATCAGTCCTTCGTGCCAGCCCCAACCCCACCTCAGCGGCGACTGTTTACTTCACCGTCACTTTCTCAGAGGTTGTTACAGGCGTTGACCCATCCGATTTCGCCCTAACTGTCACCGGCCTCACCGGCACCAACGTGACCGGCGTGAGCGGCTCGGGGTCTACTTACAACGTGACAGTCAACACCGGCAGCGGAGACGGCACCCTGCGCCTGGACGTAACCGACAACGACAGCATCGCGGACGGCGTAGCCAATCCGCTGGGAGGGGTGGGCGTTGGCAACGGTGATTTCGCAAGTGGTGAAAGCTATGAGGTGATTCGCGGCCGAATTTACCTCCCGCTGGTCCTGCGGAACTGGCCGTAGAGTCGGCGGTTTGCAGTCGCATTGGCCAGAACTTCTTTCGACCAAGTTGAGGGAAGTTCCGGAATAAAGTGACCTGCGAGCATGATCTTCCCTCCCTTGAGGGGCGCCATGCGTGAGAACCAGGGAAGAACACGGGGGAGGAGCGGGTGACGGGATTCGCCCCCGCGAATGCTTGCCTAGAGGGTAAGTGACTTTCAACCCATCCGGCCTCCCATCGGAGGCCGGATGATCTTGTTTCTGGCTGTGAGAGCGGGTGACGGGATTCGAACCCGCGGATCCTTGCTTGGGAATAGGGCGACTCTCAGTTCACCCGCACCCCTTGCTTTTCCCTGATTCTCAGCGATGACGCCATGGGTAACTCGACGAATAAAGCGACTCAGTTCTGCTCGCGCTATGCGGCATGGGAATAGCGGTTGCACCAAGCTTCCTTCCACATACTACCTCATCGTTGTCCGCAAGGGAAGGTGACTTGAACAGAGAAGCGCTGTCCAAGTCACGGCGCTTCCGGTTGCGCGGTACGAGGATCGATGGCAGAATCCAGGCCAGCGGCTCATCGGGCACGGACCGCTTGGCACCCACGGACCAACTCTGGAGGGAGTTGATCCAGCCGGGCGGTTGGCAGACTGCTGTGGGGCTGCCTCTCAACGTGGGGGACGCAATCACTCTATTCTTCGGCGCCGTCTGACGCATCAATCTAAGGAAGGTCTGGAAGCGTCGACCCGCACACCGTCGTTGGTCACTTGGTGCGCGGCGAGCCAACAGTGAAACCGGCCAGATCGGTGGGCCGGGTATTGCCTCATTCCGACCGTTGCGAGGAATGGGCCTGCGCCGAAGCAACTCCCTCAAGACGGCGTGTTGACCAGGGCAAGGGAGGTCCTCGCACAATGGCGCCACGGGCGGCTGCGGCACTTGGTGGAGGCACAATGGGAAGACCAACCGAAACGACCCGCTACTTCGCCGATCAGAAGGAGATGTTCCTGAAGGACCTTGCTCCCCTATTTGCCTCAGCCAGGAAGGTCCTCCCCGCCCACGTAAAGGCAGATGATGTTCCCGGCATACTGGAAGAAACCCGCCAGGGCTTTGGCCATTTGCTGGTGGAACTGCCGGACCTGGGCGGAGATCGCAATCTCTTCAATTCGTCCATAATCGCCAGTGTGGCGGCGCTTGCCTTCATTCGCGCGCTCGAAGCGCGGGGGGTCCCCTCCGACAGGATCCACGATGGCCTGTACGGGATCTACCTCGACGCCTATTCCTCCTTGCCCCGCTACCTGAAGGCGGCTTTGCGGTGGTATGAGTTCTCTGGAATGCACCTGCGCAAGTTGGAGGCATTCGCGCGCTGGACGCAAGAGCGTACGTGCCCCAAGAACTACGTTGTCGAATTCGTCAGCGGCGACGGGATCGATTTCGACTTCGGGTTTGACGTCAGCGACTGCGCCGTGCTCAACTTCTATCGGCGCATGCAGGCGGAGAAGCACCTTCCCTACGTCTGCATCGGCGACTTTGCTGCGTCGTCTGCGCTTGGAACTGGCCTGCGGCGGACGACCACGCTCTCCAATGGTGCGGTCCAATGCGACTTCCGCTACAGGAGAAACCGAGAGTCTCTTCCAGGACTTCCCCTTGAAGACTTGCCCGAATACAAGAATCGAAGAGCAGCGGGCTAGGGGTCCGTCGCTGAACAGGTCATTCGGCGCCGGAAGCTCAAGGTAACGAAGTTGAATCCGCCGACACGTTCTCAGGCCTGTCCCCTGAAGGTCTTCGGCTCGACTACATTGCTTCCCTTGCTGCTAGAAGTGTCCATTCCCAAGAGCGTGTGCACCAGGGTCTGCGTCCGCCTCCAAAACCGCCAAAGGGGACTCTACCATGCGCCGCATCTCGCTGACCCTTGCTGCGATTGCAGCACTGCTCGTGCCGCTTCTCTCCAATCCGGATCTCTCCGTTCGTGGACAGGGTGCCTCTGCCCAAGAGGCGGGTGCAACATCTTCGGCCTTGTTCTTGCCACTTGTTCTTCGCAACGCTGTTGAGGTTCCTCCAATCATCCGTGACACGACGGAGGTGCTTACTTCCTCCTCGACGCAGTATCTAGAAACCATATCTCCTGACGGGACGACGTTCAGCTTCTCACAGGGGACTTCTGAGCTTGAGGATGTTGAGCCGGGCGACGTGATCGTCGGCGGCGCCTCCAGTCAAGCGCCCAACGGCTTTCTAAGGGTTGTGCAGAGCAAGACGGTTGTTGGCGAGGAGGTCGTCCTCCAGACCCTACCCGGGACGCTCGAAGATGCTCTGGAGCAGGGCGAGGTGGAGACAAGCCGCACACTCACGCCCGCCGATGTCCAAGGAAGAGCACTTGCCCACGGAGTCGCCGAATCGCCGCAGTCCCACTTGGGTTCCCCATCGGCCTTCGAACTCACATTGGATGATGTTGTCCTGTACGACCTGGACGGAGACCCGAGCACGACCGATGACCAAGTTGTGGCCTCGGGAGCTCTGACGCTCGAACCGAGCTTCGACTTTGGCTTGATCCTCCGCCACGGGGAGCTGGAAGAGCTGGACTTTGTTGTGCACAACAACGAGACTGCGGACCTCGATATCGCGGCAGGGTGGGGCGCTGATGTCGTAGACGCCGAGGTGCAAGTGGCGCACTATCTGTTCGCGCCAATCACAATATGGATCGGTGTTGTCCCGATTGTTGTACTTCCCGAGATGAACGTCTACGTAAGCCTTGAAGGAACAGTCCATGGCTCCATTACCGCAAGTGTGACCCAGAACGCCCAGCTCTCTTCAGGGTTGAAATACGCCAGCGACAATTGGCAACCTGTCTGGACTCTCACGAACGACTTTAGCTATGGCCCGCCAATGCTTGACCTTACATTCATGTTCCGGGCCGCCGCAGAAGGCCGTCTCACGCTCTCACTGTATGGAGTTGCAGGGCCATACGCGGAGCTGGTGCCGTATTTAGAGCTCGACGCGGATAGCGGATCCATTCCTTGGTGGAGTTTCTACGGCGGCCTCGAAGTCAATGTGGGCATAGATATGGGCCTCCTAAGTGACGTTGTTGAGGACGTCGACCAGACGGTCATCGACTACCGCCTTCTTCTAGCGCAAGCACCCACAACATGTTCGGGCACTGTGTTGCTGCTGACGCCGCCCAACGGGGGAGTCTTGACTCCAGCAAACCCAAGTGTGACCTGGCAATGCGGGGGTACGGTCTCTCCTGATGCGTCCTGGCTCGAGATCCAGGTGGCCACGGATCCGTCCTTCTCGAATGTCGTAGCCGAAACCTGGTGCCAGCCCTCGTGCATAACCTGGGAGGTCGACATCGTGAACAGCTGGGCTCTTCCAGCAGGGACCTACTACTGGAGGGGCGCCCTAATGTGCGGACCGGGCTGGCCTCCTCCTGGTTCGGGTACGCATGTGCTGGGGCAGTGGTCCGACGTCAGGTCCTTCGTCGTGCAGAGGCCGTAGCTTGACCTTCCATGGAAGTGGACCAGGTGCTGAACGCGAGGAGCGGCTGGTGGGCATGCGGGGAGGCGACTGATGATGCCTGGCGCCAAGGCGATGAAGCGGCACGCGTCGCGTCCCAGCAGATCTGGAGAGTTGTGCAACTATGCGGCGGCAAGGAGATCCCAGCTCGCTGATCCAATCGTGACGGGGGATGGTTCCAGATTGCTACCGTCTCCCGCGGCCCGGGACGTGCCGTCGGCTGCGCAAGCATGCATCTTGTGCTGGGGTGTCTGCTGATCCTCCCGCGCGGCTCCTGTCATGCGGCGCACATGATCCGTCCCCGGAATGAGGGGCGGCGGCCACCACCTGCCGGGCCAGGCGCGAGCTGGAACGGGAGAGGATGGTATGGAGCGCAGTTGGCCGGAGAGAATGCTCCTCGGGGGCATCCTGACCGAGGATTGAACGTGTGAGATTCACCTCGATGAGCAACTGTTGCCGCGGGTGGCCCACAATTGCCCTGCCGCCACACACGAACCGCAGAGATCCGGCGCTACGCAATGCATCCAGTCCGTTTCTGGAATGCTTTGCTCTTCAACGGAGGCGACGATGAATCGCTCACTTGCATCCCTCACCGTCCTCGTTCTCACGCTGGCGGGCTGTGTCGCTTCCGGCACGCCACAGCCGACCTTGGAGCCAGCACAAGGGCCCACGTCCCCCGCCACAGTTGAGCTGACCCGCCCCGCCACCCTCTTCAGTGGCCCGGGCAACCTAGCCTACGACACCCTGGCTGAACTTCCCGCTGGGGCCTCGCTTGACCCCGTTGGCGTGTACGGCGACTTCCTCAAGGTGACGGTCTCAGTGGAGGGTATGGAACTCACAGGCTACGTCTGGAGCGAGGCCTTGCAGATGCCTCCGGTCGGACTACCCACCTTGCAGAGCCAAGATGTGCCATGGGAACCGCTCTTCCTGCCGCAGTGCGTTCCAGGCTCGTACGATCCGCATACCGACACCTGGACCTTGCGGACTGCAGAGGGCGAACCATACTTCTCGTTGGCAAGTGCGGTCTGGCACCTAGAAATGCCGGTCCGTGTGAGGGTTGGGAAGCTAGAGATGCCTGCCGTGGGGGCGGGGAGCATCGCCGTACTTGGAAGCCCCGTAGGTGGGAAGTCCCGCACGGTGTGGTGGGAAGGCGTCACAGCCCTGGGGATCGAGTCAAGTGGGGGCAAGTACGTCCTGCAAGTCCGGGATGGGACCTCGGAGCAGTTGTCTGCCTCGATTCCCATTGGTTACCCGGCTACAGAGCCCATCCAAGTCCTGTTCGATCAGCCAGAAGGGAAGAGTTTCTCGGTGCTCAACGATGATGGCGTGAGGTTGGTGCGAGTTGACCTGACGGCTCTACCCGGGGTGAACCTGCCCGGTGGGCTGTTTCCGAAGCGAGAGTTCTACTTGAGCGTCGCAGTCACGGGCGCCTCGTCGCTTGTCATCACGGGCCTAGCCGTTGAAGCGGAACCGAAGGGGGTCTGGATTGAGCAGGAGGGAATCGGTCCGGGGCTGGTCGCCTTGGCGCGCGAGAGATCCCTGCTCACTGGGACGGAGTTCTCCCTCAACAGGATGATCGACCGGCGCTACTGCCAGGCCATGCACCGCGATTTCGGCGTGGCCATTATCAGCGACTTCAACTCAACCTCCCCTGCCTTCTGGCTTGGGCCCGGCGAATATGACTTCGGTCGGGTCGATCGGATTGTGGACTTCGCCAAGGAGCGAGGTTGGCGCGTCGTCGCCTCCCATCTGGTGTGGGGAGAACCGGGGACCATACCCGACTGGCTGAAGAAGGTGGACTACACGCGCGAAGACTACATCCGGATGCTGGAAGAATACGTACGGGCGGTCGTGAAACACTATCGCGGCCGTATCCAGGTATGGAGCATCGCCAACGAGGCCCCTGAACGAATCTACTTCATGACTCGCTATCCAACATCGACCACGAACGACTTCTGGTACGAGAAGATCGGTCCGGAGTACATCGAGATGGCGTTTCGCTGGGCGCGCGAGGAGGACCCGGGCGGCCTGTTGATCTTCAACAGCGGCCAGAACCATCCACCATTGACTGGTGACAGGTCAGCGATCGTGGACCAAATGTACACCACGGTGAAGGACCTCTTAGCGAAGGGAGTCCCTATCGATGCTATTGGCATGCAATTTCATCTCTTCTTGCCTTTCGATACTCAGATAGCGCCCACGAAGGAGGCTATCGTCGAGATCATGCAACGATTCGGCGTCTTGGGGGTCAGGGTGTACATCACTGAGATGGAAGTGGATCTGGGCAGTACGCCCGGCACTCAGTCGGAACGCTATGAATTCCAGGCGCGGGTCTACAGAGATGTCTTGGACGCCTGTCTGGAATCCGGAGTGTGCGACGGCTTCTACGTGTGGGGTGTGACGGACTCGTTGTCCTGGGTCATCTGCCCGTTTGAGTACCCATTCTGCTTGAATGAACCCAATGGAGACCCGCTTCTCTTCGACCGAGATCTCAATCCCAAGCCGTCGTACTTCGCCGTGAGAGATGCCCTGGCGGGCACACCCTATGTCGCACGCGCCACGGCAGCTGGCAGTGAGGTGGAACTGCCGCAAGCGTCAACGCCGACCGGCGCGCCGCAATCGACCTCAACGCTTCGCCCCGAGGTCGTTCTGAACATGTATGACGACTTCAACAACCCGGCCAAGGACGGCACCTACGACAGGAGCAAGTGGAGGATTGCCGGCGGCGCGCCGAGCCTCCAGGCGCGCCAAGAGAATGGCATTCTGAGCATCGTGAATTCCGGCAGTCAGGCAAATGGCGATGTGACGCTTTTCGCCCGAGCCTACGATGGCGTTGTTCTGCGATCGCCTATGTTCTTGGAAGGGGGTCTGGCGCTGTCATCCGAAAGCGCACCCGGATCGGTCAGCCTTGGTCTCCAGGCGAGCCTCCCGAAGGGCGCCACGTGGTTCAGTGGGTGCACGATCGAACGCTACAGCTCCCAATTCAGAGGGAGCTGCGGCGATTTCGTGTGGCCGGAAGCGGAGGGGCACAGGTTTGACACGCCCTGGCAGTCCTTTGACCCTGGCAGCTGGCACGTTTTCCGGATTGGCATTGAACCGACAACGATGATGATTAGCTACTTCGTCGACGGAGCCGTTGTCGGCAGCCATGTGCCGGCGGATGCCGAAGCACTCAAGAGCGTCAGGCTCCGGTTCGATGTGTCGACATGGAAGACAACTGTCGACAGCCCGCTCATTGGGCTAGTCGACTATGTCAGCATTGGACCGACCGACGAATGAGTGAGGATCAGGCAACGAGAGCTCCCGACGGCCTCGACATTTGGTGCGCGGCAGTAGTGCCCCGGACCACTTCTGACGGCTTGCACCCATCGCGCCCATCCGATTGGTGAACAGCAAGCGGGGCCCGATTGGGCGTCTGTGGAAGGGGGCCTGCTCACATTGGCCGAGGGATGTGAACCAACATGCAGATGAATGCTCCCGTTCCTGCCCGGGTCTCTTTGCCAGCCCACGGAAACGGAGCCGAAATGCTCACGCCTTTCCCTCAATACGTGTCTTGTCGGTCGGAGCGAGACGGGCCATCGGGATCCTTCGGGAGATGGGAACTCCTCGAGAGGTGCCCGCCGCAATGTGTCAGGGCCAACATCCAAGTTGCTCTCGCTGCAATGAGGAGCGACTCTGATGTTGTCGCTGTCTCAATCGCCGACCGGATGAGCTTCTCGGCCGGGACTGGCAGCAGCGTCGAGAAGAACGCCAAACTGCGATCACACAACCACTTCGTGCCAGCGCAAGCCTCGAACCAGGGATTGCCTTTCGATGGATCCTAGATAGCAGAACTGGGGATTCTTGCCCCCCAGTTCTGCATCGGTATAGCGAGCCCCACCAGAGACACTGATGCCTTCATGGCGTAACTAGTAGTTCCTCATGACCAGGGGCAAGGTTACGCAATGGGACACGGCAATTGAGTATGGGAGCTCTGCCGCCGCCAGGTTGGCGTCGGACGCGCGCACGGAAAACGAGAACTCTCCTGACTCTGCCGGCGACCCGCTCAGCGACCCGTCGGCAGCCAGCACGAGCCCGAAAGGAAGGCTGCCGGAGATGATGGAGTATGTATAGGGGGACGCCCCGCCGCTTGCTGCGACGGTTCGACCGTAGGTGCTTCCCAGGCAGCCGTCTGGCAGTGAATCTGGGCTGAGTGACAGCGTTGGCCGCTGACCGTAGTTGTTTGATCCCCAGCACACCGTAACCCCCTCCGTCGAGACTCCGCACGTGTGGATGTAGCCCGCGCTGAGATGTGTGAACGTGCCGGGCGGAGACGTAGCTTGCCCGTTGGCATTCTCCCCCCAGCAAGTGGCCGTCCCATCGGTGCGCAGGGCACAGCTGTGGTATTGGCCAACGGCGACCTGCGTGTGGGTGCCTGCGGGAGCAGTTGCCTGACCATTACCATGTGAATTGTCTCCCCAGCAAGCGATCACTCCATCCGTCCCAAGCGCACAACTGTGGATCCATCCGGCCGCAACCTGAGTGTAGGTGCCTGGAGGTGCGGTTGCTTGGCCAAAGGAGTTGTCTCCCCAACAGGTCAAGGTCCCATCTGTCCTCAGCCCGCACGAATGCGAGTATCCACTGCTCACCATACGAAAGGTCCCAGCCGGCGCATTCGACTGGCCAGAGCTGTTGTTCCCCCAGCAGGCGATCGTTCCGTCGGACCGGACAGCGCACGAATGGGTGTATCCGGTGCTAGATTGAACAAAGGAACCCACTGGCGGCGAGATCATCCCGTAGATGTTGCGGCCCCAACATGCCAAGGCCCCATCTGTTCTGAGGCCGCATGTGTGCTGTTCCCCTCCGCTCACTTGGGTGAAGGTTCCGCTTGGCGGAGATGCCTGTCCATAGTTGTTCCGTCCCCAGCACCCGAGCGTTCCGCCGGGCCGAATCAGGCAGTTGTGCCACGATCCTGCGCCCAGGAGGGCAAGACCATAGGATTCGGTGGGGGGTTGGGTGTCCTCGAAATAGCCCCAACATAGCACCCGACCATCCAGCCGGCGGGCGCATGAGAGAGCGTCACCGGCAGTGACCTCGGCGAAGGCGCCATCCGGAGGCCTGGCAATCCACGCCTCAGTTGTACCCCAGCACTCGAGAGATCCGTCCGGGCGTCTTCCGCAGGTGTGCAGGGCCCCGCAATCGACATCTGCAAACACGCCCGAGGGTGGAGTGGCTTGGCCGAAGTCATCCTTTCCCCAGCACTGGATCTCCCCAGTAGTCGCAAGCGCGCACGCATGAAATCGGCCGGCACTTATCTGCACGAATTCGCCCCCAGGAGGACTTGCCTGCCCGTCGCTATTGCTCCCCCAGCAGTCGACAGTTTGATCCTCCCGGAGGCCGCAGGTGAAGGAGGAGCTTGGGTCGTAGCCCCCCGCTGCCACATCAACGAAGTTGCCCACCGGGGGGGAGGATTGACCACTCGAGTTTGATCCCCAGCATGCAAGGCTTCCGTTCTGACGCACTCCGCAGGCATGATCAGGCCCCGCGCTCACACGGAGGAATCTGCCAATTGGGGGCGTCGTTTGTCCAGAGTCACTCGCACCCCAGCATGTCAGGCTCCCGTCGGCACGAATGCCACAGTTGAAATCCCATCCTGTGCCCACTGCAGTGAACGAACCATCAGGCGCATTTGATTGGCCATAGTCATTCTTGCCCCAGCATGTCACTGTGCCATCGGCCCGTCTTCCGCAGGCATGACCTCCCCCCGCTTCCACATCCACGAGGGGTTCGCTTGGGATGCGACGCTCCCAAATGGCAGGGTTGTCCTGCCCCCAGCAAGTGATTGTTCCATCTGTCCTTCGCCCGCATGTGTCATACTGCCCGGTGGCAAGCGCCGTGAAGGTACCCGATGGGGGAGAGGCTTGCCCGCCGTTGTTGAAGCCCCAACAGGCAATCGTGCCGTCGAGATGTATGCCGCAGGTATGATATCCCCCGGCGCTCACGAATGTGAAATCCCCGGACGGGGGTGCAGCCTGACCATAGTTGTTCTTGCCCCAGCACGCCACAGAATGGTTGGGCAGCAGGCCGCAGCTATGATTGAACCCTGTCGCAACCTGCAGAAACGTTCCCGCCGGGGCGTTGCACTGACCATCGGTGTTCAGACCCCAACATGCCAAGGTTCCATCGGATCTCACGGCGCATCTGTGGTATTCCCCTGCGTCCAATTGAACGTAACTGCCTGCGGGTGGTGGGCTAGTTGAGCCCCAGCACGCGAGGGTCCCGTCCGTACGGATCCCACAGGAGTACATTGTCCCCCCTTCCACTGCCACAAAGGAACCGGCAGGAGGGGACGCCTGCCCGTCGCCGTTCAAACCCCAACAGGCAACAGTCCCGTCTGTGCGCACACCACAGGTGTGTTGGTATCCCGTGCCCACGTATGAATAACTTCCACCCGGCGGAGAGGATTCTCCCTCACCGTCGGAAGCCCAACAGACTGCTTCGCCGTCCGGCCGCAACGCGCACGTGTGGTGCCCCATGGAGCTGAGCGCTCCCTGGATGGAGATTGCGGCATGTCCTCCATCGAGGCCGCCGTCGCCACCGGCGACGGCGGGTGATATCGACACCAGCAATAGGGCAAGGAAAGATACGGATGATACGAGCACACATGGAGCGAGGGTCATGTTGCGTCTGTGTGTGTGGGCTGGAGACATGCTCTTGCTCCCCTCTTGGTCGATGACAGCGCGGATGGCAAGGGGTTCCCGTGCAATGATGGGGTTCGCGCCTTGGCACGGCCCAAGAAGGGATGGCGGGTCGGCTCCAGCGGCGCGGGGGATCGTTCCGATAAGCCTTCTGGTATTCTAGGAGAGCAGCTTTGTCGAGTCAATGACTCAGGTGGAATGCAATGATACGGAGCTTGTTGCCCTGTTAGGCTCTCAAGTCCCCCACAATCCGGGTCGGGCATGGCGACCGGCCGGACCCCGCGGGATGTCCCGCGTTGGGCTCATTGCAGACCACTAGTGTCCCAGGTTGCACCAGAACGCCTCGTCCAAATCGGTAGGTGGCAGCAGAACCAGTGGCATCGAGATTGGCGCCGGCACTGTGAATCATGGCTGGCAGCGGGCAGGTCCATAAGATACGTACCAGGGATTAGGTGGCCAGGAGGGCAATGGGGCAAATGCGACTGCGGGATCGAGAACCTAGGGGAATCTGGCCGGACCCGCGCGAGCAAGGGGAACCAGAACCGAGGCCCAGAATTCCTCGGTTGTTTCGCCTAGGTTGGGTAGCAGGACTCGTTTGCGCCGGCCGCTGGCCGGAGGGAACCACCAGCCTCCATTGTCAGTATGATATCGAGCCGCCGGGTCCAAGAGATGGGGCCGACAGTTGCGCGTGGGGCTTAGCAGAGTTGGGGCGCGCCTGCAAGAAGCAGGCCAATCCTGCACCTAGTGGGAGAGGGGAACGCGCCGGGGCATATCGCAATTGGGTGAGCGGATGGGGGTATGCTAAAGGGCCAGACCGTGTGCTCTGCCCCCCCGAAGAGAGGATTCGCTTTCGATGTTGGCCTCCTGGTCGGAGGCCGGGCGGCCTTGTTTGTGGCTGTATGAGCGGGTGACGGGATTTCCTGGCCCGCGGCCTGGGCGGGCGAACCCGCGAATGCTTGCTTGGGAATAGGGTGACTCTCAGATCACCCGCACCCCTTGCTTTTCCCTGATTCCCTGCGATGACGCCGTCGATGATTCGACGAATAAAGTGACTCAGTTCTGCTCGAGTCGCACGGCATTCATGCGCTTACCGAGCAGATCTCTGCCGTGTCACGTTGTCTACTGGTTCACCACTGTCTGCGATACTCGCATGCCTGGATGTCTTCGATGGCAAGATCGAATCACAGAATAGTCAATCGGGGTCATGATGTCAATGGGGGAATTCGAATCGAGGGCTGACTCTGTCTTGATCGACGCAATGCGTCACAGCCGAGATTCACCTTGCTCTTGCCATAATCGCCGGCGTCTCTGAGACTGTTGCCGGGTTCGACATCAGGTGGACGGGGTTTTCGGTCAGGACAGCCGCAACCCGGTGGGCCAGGGTAGGTAGGCGGAACCAGGTTGAGGGGGTAGACGGGCAAAGCGGGAGTTGATGGATCAGAACCGAGCCATGAGACGCACCTTGGTTTCCTCCAAGTGCTGCCTCATCGTTAACTGGGCGGCTGCCCTGTCTCGCATCTCCAGCGTCTCGATTATACCAACGTGATGTTGCGGTTCTATGATGTATGGGTCGCGTGCGAGTATCCTTTCCATCTCGTCGATATGCTGCTCGATCAGGCGCATCAGCCGCGAATTGCCGGAGGCTTGCGCGATCGCCAGATGGAACTCCTTGTTGAGCTCGTATGCTTTTCGATATGACTCTGTTCCTCGCACGGTCCGCGCGAGGGCCGCTTCTTCTCCCAGGCTTTTCCTGAGTGCCGCGAGCTGATCCTCTGTGATTCGATCCGCGGCGAGGCCGATCGCTTCGACCTCCAGAATTGTCCGCAGGTGAAAGATTTCCAAGACATCCCTTATCGTGATCGGGGTGACCATATAGCCCGATCTGGGGATCGGATCAATCAATCCCTCATGCGTTAATACGATCAGTGCTTCCCGGGTGGGGGTCTTGCCGGACTTGAACCGTTGGGATAGTTCGACGATGCTGAAGATATGTCCGGCCTCCAGGTCGCCGGATATGATCGCGTTCTTGATCAGGCTGTAGACACGGTCTTTCATGGTTCTGGCCATCGGGATCTCCCCTCTTCGCAAGCCGGTGCTACAGATGTTAGCAGTTCTGGGTCTGCAAGTGGTGAGACGCAGAGTATTGACTCCACTTCGAACCTGTTGTAACATATTAGCGATACATTAGCAATATGGTTGATGGCCTCATAGACCAACCCATGTACGAACGCCAGACGTGGCGCGCAGTCGGGTCGGAGAGCTTTGTTGGGAGTGAGGCGCATTGGCCGGCTCAAGGCCAAATGGCCAGGATCGCAGTGCTCGCGTGGGCCGAGGCCACTTGGCAAGGCCATCAAGCAGCCGGGGTGGACCTTGCCAGACTTCCAGTAGACCATCTTGTGTGTTCCTGGACCGGGGCTGCCGGCCCGAGACACCAGGACAGATCGGCGGGAGTTGTGCCTCCGAGGCCTCATGTTGTCACCGGAGAGAACGCCTATGTGAGTCAAGCGAATGGAGTTGCGTGAGACCGATGCGAGGGTTGCTGTCTCAGTCCGAAGATTCGAGTTCCAGGAGCATTGACGTTCCATCCTCTTCCTGTTGCATCCCGGCATGGACGTGGTGCAACCTTGCCAAAGGCCAATAGGATGGCCCAATGCATTGTCCCATGACAGTGTATCCGACGCCTTCGAACTACCACTCTGGAAAAGGGAAGATGACATGACGAGGCCAAGACTGAGCCTGCTGAGCGAGGGTTTGGTCCAACAGATCATCGCGGAAGGCTTCGCGCTTCTGACGAATCCGGGCGTCAGAGTTCACAATGAAGAGGCTTTGCGCCTGCTTGCAAACGCGGGGGCCGACGTCGATTTCGGCGCCCGGGTCGCACGCATCCCTGAGTCAATCGCCCGAAGAGCGCTGGAGACAGCTCCGCATGACTTCTATCTCTACACTCTGGACGGGCAGCCCGCAGTCCACTATGGAGGTGATGACGTTCAGTTCAACCCTTGCTCAACGGCCCTCACCATCCTTGACGGCAAGACGCAGAAGCAGAGGCCGCCGGTCACCGAGGACATGGCCAGGTTCGTCAAGCTTGTGGAGACCATCCCTCAACTTGACGCCCAAAGTACCGCGCTGGTTTGCGCGGACGTCCCAAACGAGATTGCCGACCTCTATCGGCTCTACATTGCGTTGAACTTCATGCGCAAACCGATCGTAACGGGCGCATTTCTCAAAGAGACGCTGTGGACGATGAAGGATCTTCTGGTTGCATCAGTGGGTGATGAAGCTGTGCTTTCGGCCAAGCCGGTGGCAATCTTCGACATCTGTCCATCCCCGCCACTCTTGTGGAGCGATCTCACCTGTCAGAATCTCATTGACTGCGCCCGCAATAACATCCCCACACAGTTGATTTCCATGCCGATGGCCGGGGCGACGGCGCCGGTCACGCTGGCCGCTGCCATAGTCCAACATACTGCGGAGTCCTTGAGTGGGGTCGTTGTCTGCCAGCTTGCCAAGGAAGGGGCTCCGGTCGTGTGGGGTGGATCTCCGGCGGTCTTTGACATGCGTAAGGGCACGACACCCATGGGGGCTGTGGAGAGCTGGATGATCGACATGGGATGTGTACAGATAGGCAAAGCCCTGAACATTCCCACCAACATCTACCTGGGGCTCAGCGACTCGAAGGTAGTGGACGCGCAATGCGGTCTGGAGTCGGCGGGTGGCATTCTCATGGCGGTGCTCGTCGGTGTGAACATGGTCTCAAGCCCAGGCATGCTCGACTTCGAGAGCTGCCAAAGCCTTGAGAAGGTTGTGATCGATGCCGACATCATCGGAATGGCTAGGCGGCTGATTGCCGGGATCGAGCCGCGCGAAGACCCAATCGCCCTGACGATCATGAGAGAGATGGGCCATCAGGCGGAGTACCTGTCAAGTCCTCACACGCACAAGTGGTTCCGCAAGGAGTTGTTTGCGCCCTCAGACGT
>Ga0315277_10006764_pt1 | contig 14914 bp, 12 predicted proteins | sample YL17G05_15_MG_FD_203695 | JGI IMG/M metagenome (GOLD analysis project Ga0315277, IMG submission 203695) | Sediment microbial communities from Yellowstone Lake, YNP, Wyoming, USA - YL17G05_15 | ecosystem: Environmental > Aquatic > Freshwater > Lake > Sediment | place: USA: Wyoming | collected...
AACGGCCGACAGGATATCTATACCCGTATCGGTTCCTTCGCGGTGGATGCCAACAACACGCTCGTCGATCCTTCGACAGGCTATAAGGTCCAGCGAATGGGTTCTTATGGAGAAAGCGAAGGTTTCCAAACGGTCGGCGATTCGAGCATTCATATTCCCTGGGACAGTTCGATGCCGGCCAATGCCACTTCGCAAATTATTCTCAACGGCAATTTGCGTTCCTCCAACGGCAAGCCGGAAACTCATAAGCTCATCGCCAATATGGCGTTCACGACAAGTTCGGGCGATCAGGCAGCAACGGCCAATACCTATATCTCTGATCTCGATCAATGGAATGGAACGCCGCTGGCGGAGGGAGAAACGGGGACGATTTTAGTTTCGGGTATCAAAGAAGACGGAACCGTATTCACGAATCAGGCAATCACCTGGACAGGAGCAGCACCGGGAGAGGGGGCCACCGTGCAGGATATTCTGGACCAGATTTCGGCGCTGTATAACAGCAGTACGGCAACGCTGAGCGCCGACGGAAAAATTGCCATTACAGGCGACCTCCCCGGATACAGCCTGGCCCAGGTGACCAATATGACTTATGATGCCGCCGGCAGCGAAAGCCTGACGATTCCGACTTATTTTGATTATGCCGCCATCGGAGGCAACGATGTCAAGACATTTAAAATTTCGGTTTATGATAATTTGGGCCAGCAGCATATTTTAACGGGAACCTTTGTCAAGACCGATACGAACAACACATGGGATTTGGTAATTCAGGCTGTTGGCGGCGAACGGACTGCGTCTTGGTCGGATTACGATGTTCACAACTCCACGGCGCTAAATCGACGGATTTCCGGCATTGAATTCAATACCAACGGTTCCTACAAGGGACTGACCTCGACGTCGGAGTCGACGTCGTTCTCCGTACAGTTTGAAAACAATCCGAGCATTACGCAAACCATTGTGCTGGACCTCGGAACGGCGGGAGAGTTTACAGGTCTGACCCAGTTTGACAGTCAACAGTCCAGCGCGGCGGCTTTGACCCAGGACGGGTACGAAGCCGGGTCGCTTTCGAGCGTAACGATTGACAATACCGGAATGATTGTCGGTACCTTTACCAATGGCGTCAAGGTGAATGTCGCGGCGCTGCAAGTCGGGATGTTCCAAAATGCCGGCGGTCTGGAATCGACGGGCAACGGCTATTTTATGCCGACAGCCAACTCCGGCGAACCCATCGCTACGATGGCCAGCAGCGGCGGGTCGGGCCGCATTACGGGCAAAAGCCTCGAAAAATCAAACGTGGATATTGCAACGGAATTTGTCAACCTGATGCAGGCTCAGAACGGATATCAGGCCAACTCCCGCACCATTCGCGTGGCCAACAGCGTGCTTCAGGAATTGACCAATTTGATTCGTTAACCCTATTTCCGACAGGGAATTCATGGTGGTTTTGTATGAACTGACAGCCTATTTTTATCAGGCCCTGTCGCCGATACAGCGGTATGAGGCGATGCGTCATCTTCATATCGGCCCAATGCCGGGTTTTCTGACCAATAAGTGGTTTGTGCTTCTGGGCTGGTCGCTGATCGGGCTGCTGGTGATTTTGTTTTTCGCCGTTCGCCGGATGCGCCTGGAAAAAGAACGGCTGGCGATGGAAGAGCAATTTCTTGAGTCTTCTGATCTCTGCCGGCTGACGACGCAGGAGCGGGAGATTCTGGAAACCATCTGCCAATACGCCGATGTGCCGAAAAAAAACTACATCTTCACCAACAGCAGCGCCTTTAATACGGGTTTTGCCAAACTGATACATGAAAGTTTCGAAGCCGGGCATAACCTGATGCAGCGCAAACAACTGAATGTCATAGTCCAAGGCATCAAGACCAAAGTGGGATTCCAAAAAAGCCCGTGTGTGTCCGGCTGGACCGTTCGCACCTCCCAAAACCTGAGCAGCCGGCAGATTCCACAGGGCAGAAACGTCCTGGTGGAGCTGATTTCGGAATCGGGCGTCTTCCGCTTCGAGGCGACGGTTATTCGTAACGATGCGTATGAACTGGCGCTGCTGCCGGATACGGCGATTGAGGCGATTCCCGGTCAAACAGCCAATGTGCAGTATAAGGTCGGGGCGGTGGCATGGGTGTTCGAAACGATGGTGACTTCGTGCGGCCCCCAGGGGCTGGAACTGAATCATAGTAATCAAGTCAAATCTGTCAACCGCCGACGTTTTCCGCGGGTTCCGGTGCAGAAAAAAGCCATCGTGGCATTGTTTGACGTGAGTGAAACCACAGACGAACCACTGGAACCTCCAACATTTGTGAATGCAACCGTGACGGAAATTTCAGGGCCGGGGCTGCGAATCCAGACAAATCTGGATTTTAAAATACAGGATCGGATTCTGATTATCTTTGAGGCGGAACCGGGGCGACTGATACGGGATATTGCGGAAGTGCGGGGGTTTCGGGACACATCAACGGGTCGATCTGTCGGCGTGGAAATGATCGGTCTAAACGAGATCGCAGTCAATAATCTGATTCGAATCACCAATGCCATCGCGGGAACCGATGTGTTATTGTCTCCTGAAGGCGGAACGGAAGAAGGGTCGGCGACGCCGGAAGAAAAGGGGCAATTGGTATGACCGAAGCGGCGGGACAAATTTGTTCGGGCATTGACTCTCTGATGCAGCAGTATATGGCGGTGGCCAACAACATCGCCAACGCCAATACGGCGGGCTACAAACGTTCGATCAGCTCATTCAGCGCAGATCTGAATCGTCAGATTCAGAATCTCAAAGACGTTTCTCTGACGACAGGGCAGATTGACGTAAAGCAGAATGTCGATTTTTCGCAGGGTCAGGTGGTTCCCACGGGTCGGCCGCTGGATGTTGCGCTGGAAGGCAAGGGATTTCTGACGCTGGAAACGCCGACGGGTCCACTTTATACGCGAAACGGCTCTCTGGAAGTCAACGCACTGGGACAGCTTGTGGATTCGGCGGGTCGGCTGGTAGCGGGACAAAATGGACCGATTGTCATCCCCCCAGAAGTTTCCGTATCGTCCATCCGCATCGGTACGGATGGGACGCTCCAGGCGGGCGATCAGGAAGTGGGAAAACTCAGCGTGGTGGAATTTCCAGGCGGAACGGGTGAACTGGAAGCGGTGGGTTTTGGGTCTTACCGCGCGACGGCGGACGCCAAACCGGAACCGGCCAGGGACATTCGGGTACGGCAGGGCTGTCAGGAAAACTCCAATGTCCGCATTATGGAGGAAGTAGTGAATCTAATCACGTTATCGCGACTTTATGAATCGCATATGAATATTCTCAAGCAGCAGCGCGATAACAACAGCGCGATGCTGAGTGTAGCCAATAGTCAGGGATAGGAGACAAAAAAATGCTGAAGGCATTTTCCACAGCGGCAACGGGTATGGAGGCCCAACAGACGATGATTGACGCCATCGCCAATAACCTGGCCAACGTCAATACCAACGGCTTTAAGCGAACGCAGATCAATTTTCAGGATTTGCTGTATTTGAAGATGCGCGAAGCGGATCGTGAAGTGGCCACCGGCGTAACGGCGCCCAGCGGCCTGGAAATCGGCAGCGGCGTCCGTGTCGCCTCGACCACGCGGAATTTTACCGTTGGAGACGTGCAAAGCACCGGCAGCGATTTGGATGTGGCGATTCAAGGCGACGGGTTTTTCAAGGTGATTCTGCCCAGCGGCGAAGAACGCTATACGCGCGACGGCGCGTTTCAGAAAGACGCCAACGGGTTGCTGGTTACGGCCAGCGGCTATCAAATCAGTCCCGGCATTACGATTCCACAGGACGCGATGTCGGTCGATATCGCATCCGATGGGACCGTCAGCGCTATCACCCCGGCCGGCAAGCAAGTCATTGGCATGCTGGAATTGTACCGCTTTCCCAATGCTGCGGGGCTGAGTTCCGAGGGCGGCAACCTCTACCGCGAGACCGAAGCCAGCGGCGCGGCGGTGGCGGGCAAAGCGGGGGAACTGGGATGCGGAAGTCTTTTGTCCAAGTACCTCGAAAAATCCAACGTGGAAATGGTGACGGAGCTGGTCAACCTGATTAACGCCCAGCGGGCCTACGAAATCAACTCGCGCACGATTCGCACCGGGGACAACATTCTGCAGCAACTGTCGCAACTGGTACGATAGATGACGGGATTTTGGAATGGGTAGAATGATTCCACTGACGACAATCTGGATATTGACGGCGGGAATATTTTGTTCGGCGGCGAATGTCCCGCAGCCGGTGGAAAAATTGCGCATCTCGCTTACCAAAGAAGTCGTGGTTGGCGAGTCCCATGCGCGTCTGGGGCAAATTTCAACGCTTACCGGGCCGAAGGAACTTGTGGAAAAAGCGGGAAAGACAGAGCTGGGAATATTTTCCGCAAAGGGACAGATTTTGTACGCGGATCGGAACACCATCTTAAGCCGACTGGCCAGCGCCGGCATACCGGGATGGCGGGTAGAACTGGTGGGGGCCGAGACCGCACAAATTCGGCAAAACGAAGTGCGAATTGAGCCGCAGCGAATCACAGGGGCGGCCAAAGCGTATCTGGAAAAACAACTGGCCGGACAAAAAGTAAGTTTTGTTCAGGCGGTTGGAACACCGGCGGCGGTGGTGTTGAACGATCCGAACACATCGGCGGAGTTGACGGTGCAAATGAGCCGATATCAGACGCCGGGGGCGAGGAGAGTTACGATTACTGTTAGCCAGGAAGGAGTTCCAGTTGCGCAGCGTGAAGTCATCTTCGCGGTGCGATTCCAGGTTCGTCGTGTCGTGGCGGCACACGGTCTTTTGCCGGGAACGGTGATTCGAGCTGAGGATGTCAAAATTGAACAGGTCGAATCGTCGGCTCCGGAACCGGCAAATTGGAAAGAGCCGTTCGGTCTTGCGGCACGGAGACGAATCACCGAAGGGTCCCAAATTCATCCCGACTGGGTCGGACCGGCGGATGCGCCGACGCTGGTTCGGCGCAATCAGCAGGTGCTGGTCCAGATTGACACAGGGGCGTTGTGTCTATCCGCTCCGGGACAATCGCTCGATGAAGGTCGAGCAGGCGAACTGATTCGTGTTCGACGAGGGCAACGGCCGGACGAACGAATTATTTACTGCACCGTCCAGGCGGACGGTACGGTGCGTCCGCAAATCTGAAAGGGGAAAATATGAACCCGGACAGCCGGAAAAAAATTTTGACAGCGATTCTGGCGATAGCGCTGTGTGCGACGTGTCAGGCGGGTTCCATCTGGGCCAAGCGAAGCGCCAACAGCAAGTCTCCTTACGCCGACGACAAGGCGATTCAAATCGGGGATGTGTTGACTATTGTCATCAGTGAGGAACATAAGGTTGATAATAAGGTTAAGCGGGACCTCCAAAAGACTACCAGCGACTCGCTGACATTTGATGGAACGGCAAATAAGATTCAGGGAATCATGAATTTGCCGACGGTCGGGGTGGACGCCGAAGCAAGCCGCAAACTCAACGGCAAGGCGGATTACAAGGATGAACGCAGCATTGAGGACAGCATTACGGTTGTAGTCGAAGACATCCATCCCAACGGCAACCTGGTGGTCATTGGCACACGCACGCGGGAAATCAGCGGGGACAAACAGACAATCCAGGTCAGCGGGATCGTGCGGCCCAGCGATATATCCTACGAGAACAAGGTTAGCAGCAAGCAGGTGGCGAATTTCCAGCTTGTGGTCATCGGCGAAGGGCCCACCAATGACTATAACAATCCCGGCTGGTTTGCGAAGTTTCTGAGCTGGATATGGCCGTTCTAAGAGGAAGTTTTCCAGGGATAAGATGCAAATGAAGCGAAATTCAGTACCAGTGATTTTGGCGGCGTGGGGATTTTTAAGCTTTGTGGTATGCGCTGCGAGGATTGGAGATATCTGTGATATTTCCGGCGTCCGGAGCAATCCACTGATGGGGACGGGAATTGTCGTCGGTCTCAACGGAACGGGCGACAGCGCGACTCCCAGCGCTCAGTTATTGGCCAGTCTTCTCCGCCGAGAAAGCAGTACGACATTTACGCCGTCGCTGCTGAGTTCGGCCAATATCGCGCTGGTTATGGTCACCGCGGAACTGGGACCGTGGGATCGTGAAGGCGGCGCTATTGACATTAATATTTCTTCGGTGGGAAACGCCAAAAGTTTGCAGGGGGGTATGTTGCTGGCGACGGAGTTAAAGGGACTCGACGGAGAAGTATATGCGGTGGCCAGAGTTGCGGCAATTTCAACGTCTTCCTGGACGGTCGAAGGAAAGACGGGAAGCAAGGCATCCAAGAATCACCCCACGGTGGGGCGGATTCCCAATGGAGCGATTGTGGAACGGTCGGAACTCTCGCAGTTTTTCCAAATGCTGGGAGGAAAACGGTGCATTACGCTGAGTCTGCGACAGCCGGGTTTCAGTACGGCCGAGCGGATTCGGCAGGCGATTGAAAAAATGTACCCGAATACCGCGGCGGCGGAAGACCCGGGAACAGTACGTATTTTTGTGCCCGAAGAAGTTGCGGCAGGACAGGAAATTGCATTTCTTGATAAAATCGTGCAGGCGGATGTAGAAGTGGATGTGCCGGCGATTGTGGTCATCAACGAGCGAACGGGAACGATTGTCGTGGGGGGCAATATAACTATTCTCGAAACGGCCATCGCACAGGGCAGCCTGGTGGTCAAAGTGAAGGAACAAAAAATAGTTTCTCAACCGACGACGCCGTTTACGGATGCGGCGACCACGCAGGCGGTGGACGATACCTCCATAGCGGTGGAAGAGAAAGAAGGGGCGCTGATTGCTCTGCCGAAGACCGTGACGGTGGATGAGCTGGCCCGCGCTCTGAACGCCATCGGGGCCTCGCCGCGGGATTTAATCGCCATTTTCGATGCGCTGAAGAAAGCCGGTGCGCTGCAGGCCCGACTGGAAATGATGTAGAAAAGTGAAAAGGTAAAAGTGAAAAGGCAAAATCAAGGAATCCGCCGGATGCGGATGAAATAATAAATGGATATTTTGCAGACAGCACAAATTGGAAACATTGGAGACCTGTCGCAGGTTGATGCCGTGAGGAATGCGGTATCAAAATCCGATTCGGATTCATCCGGGAAGATAGAAAATGTGGCCAAAAAGTTCGAGGGGATGCTCTTGCATGAGATGTTTAAGCAGGTCAAAGAAGGTCTGGATGCGCTGAACGAAGCGGACGACGAAGAGGAAGGCGATTCGGATACCTGTGGCGAGCAGTATCAGAGCCTGTACTGGTCGCAACTGGCTGACGCCGTCAGCGACCAGGGCGGAGTCGGATTTTGGAAGACGATTTACGGCCAAATCCACCAACAAGTTGATAAGGTTGAAAGCGCCGGTGGTTTGCTGAATGAAGACGTATGAATAATATATCGCAGAAATCTTTCAACGAACTGTCGGAAGAACTGTTTGTTTTTCTGGACGACAGTATTTTGTCCATACGGCGAATGCTGGAACAACTGACCGAACTTCGTGCGGCGGTCATCCGGCGGGATGAGAAAACGCTTCGACTGATGTCGGAGGAGATGCCCGAACTGGCGTCGCAGCGGGTCGGGATGCGGGAACGGCAGCAGCGGCTTTGCGAGGCCTTTGCGAGGCTGTTGCATTGTCGGGCTGAGAACGTCAATGTATCGTATCTGGCCCGGTTTCTGGAACCTGAAAAAGGAAGAGAATTAAAGGTTAAACAACGCGCTCTTCAGGACCTTGCAGCCCGGCTTTCAGCGGAACACAAGGCGACGGAGCAGCTGTTGCGGGAATGTGAGCGGCTTAATCGAATGATGCTGAACGGAATCGTGGGCAGCGCCAATCATACGCTCACCTACGGTCGCGCAGGACAGGTTCGACGCGAATTGTATCGTGCGATGATGAGCACGAGGATATAAGGGCGCCAATATGGCCGGCTATGAAATAGGAATCAGCGGATTGCACGCGGCCCAGCGGTCGCTGGATATTATCGGCAATAACATCGCCAACGCCGCGACGGAAGGATATCATCGACAGGATATTATTTTGCAGCCGGCGGATGAGGCGTTTTCGAACGGATTTCTGGTCGGACAGGGCGCCAATTTTGCCGGCATTGTTCGACGCGTTAACCAATTGATCGAAGAACAAATTCTGCGGCAGGATTCGACGATGTCATCACTGTCGCGGCAGGCGGAATCTTTGCGAAGTATTGAAAGTGCATTCGCGGAGCTGTCCACGCCCGGCATCAGTACGGCGCTCGATCGGTTTTACAACGCGTTTCAGGATTTGTCTCTTCAGTCGGATGATATTAATCTGCAAAGCGCCGTGGTCTCGGCGGCACAGGCGTTATCCAATCAGTTGCGCAGTGTGGCGTCCGTGGTGACCAATCTGGAGGATATCACCTATTCCGAGGCACAAACGACCGTGCAGAAGGTGAATGAAATGGCTGGGCAGATCGCTCAGATGAATGGGGTTATCTATTCGCGGCAAGTTTGCGGGTTTGACAGCGGTAATCTGATGGATCAGCGGGACCAACTGATAGCGGAACTGAACAAGCTGGCGGGTGTGAGTACTTCAGCCGGCTCATACGGCCAGATGAATGTAACGATTTCAGATATTCCTCTGGTTGTCGGGACAAATGCGGTCACCATCGAGGTCAACCTTCTTCCCAACGGCCAGGAATATGACTTGGCTTTGAATGTCAGTGGAACGGAGCAGTATCAGGAAAATGTGACCGGCGGAACGCTGAGCGGATTGTTTGAACTGCGCAACAGCGTATTGCGGGAAATTTCCGATAAACTCGATACGCTGGCGCAAACCATTATTTCCGAGACTAATCAACTTCACATTCAGGGGGTTGGACCGGCGGGGTCTTTTACGAGTTTGACCGGCTGGCTGATGCCCCAGGGCCGTGTTTCCGAATATATTCCGTCGATGGAGCAGGGTAAGGATTATTTTCTTTATGTTCGTGTCATTGCACCGGACGGGACAGCGACGCGGCACGCCATCACGGTGACCTCGGACAGTACGATGCAGTCGATTTGCGACGACTTTGCCGGGATTACGGGATTGGGAAATACCACGATTCATTCGGGTCGGCTGCAAATTACAGCCGACAGCGGCTATTCCTTTGATTTTCTTCCCGGGGTACTGGCTGAGCCGACCTATGAGGTACCGCTGACCGGAGGCGGGACGGCCGACACGGCGCCGCCGACAATTCATGTATCAGGGCTTTATACCGGAACAGATAACCAGGATTACACCTGTACGGTAACCACCGAAGGCAGCGCCCAGGCGATTGGGACGGGGACAATGACGCTTACGGTTCGGGACGGCAGCGGCGCCACGGTGGCTTCAGTTAATATCGGGGAGGGATACGTCGCTGGAACGCCGATTACTCTGGAAAACGGAATCACAATTTCTCTCGGCAGCAACGGCATCAGTCCCGGTTATTTCAACGACGGAGACGAGTTTACTATTAATGCGCTGGCCAATTCCGACACCTCCGGCTTTCTGGTCGCGGCGGGACTGAACTGCTTTTTTGCCGGCACGGATGCTTCCTCGATCACGTTGAGCGATGATATTGCCCAGTCGAGCCGACGCATTGCGGTTTCCCGCGGGGTGGAACAGACGGATAACGCCAATGCCCTGGCCATCGCCAGACTGGGACAGACGGCCTCTTCGGCCCTGAACGGAGCCAGTACGACGGATTATTATCGTAACCTCGCGGTGGATGTGGGAAACCAGATATCGTTTACGCAAATGCAGTACGACAACGCTGAGGGAATTCAGCGCGGTCTTTCACAGCAGCGGGACGAAATCAGCGGCGTCGATATCAACGACCAGGCGATGCAGATGATGGTTTTTGATCGGATGTTTCAAGCGATGTCTAAATATATGAATCTGATTTCCGATTCGCTGCAGACCATGATGCAGATTATTTCCTGAATAATGGAATGACAAGTTATGAGTTTTTCTCTCAACGCGCTTTATAAAAATACAAGCTGGGCGATTGGTCAACAGTCCGCCAAGCTGGCGGCTCTGCAGGAAAAGGCCGGCACCGGACAGGAAGTCAACCGCGTGTCGGATGACCCCAACGTCGCCAACCAGATTTTGGGACTGACCAGCGACAACCGGACGAAAGAACAGTATCTTAAAAATCTGGATGAGTTAAGCAGTATGCTGGATTTAAGTTCGTCGGTGCTGCAGTCCATGACGACGGAACTGACGCGGGCGCGATCCTCAATGACCTCTATCGTATCCGGAACCACCAGCGACCAGACCCGCCAGACCCTGGCGACGGATTTGGATAACGCGCTGGAACAACTGATTTCTTTAGCCAACACCCAGCGGCTGGGGCAGAGTCTGTTCGCCGGCGCCAAGACTGGAACAACACCTTACACGGTAGAACGGAACAGCAATGGAGAAATCACACGAGTCATCTATCAAGGCAGTACGCAGGAAAATGCCGTCGAAGTTGCAAAAGGAGTAACGATTTCCGGCGTGCTGGCCGGGCCGGCGTTGTTTTCAGTGGATGACCGTCAATCGCCTGTGTTTTACGGCCAGACCGGCGCGGCGGCAGGTTCAGGAACCAGCACGGTACGCAGCGACGTGTATCTGCAGATTCAGGGCAGCGCCGGCGACTGGCAATTGTCCATCGACGGCGGAGAAAACTGGGTCTCGGCTGATGGGACGGAGGATAATCTGGCGGTAGTAAATTCGCAGACGGGGGAAGTGCTGTATGTGAACACAACGGGCATCAAGGAGACGGGGACGGAACCGATTCGCGTTCCGGGAACGTATGATATATTCAATGTGCTGATTTGTGCGAGAGATTTGCTGAAGAATACGCAAGACATACCCGAAACTCAGCTTCGCCAAATGCTCAACGATACTCTCACGGCGATGAAAGGCGCAGAAGAAAAACTGACGCAGTCGTTTCCGGTTGTGGGCGGCAGACTGCAAACGCTCAGCAGCCTGCGAGACAGTATTGAGCAGACCAAACTCAGCGCCGAGGATGATGTCAGCCGAATGCAGGACGCCGACATCGCCCAGGTCTCGATTGATCTGGCGCGGTATGAGGTGTTGTACCAGATGTCGCTGGCTATCGCGTCGAAGATGTTTTCGATGTCGTTTCTGGATTTTATGGAATAACAGGAAACCCCGCCGAATTGTGAGTATTACATCCGCGTCAAAACCGGTTTCATCTTTCCTGCAAAAAGGGCAGACATTATTGTCGCAGGGGCGCAGAGAGGAAGCGATGGAATGGATTCGGCATTTTCTGCACACTCAGCCTTTTTCAGCCGCCGCCTGGTGCGATGCGGGAGTGTTGTTTTTCGCGATGGGGCAAGAGGAAGATGCGCTGCGGCATTTCCAGCGGGCCGTCCAATTGCCGGATTGTCCCAAAGAAGCATGGCTTTATCTTGCACGAACATACGCAGCGACAGGACAGCCGGAATCGGTGGTTCGTCTGATGGAAACGCTGGCGGCCGAAGGCATTCTGGATGAGCCGCTGATTGAGCAGACTGCCAGCCAGTTCATCCAGCGACAGGATTGGACCGGCGCAGCAGAAACGATACGTCGCGCGATGAGAACATTTCCCCAAAGCGAAACACTGAAGGCAGTTCGCGAACAAATCCAGCCTCACCGGGCGAAAATCGCTTTTTTCTGCGGAAACGACGGGATGACCTTTTTGAAGGATATTGTCGAGGCTCTCGGTCAGCGGCATCCGGTGCGGTTTTTTGAGGGAACGACCACGCAACAGATGGCTGAACTGATGCGATGGAGCGATATTTCGTGGTTTGAATGGTGTACCAATCTGGCTCAACTCGGCTCGGCGATGCCGAAAGTGTGTCGGACCCTTGTTCGTCTGCACCGATACGAAGCATACAGCGATTTTATGCGGCAGATTCGCTGGGAAAATATCGACCGACTGCTGACGGTGGGCAACAGTTTTGTGATTGACGCCCTGCGGCGGTGGGTACCGGACGTTCACAGCCGCGTTCGTATCGTCTCGATTCCAAACGGCGTGGATGTGGAACGAATAAAATTTGTCCCGCGACGCGCGGGGAAAAAACTGGCGTTTGCGGCCTCGCTGCGGATGGTGAAAAATCCCTCTTTGCTGCTGCAATGTATGGCTCAGCTTCACCGGCTGGACCCGGAATATAAACTCTATATCGCCGGGGACAAAACGGAATTGCTGACCGAGCAGTATATGGACCATCAGATTCGCCAACTGGGACTTGCGGACACGATATTTTTTGACGGCTGGCAGAAGGATATTCAGACCTGGCTGGCAGATAAAAACTACCTCATAGTGACCAGTATCATTGAAAGCCAGGGAATGGGCTGTCTGGAAGCGATGGCGTCAGGGATGCGTCCGGTGATTCACAATTTCCCCGGCGCCGGGGAAATTTACGACCCCGCGTATTTATTTAACACGCCCCGAGAATTCTGTGGGCATATTTTGTCCGGATGCTACGATTCGACGGAATACCGTGAGTTTGTGGAACGGCGGTATTCGTTCTGGCGGCAGTTGCTGAAAATCAATGAGGTTATCGCCGTGCTGGAAGCCAACCCCGTTGGGGCCGGAAGGCAGGAAGTGTGCCAGGTCTGAATGGCGGCGGAAAAATCTTCCCCATCAGCCGCCGGAGCCTGTTTGATATTTGTACATCGGGCAGCTTTCCCCTGCAAAACTCCGCGAAAATATCCCTGAAAAAGGCATTTTTTGTTTGGGCACGCTGTTTGCACATTCATTAGCGGAAGATTCTGACAATACCAGTCCGGATATAAAGTGGAGAAATCGTATGAGCCAGCAGCCGAAAAGCCAGTTGTATCAAAAGGCCTTGTCGTTTGCCGAAGCGGGACAGTACGAGGATGCTCTGGGGTTGATCCGGGAGCATCTTCGTAGTCAACCCAATGACGGCGAGGCGCTGAACGATGCGGGAACAATCCTGTTTTGTATGGGGCGAGGGGCCGAAGCGATTGAATACCTTGAGAAGGCCCGTTGCCATGTGCAGGGGGCTTTATCGGGGCAGGTATTGTGGAACCTGGGCGAGGCCTATATTCAGGAAGGCCGAACCGCCGAGGCGTACAGGCTGTTTGATGCGATGGCCGAAGCCGGCGTGTTGAATGTCGATGTGCTCAACCGCACAGCCAACGCGTTTTTGTCGCGCGACGCGCTGGGCGGTGCGGTGGAATGCCTGCTACGGTCGCTCAAAGAAGCGCCGGAACAGGAAATTCTTCGACCGATGGTGGAGTTGATCCGCCACCGCCGCCCGACAGCGATAGCGGCAGGCGATGAAGAGACTGAAACATTGCAACAGGTCTGTGCGTATCTGGAGCCGCGATTTCGCAGCCAGCGAATCGTCGGAGACTGCAGAGCCTTATCCTCGGCCCAGGCTGGAATTGTCGTTACGATTGGGACGGGTCCAGCGCTGCGAAACATCGCCGTCAATAAAGGGACAAAGAAACTGATCGCCGTTCTGCAGTCGCAGGACGTCTATACGCAGGATTTGGAATCCATTTTCTGGGCGGGGGTGGATTCGGTTTTATTATGCGGCACGTCGGCGCAAATGGAAATCCTGTCCGAGCGAACCCCGGCCATTTGCAGGCAAACCAGCGTCTGCATCACGACGGAGCCGTTTGCAGTGGAGGAATTTACTTTTACGCAGCGAAGACGAGGCAAAAGGCTGGCGGCAATCGGACCATTTGACGCTTTCAACAACCCCGCGTTTTTACTGCAAGGTATGCAGAAACTACATTACCTCGATGCGGATTACCGGCTCTATCTGGCCGGCGAGTTTCGAGACAAGGCGCTGGAACAGTATTGCCGATGGATGACCGCCAGACTGAATCTGGAGGGAGTAGTTTTCTTTGACGGCCCGGTACAGAACATCGAAAACTGGCTGCGGGATAAGCAGTATGTTGTCAGTTCGGCGATCAACCCCGCACACATTCGAGGACTGTGGACGGCAATGGCTTGCGGGTTAAGACCAGTGGTGCATTCATTTGCCGGGGCGCAGGAGTGTGTTCCCGAATCATGTCTTTTTGATATTGCCGAGGATTTTTGCCGACAGGTGCAAAACAGCGACCCGGCTTTGGAAAATTATCGCGGCTGGCTGGAACAGAAAATCGGGAACGACGGATTTTATTCGCAATTAACGGCGGAGTTATTAAAGCTGGAACGGCAGATTCATCTTGCCTGTGCGGTTCAGCGGTCGGCCGCTCCGGCGATACCGACAAAGCCCGCCGGACCTGCCGCTGATGCCGGCGTTGCACAGCCGCAATCCGTTCGGACAATTCCGGCGGTTCCATTGCATTCGGCGCCAACCGCGCCGGTAATACCGACGCCGCGGCCGGCGCATCCGGTACAGAACAAATCCGTCAATGAAGTGGCTGCGGAAGCCCTCAGGGCTTCACAGCGGCTCAAGGAAATTCTTCAGGGGTCTGATTCGCAGAGACAGACCGTTTCGAGCCGGGAGAGCCTTTCCGCCCCTTTTGTACCCTGAGCCTGACATCGGAGCCGATAGCCGATGTTCCGGTACGGCACAAAATGGAAATCGGACTTTCAGAACCAAAGGCTCTGCTACGCGGTAATGTGCTGATTGTGGTGGAAGGAGGAATGGTCGAGGCGGTTTGTGCCGAGCCGGTGATTCGTTTGCTGGCCGAACAGGCAGACGGACAGTATTCCCTTGCCGTATGTCAGAGGTACGCGGATTTATACGCCGGTCATCCGGCGGTGAAATGTGCGATTTATGATGAAGAGGAAACCGACAGTCGGAGATTTAGAACGATTTTACGACTACCGGCGCCGGCAGAGAAAGTGACATTTCGTCAGCGAGTATGGGCGTATGCGAAACAGGCGAGAACGGCTTTAGGGGAAGACCATCCGGCAATTGTGTTGACGGGGTATGATTTGATTCGCGCCCAG
>Ga0315277_10006765_pt1 | contig 14912 bp, 17 predicted proteins | sample YL17G05_15_MG_FD_203695 | JGI IMG/M metagenome (GOLD analysis project Ga0315277, IMG submission 203695) | Sediment microbial communities from Yellowstone Lake, YNP, Wyoming, USA - YL17G05_15 | ecosystem: Environmental > Aquatic > Freshwater > Lake > Sediment | place: USA: Wyoming | collected...
TAACTTATGAATCTTTCATTAACATATTCATATTTAGTGATGATAACACGCATCCTTTTTTAGAATGCGATAGCACAAAGAAGCGTGAAATTGTTGAGAACATTCTGTCTTTGGAGAAATATAGGAGTCACTCAGAGAACGCAAAGGAGCTTACCAAAAATATCAAAGGTAGAATTAAAGACCTCACTAAGGAGTATGAGTTTTTAAGTGAGCAGAAAGATGGTTGTATATCTAGAATTTCTCAACTTGAAAAACAGGAGCTTGCGTGGCATGAGAAAATGAAAAAGGAATTAGATGATTTATTAGAAGATATTAAGAAAAAAAGGGATGAATTAGAGCAATCTAGTGGTGGGACTGCTCTCGCGGCATATCAAGATGCACAAGAGCAGATTGCTGATTTAAGACTTAAAATACCTGTGCTAGAAGAACAAAAAACAGGTTTTAAAACTGGCTTAGATGATGTGGAAAAGCTTTATAAAGATTTGTTGGAAAACATAAAAAACAACAAGGATAAAGTTGTTGTACTCAAGAAAAATAAAGATGAGCTTGAGAAACTAATTGTACTGAATAAGAAATGTATTGCAGACATTGCAGATAAGACAAGTAGCAAAGAATGTCCTTATTGTTTGGGTGCGGTTGATGAGGCAAATTTTGCTACTATTGTTGAACAAGCTCATAAAGTAATAGATGAAAATGAACCTTCTTTGGAAATTTGCAAGAAAGAATATGAGGAAGAATTAGCAAAGTCTGAGAGTTTCAACAGTGCAAAGGTTAAGACTGATAAAGGAATAATTCATTACAATAATAAGATAAATAATCTCAGTAAAGAAATTAATGAAGCTCATGTTGTTGTTAATAAGTTGTGTAAGATTACTCCACCAGACTCAAATGTATCAGAGTTACTGTTAGCTGAGCAATTTGAGAATCTAAAAAAGAAGGCAAGTGAAAAACAAGACATTATGAAGGGGCCATCACCTTTTGATGAGATTAAGACTGCTGCTGTAGATGATTTAAATAAAAAAGTGCAAGATTGTAAGCAAAAAAAAGATGACATTAAGGCATCGGAAGATTTGTTGCCATATTACGAATTTTGGGTAAAGGCTTTTGGCGACACAGGTATCAGGAAATATGTTATTGATGGCATCATTCCAACACTTAATGACAGAATCGAATATTGGTTACAATTTTTGATTGACAATAAAATCAAATTAACATTTAATAGTGAACTTGAAGAAACGATTGATCGCTATCCTTTTAACGGGCGACCTTATGTTTATCACGGCATGTCTGGTGGACAGAGAAGAAGACTGAATCTAACAGTTGCTGCTGCTTGGGCATTTGTGTCCGCATTGAATTCTGGTTCATCACCATCAGTTGTATTCTTAGATGAAGTAACAATGAACGTAGATGCAATTGGTGTACATGGTATTTATAGGATGATTTGTGAGCTAGCTAAAGAGAAACAGGTTTTTGTAATCGACCATAATGAAGCATTATTGGAAATGTTGAATGGCAGTGACACAATATGCTTAGAGATGAAAGATGAAGTCAGTAAAGTAGTTACATCATTCTAGAAATTAATAATATTTTAATAGTAGAAATATTTTAGCATCTACACTTAGATACATCCCACAACATTTTTGATTTTAATTGAGGAGATAATATGTCGAAGAATTTTCATCCTGGTATGGGCCAGGCGGTCGCAGAGAGAACTATTTTAAGAAAGAAGGCAGATGGTAAATGGGAGACGTGGGATGATGTTTCGCATCGAGTCGCATTAGGCAATTCATTATTATGCCGCACTGAAGAAGAACAGAAACAAGAATATAAGATTCTTTACAAACATTTATCAAAAGCTTCCATATTAATGAGTGGAAGACATTTGCAACATGGAGACGAAACACAGCCAGAAAGACCGTATGAAGTTTTCGTTAACTGTGCTACAAGTTTTACAAGTTTTTCTTTATTTTATTTACTTATGAACGGATCGGGAATTGGACGTTCATATGATGATGACATCATGATTGTTAATTGGGACAATGCTCCAACAATTCGTTGTGTAATAGATGAATCACATCCAGATTATGATTACAGTGCGCATGAATCTGTGCGTGATGCTAAACATAAGTATGAAAGCGGTAAAGACACTTTATGGCATGTGGTAGAAGATACGCGAGAAGGTTGGGCCAAAGCTTTAGAGATTTGGGAGAACGCAGCATTTGAAAAAATACATAAAGACAAACTTCTTATATTAGATTTTTCTAAAGTAAGAGCAAAAGGTTCTCCTATTAAAGGAATGCAAGGTCGTCCCGCAAGTGGTCCTGTTCCTTTAATGAATGCTTTTTATAAAGCATTGACCTTGAAAGGCGCGGGTCTTTCCTCATTTATGCAGACAATGTATATCGACCACTATTTTGCTGAATGTGTATTGGTCGGTGGTGCGCGTAGAGCCGCACGCATGTCCACCAAGTTATGGAAAGACCAAACTATATTTGACTTCATTACTATCAAAAGACCAATAGAATATTATGATAAAACTGTTGAAGAAATTATAGAATTAAGAACCAGTTTGACCAACAAACCAAATGGTTTTCTTTGGAGTTCTAATAATAGTGTAATGGTTGATAAGGAATTCTGGTCTTATATTGATATGAAAAGAAATGATCCAAAGTATCATAGCCTACTCGCCAAACATGCTAGAAAAGTTTTTAAATTGATTACAAGTGCAGCTTATGGAGATAGTACAGGTGAGCCTGGACTGATAAATGTTGATAAATTAGTTGAAAATAGAAAAGGGTTAGAGTGTTTAAATAATGGTGATTTAGTTGGCAGTAAAAAATATCAAGTAAATGATGATACAAATTTATATTTAAATCGTCTTTTTAAGAAGGCTATTAAAAAACAATATCATATGATTTGTAACCCTTGTGTCACAGCAGATACATGGGTGCAAACATCTGATGGTCCAAGGCAAGTTGTTGATTTAATTAACAAACCATTTCGTGCTACTGTTAATGGCAAGTCATTCAACGCCTCTGGATTTTGGAAAACAGGTCAAAAACCCGTATATTTGGTCAAAACGAATCGTGGATATAGCATAAAGGCAACTGATGAACATCTATTATTGGTCGAAAAAAACAAATGCACAAAATTACATTCATGGATTAAAGTAAAAGATTTGAAAATTGGTGACTATTTGGTGCTTGCAAATCAACGTAATGTTCAATGGGATGGCAATGGTTCATTTGGTGAAGGATGGTTAATTGGAGAAATAATTGGTGATGGTGGCTATAATCCAGATAAATATCCCACTTATTTAAGATTTTGGGGCGAAAATAAAGACTATATGATAGATTTAACTATGGAATATATTGCTGCCCTAAATATAAATGCAAAAGCTAATAAATTAAATGAAGTTAATAACAGCAGGACTGTTAGTTCTATTGCTTTGAATAAATTAGCAAGTTCTCTATTAGAACCATTAACTAAAAATCTATTAAAATCTGTTGAAGAAATGAGTAGCAATTTTTATCGTGGTCTATTGAGTGGTTTGTTTGATGCAGATGGAACTGTTGGCGAAAATAAGAACAAGGGAATAAGTGTGCGACTTTCTCAATCTAATTTACCAAGATTATATACAGTGCAAAGAATGCTTGCTCGATTAGGAATTATATCCTCTGTTTATAAAGATAGAAGCAAAGCTGGTTATAGAAAAATGCCTGATGGCAATGGTGGCGAAAAACTTTATTGGTGTCAGGCAAATCATGAATTACATATTGCCAAAGATAATTTAGTATTGTTTGCAGATTTAATAGGGTTTAAAGAACCTAATAAAGTAGCGACTTTAAATACTGCACTTACTTCCATTAATAGTTATAAAGAAAACTTTGTCACCAAGATTGAATCCATTGAGCATATTGACGACGAAAATGTTTATGATTGTAGTGTTGAAACTGTTAATGAATTTGATGCAAATGGTATAAGGGCACATAATTGCAGCGAAATAAAAATTGCTTTATGGGGTGCATATTGTTGTATTGGTGACTTAGTTCCATTTCATTCAGACACTATTGAAGAAGCAGAAGAAGCGTTCAGAGCAGTTGCAAGAGCATTAATTCGTGTTAACACAATGGATGCACTTTATAAAAAGGAACTGAAAAGAACTAATAGAATAGGTGTAGGGATAACTGGTATTCATGAATTTGCATGGAAGTTTTTTAAATTAGGTTTTAAAGATTTGATTGATGAAGAAAAGTCCAAAGATTTCTGGATGGTTTTATCAAGATTTAAGCGAGCGGTCCAAGATGAATCTGAAAAATATTCAAATAAATATGGATTAGAAATACCTCACAGTGATAGCACCATTAAACCTAGTGGTACAGTGTCGAAATTATTTGGACTGACAGAAGGTTGGCATTTGCCATCTATGTTATGGTATATGCGTTGGGTTCAATTCAGTAACAATGACCCACTTGTTCAAAATTACAAGAAAGCTGGCTATCCTATTAGAGAGCTTAAAAAGTATCAGAATACTACGATTGTAGGCTTTCCAACAACACCGATCATATGTGAATTGGGCATGGGTAACAAATTAGTAACTGCGAGTGAAGCCACGCCAGAAGAACAGTATAAGTGGATTATGTTGGGTGAAAAATATTGGATAAGAGGTGTTGATTTTGATGGGACTCCTCTAGTAAAAGATACTGGTAATAGCATAAGTTATACGTTAAAATATTTGCCAACTAAGGTTAGCTATAAGGATTTCGTCAAGACTATTCAGGAATATCAACCTCTTGTTAAGTGTTGTTCGGTAATGCCACAGGAAGAAAAATCAAGTTATGAATATCTTCCAGAGCAGCCTGTTACTAAAGCTGAATATGAAGATACTATAAACAAGATCAAGAAAGTTCTTGAAGAAGATGTAGACTTTGTGCATGTGGAATGTGCAGGTGGAGCATGTCCTGTTGAGTTTAAGAAGGCTGTGTGAACTACCCCGCCGCTAAAGACGGCGGGGCTTCCGTTCCAATCAGCAGCCCACTCTGCTTTCTGCCGCAAAAACGGTAAAAAAATAATCCTTATTTAGATGGACATAAGTGCGTAATATATTCGAGAGGTTGTTAATATGCATAAAATTTTAGATGGAAGCTGCATAGACTTAGTTCCTACTATCACAGAGAGAATTACTCTTACATTTCTTGATCCGCCTTTTAATCAAGGTAAGAAATATGGATGCCACGATGACAATATGCCAGAGAAAAAGTATTGGGACATGATGAAGGACGTTTGCACCAATATTTATAATGTAACAAAAGATGTTGCTTTTTTCAAACCATTCCAGTATCATTTATCATAATGGATTACTCATTTAATGTATGAAATATCAATCCTTTTGTTGTGTGTGTTTAAGGGAAACTCCTTCCACGGAAAATATCTGTGAATTATCGCATATTAAAAGTAAATTAGGTTTTGTTGAAATTAATGTCCATTTTGATTTTACTTTCAGGACTTTGAATTTCTGTTCTTCTTGTGCTAATAAACCTATTACAATAGAAAAACTCAAGCACATAGGAAATCACAATAAGGGGAGTTGTTAATGTGCAAATTTGTTGGCACTTGCATTGTTGATGAAATTGCTATTTTGGAAAAATGAAAAAATAAGGAGCAACAAATGTGCAAGTATATAATCGTTTGTGGTGGCGTAGTATCTGGAGTTGGCAAGGGTATTTCAGTGGCATCAATAGGTATGCTATTAAATTTACGCGGACAAAATGTACATCCTTTAAAATTAGATGGTTATTTAAACGTTAGCGCTTCAACACTCGCTCCGCGCGAGCATGGCGAAGTTTTTCTGTGTGATGATGGTTCTGAAACTGATCTTGATCTTGGTTCTTATGAAAGGATTATAGGAACGCCTGTTTCTTCAAGAAATATACTAACTAACGGCACATTGTATAAGGAATTGTTAATGGAGGAAGAAAATGGAAAATACTTGGGTCAATCAATTCAGATTATCCCACACATTACCAACAAGATACAAGATCGTTTGGTACAATTAGGCAAAGATGCTGATATTGTAATTTGTGAAATCGGTGGGACAATTGGAGACTTAGAAAGTGGTCCGTATCTTGAAGCCATAAGACAATTCAAGCAGAAAAACTGGAATGACGTGCTTATCATTCTTGTTGCACCCATTCTATGGATACCAACCATCAAAGAATTCAAAACAAAGCCATTACAAAACAGTGTAAAAGAATTACAATCTTATGGTCTACAACCTGAAATTTTGCTTTGTAGGACAGATCGAGAAATTCCCCCTAAACTTTTGGATAAGATTGCAAATTTGACTAATGTTCCTCGTGAAGCGGTGTTTGATGCGCCAGATGTAGAAAGTATTTATCAAGTACCTATTGAGTTCTATAACCGTCATATTGACGATTTAATTGCTGATAAACTTCATTTGAAGCGAAATGGTTGCCGTATTCATAAGTATAGGGAACTTGTTGAGAAGTATATTGAAAATGCCGATATGCCGAAGATCACCATAGGTGTTGTAGGCAAGTATGATAATCAGGAAGCTTATCTCTCATTAAAAGAGGCATTATATCACGCTGCGGTTGCGAATGAAGTTAAGGTTGAGATTCGTTGGATCAATTCAAAAGAACTTGAACAAGCTAAGGATATGCGAGGTGTCTGGAAATATTTTGAGGATATCAATGGTGTGATTGTACCAGGCGGTTTTGATAGTCGCGGTGTCGAAGGTAAGATTAGAGCTATCAAATATGTAAGGGAAAAAAGGATTCCTTTCTTGGGCATTTGTTTAGGTCTTCAGTGCGCGGTAATAGAAATTGCTAAGAATTTATGTGCTTTAGAAGACGCAAATAGTGTTGAATTTAACAAGGATGCTAAAAATCCAGTAGTGCATTTTGTTGAAGGACAAGAAAACATTAAGAAGAAATCTGGCACTATGAGATTGGGAGCATATGAATGTGAGCTTGAAAAAGACACTATTGCTTATGATTTATATAAGAAAAAACTCATATCTGAACGTCATCGACACCGTTACGAAGTAAATGCTGAGTATACGTCTATTTTATCTAACAAAGGGTTTAATGTGTCTGGGGTTAACCCAGATACTAAGTTAATTGAGATTATGGAATTGAATAGAAATGTTCATCCTTTTTTTATTGGCACACAGGCTCATCCAGAGTTTAAAAGTCGTTTAAGTTTACCAGCACCTTTATTTGAAGGATTAGTTAAAGCAAGTATGTTGCATAAGTCTAATAATTCTGCATCTCCTATTACTACATAAATGATATGAAGTTAAAATTCAAAGAATTCTTAATTACGGAACAGAGAGAGTTTTTAGTCGATAAGATAAATGATATCCTTACTGGAGTGCATGAAGTTTTGCAAGCTGGCAAACAAATGGGTGCCAGACAAATGTTAAAGAATAGTGAAGATATTGTAGGACAAATTCGTAGAATTCTTCATGGAAGTTGGCCACGTTCTGAACATAAATACTTAAAAGTATTACAGAAATGTGGTGTTGCCTTAATGATGGCTATAGATAAAAAAGGTGATTTGCCAGAAGTCTTTAATAGTGTAAGAGTGGAATTAGAGAAATTGTCAGGCAAATTTAAGACTCCTGTTAACCAATTAGGCACAACTGATGACGAAAAACCTAAAAAGCCAGAAGAACCACCATCAGGACAAGAACCTGGAGAACAAATACCGATGCCGCCAAATAATATGGCACAGCAAACTACAGGGCAATAAACCATGAGCGTTCAGTCACAAATAAACAGAGTAACGTCAATAAGAAGCAGGTACTTTCACACATGCGTGGACCTAAAAAAAAGAATTACTCATCAGATGGACTGTGCCATCTATGCAGTGACCGAAAGAGGTCAATTCTGTGATTGTGGATTAATACATGATCTAAGAATATTGGATTTTGCATTAGCTGGTGTTCTTTATGATAAATATGAAGATGATTTATCCCTACATGAGACTGGAAAAAAAATAAAAGAACTAACTAACAAAGAACAAAAGAAAAATATAGCACTTTTAGAAAAAGTATTTGGGCCAATAATAACAGATATGGCAGATATTAAGCAAGAATATAATGATATGAAAAAAGTTATAGAAACTGTTTTTCCAGATGAAAGTGAATATCCAGATTGTTATGGAAGACTGAAAAAATGGTTTAAAAAGGAAGCAAAATGATTAAAATGTTCACATATATAGAACATTTGAAAGAAACAACTTGCTCAAGCTTTATTGCATCCTTTTGAAGGCGTAGTAAATGCTTTCTCAATGTCCCAGCCATTTCTTAAACGATATTCAACAATTTTTGTTTTAATGTTAAATTTTTTAGATAATTTTCCTAGATTGCCAGTTTCTCCATTAACTGTAAAAGTTCTTACAATTTTTATTGGTGTAATTAAAGCCTTTTCTATATCCCAACCTTCCCTTAATCTTTCCTGCACAGCTGATTTTGAAATATTAAATTTTTCACAAAATTGACTTAGATTTGCTTGCTCGCCAAACGCAGTAAAAATATTTTTCGTTGGAGTTGTTAAAGCGTTTTCTACTGTCCATCCTACATTAAGTCTGTGCCGTAAAGTTGAAAATTCAATACCAAATTCTTTAGCATAATATGATAACCTTTTACTTACTCCATTATAAGTAAGTATTACATCATTTTTACGTTTTTGTCCAATCGGTATCTTACAAGCTTCTTCTGGAGTCCAACCCCTTTTCAATCTATTACCAATTCTTTCTACATGCATATTATATCTTCTAGACATTTCTGCAATGGTGCCTTTTTCACCATCTACAATTATAAAATGATTATCTCTTCTATTATTTGCCTGTTGTTCAATACTAGACCACCTGCAATTTGTTGGCTCATAATTGCCATTAACATTGATTCTGTCAATGGACAATGCCCTTTCTGACCTTAATCCAACATCTTTAATAAAATTTTCAAACCCTTCTTCATCATGCCAACGGTCACAAACTTCAATCCCTCTCCCACCATAATCGGGATATGAAGTATGTTTTAAATTATAGCAACGATGATGCATTCCATTCCAACTAACATGAGTCCAAATTACCTTAATGTATTCTCCCATCTTTTCCATTATAAAGCAAATCGAAACCCAAAGCTATACCTATTTGTCTCAGAATAAACGCAATGCCAATATAATTTTTCTTTGGTGACTTTAAATGCCCTAAAATTCCAACCTTTTTTCTCCCATTCAGTATAAACTTTGTTGTTTTCATAATAACGAAAAAAACTTTTATCGTCTTCATCTACTTTGGTAGCATATAAACGCCATCCGATAATATTACTGTTGGTATGCCACCCCATAAAGGAAGCGCAATCACCTTCTTTTTTTGGGTAATGGAACCTTCCACTAATAGATATTAATTCACTATTTGGAAATAAAGCTTGAGCAACCTTTTTTAATTGTGTTTCATCCTTTAAATGTTCCATATAATACATGTGTACATCTGGGGCAACTAACACATCTCCTTTATTTTTAATTGTTTCAAGTAAATCTTGTTCTGACAATTTTGGACTTGGATTAGGAGAACCTACTAGTTTGCCCAAAGGTTTATAAGCATCTATTACTTTGTCTAGTTCCTTAGAAAGAGTTATTAGTCTCTGATTCATCTGCATTTTAATCATAATTTTCCTTACAGTTTTGGATTCCGTTTTAGTCTTTAAGATTAAAGAAGAAATCATCTGGTAATTCTAATAATTTGTCAAATAAAACCACAGTCCAGTCTTTGTAATGCATTGTGGTAGGGAATAAAGCTTGGTAGCAATCTAAGTACAAGAAAGCAAGTCTTGGTTTCCTTGTCTTCTTCCAAATCAATAAAGGCTTTTTGCCAGTTCTATTACTATCATTTGTAACCTGTTCCAAGAATCCATCTAGTTCTCTGTTACCCTCTTCAAATATTGTAGTTAAATCAATATTATCGTATCCATTTTTGGATTCGATGACGAACTTTAGATTCTCACAGAGAATATCTCCGCTATACATTTCTTCTGATCTATTTGACAGATTGGCTTGACTCCAGCGATTGCCAGAGCCAACTACGCGATGAAATTCACCCCAATCTTTATTCTTGCTTAGTAGATCAGCGAATCTTAAATTGAGCAGCTTGACGATTTCGCGTTCACCAGACTTGCCTTTGACGCCAGAATTAAGTCTTTTCTTCTTAGGTTTCTTACCTATAAAATCTTCTATGTCCATGCCACTGATAGTTTCTTCATACTTGCCTTTGTCTAACTTCTTAACTTTTTTGAGAAGGACTACGGTAGCAGGACCATTATCGACCTTAAACAGTTGATATGCTAATTCGTAGAGTAGTTCTTCCATAAAAAATGCCTCACTATATTATAGTGAGGCATTTTTAAAATCAATCGGTTTTTAAAGAATCAACTTCTTCCAAAACTGATTCTTCAGTTTGTCGTTTGTTGGATTTCGAACTGAATTTAGCATACTGGTTGCGTTTGGGTTGTATCATGTTCTTGTAATCTTCATCCCATTCGAAAATATCATCAGCAGCAGGCACAAGTTTGCCGCTATTTATTTTTCCTTTTCTTAAATAGGCACGGATTGCTGTAATGGTTCTTTGGTAAATTTCTCTAGCGTAATGCTTGCGGGTACTATTACGCAGCAACCATTCCCAGAGAACATGAACAGGGTCATAAATGCCATTGTAATTGCGTTTGTTGAACGCCATTGCAAATGGTTCTATCTTGTCTTTGCCATACCACAGAATAGCTTTGCCAATGGCACCACAAACGCCTACACTAACAGACTTTGGGATGTTTTCCTCAACGTACTTTATTGTATTATAATAGCGTTTTTGGAAAACATTCATCAATTCTTGGGTATTGGCTCTACCATTTTTGGCACAACTAGAATGAGTCCCTTTCATCATCTGATTGGCAATCATTTCAAATCGGCTTGGATGACTTTTCATTTTGTTCTCCTTTCAGTAGTAATAAATAAAAAACCTAGTTTAAACTAGGTTTTTATTTATTGAATTATTCTTTGAAGACCTTGCCTTCGCACGGGGCATTCCCAGGCACCTTCCATCCAGGGAGCCATTCAAAAATGTCTTGTTCCTTGGCGATGATGCGCTTGGCATCCTTACCCACAGCATGTGCGTGAATAGCTGCAAGGGTCTTCTTGTAATAAGTAACTGGATTGGCGTAGGAATCCTTGCGCCCGTTCTGTTTTGCATTCTGAATCCAGTGATACAAAGCGCGAGCAGGATCACCTTCACTAGTGAAGAGAACTGTCCTTAAACGGTCAACGAATGGATAAACGATTTCCTCTCCCCACCAAAGAAGTGCCTTGCCAATTACCGCTTGAAGATCAGAACGGTAAGTAGGAAGGTGGGAAGTAAGCCATCCAATAACCGCTTGATGCTGAATCATGAAACCAGCGATTTCGGTTTCAGTATAGCGAGTACCACGATTAGTCAACCCAGCCATCATACTGCGACACAAGGCTGCGGTCTTGTGCGTCATCTTCAAATCTGGGAATAAAAATTTCAGTTTCTCGTTGACGGGCCGCTTGTCACCACTATCCGTTGCGTAAATTGCTTCTGGCGGGACATTCCAGGTAATGTAGATTGGCCAACCCACTCCAGCCTTGATGATCGCATGTCCACGATGTTGTCCATCATGCATATTACCAAGTTTGTTGATTGCAATACTTTCGTGCGTCTGCAACCAACGGTGGTTGAGAACGTCACGTCGCAATGCTTCAACCCATGAAGCCTTGACTTTGCGATTAACTGGATTGAACTTCAGAAGTTCTTCAGCCATATCAGGCGTGGTATAAACAAACTCAGAATACTGATAGGTAAATCGGGGGAATTGGAACCAGGGCTTACCTTCTTGGTCATTCGCGCAGAGAAGGTAATGATCACGGTTCTCAAGTGCCCGTTGCCATTCTACAGGATCACAGTTAGCTGGACATGTGGGCCAATGCGTTGGCCAAGTTGTAACGGTCGGTAGTACTGTCTGCGGCATTGGCATTTGCTTAATTGGGGCATTGATGAGCGATTCAATAGAAAAATTGTTCTCTGGACCTGGCTTCTTTTGACAAAGCTGACGCACTAACTGACCAATAGTCTGCTCAGTCTCTTCGCCAAAAGTGGTGTCTTCACGCAAAGCTACTTGCTCTTTGTGACGAGCCATCGCCACTTGACGGGACTTTCGCTGTTTGCTTCGCTTGGACATAATTGTTCTCCTGAATTAATCGGGTCAAAGTGTTGCTAAGCCTAGTCTACTACAAATTCCGCTAATGTAAAGCGAAAAATGTCAAGCACAGTTTTGCCTGCTAAGCCTAGTCTACTATAAATTCCGTTAATGTAAAGCGAAAAATACGTCAAGCGTTTTTACGATTTATTTTCTGGTAACTGACTACCATCTTGTGGAACAATATATTACTAGTGCCGTAGTCGTAGTCAGTATAACATTCAACGACTTTTAAATCTACAAATTCTAGAAACGCAACTGCTTCACCATAATTGTCAAGGTGTGTAAGTGCCAAAGGACTGTGTGATTTTGGAGTTGTTAGCAAACCTTGCACCCAATTAAACACATCTCCCTTAGCGTCATCGTGAATTACCCCCATCACAAGGATGGGGGCTTCCTACTCAATCAACTGCTTAGTAATACTAAGTCTTATGTCAAGGCGGTAGGCTCTAACGTATTTCTCGGTCATTCCGACCGTGCGTAGCCTCAAAAGAGGACTTTGCTTGCAAAAATTGCAAGTTGTTTAACTACCATTGGTTTTCGAGTAGTTAATTACGTTAAAAGTTTTACTCAAGCAACGTGTCTATTAGGACTTTTGCTTGAAACCAGTAACTTTCAATTACCAAAGAACCTTACAGGAAACTTGTGTCCTGCTGTCACTATAATAGTGTAAGTTGAAATTAAATGCAAGAGTAATTTAGTCCTATTGGCGGTTTCATCCTCTACCACAAGGGTTTGCCTTCGGAGTACCGAAGGTAAACGGCTATCGCCGTAGAGGTTTTCACCGCCTAATTTCTATAAATTTCTATGTGAAGTTTTTTGTTAACGTAATCAGTTTTTAAAGATTTAATCCACCAAAGGATATTTGGATGATTCACGTTTGTCAATGTCCAACGAGACTTTCTTGATATGACTGTAGAAGGTAATGTGATTGGATGAGCGGTAAACATTATATCTTGTGATTTTTTATCCATTTTATCCTTTTAGTGTATATGGGGGGTTATGAATAAATTTGTAACTGATTTTTGTCGCCCACATAAACGCTGCCACCAAAATCTAATTTAAACCATATATCATAGATTCCACAGTCAAAATCAGCGGTATTTAAAAAGTAATAACCTCTGTTTTTTTCTCTATATTGTGCAGGTTGCCCATCTACAGCCATTCTTAAATCTTGTTCACAAGGTAGGCAATCTCCGCAATGTTGTTCTATGTATACGAATAATTGTGCGGAGATTGCCAAATTCTCGTAGTATGCTTTTAAATCGGTTGCACGCGGCACGTTAGGGATTATTTCTATTTCAATAAATTTCTTACTTCCTTGTCTAATTTTATTTGGTTGGAAATAAAAACTGAAGTCATAAACTATTGGTATTGGGGTTGTAAACCATAAGTCTGGGTATACTTGGAAGAGGTGGTCCAAGGTAGCTGGTAGATCACCAGGGTTGAACACTACTTCCCACTCATCAATATATCGGCCAGTTTGAGTGTAGATAAGAGGATCAAGATACAAACTTAAATTATATTCACCTTGAGCGGGGTTTGTTACAGTTGCTCCAGGTATAGTTTGAATTAATACTCGGCCTTCTGGGTTGATAATTGTTACCGCAGCACGATCTAAATAAAATATTTTAACATTATTTATAGTCTGTACTTCAGCACTCATATTGGAATTTAAAACGAATAGTTTTAGAATTACTGTGTTTGTTATAACTGGATTTTGGTATCTATCCTTGATAACACTCATGAATCACCTCTCTTTATAATGGAATTCAGACAATCCTTATCAGTCCAACCTGATTGAATTTTTCTTTGACTTATTGTCCCTTTTCTAAGATTTAACTCTCTTTCCCATTGAGAATATGTCTGAGTTTTGCCATTTAAAGTTATAAATTTATTGCTTCTAGTATTATTAGACTGTTCTTCTTGAGTTGCCCACTTACAATTATTTGGCTCGTAATCTTCATTAATATTAATTCTATCAACGCTATGCTTTAGTGACGGGGCAAAATCTTTGATAACACTCATTAATTACCTCTCCTGATATATTGCGTGACTGCTTTAGCCACGTCCTCTAATTTATTCATCCAGTTTTTTTCGTATTTTCTTTGTTTGCTTTTTTGCAGCCAGTAATTTCTAAAATTTCGTGCTTTTTCCATGTGTCCATGTTCTCTTTCTTTATAGTCAATAAAAGTTCTTTGCATAAGTTATTTATTTCGTGCTTTTTTCATATATTCGGATTCCTTCTCCTTTTGTTCAATGAAACGATGTATCAAATATTTTCTTTCATTTATTGGGTATTTTAAAAAATCCGTTCTGGAAGTATTTAGATGATATAAGAAAAAGAATTGCTCATCCATTAAATATCGCCAGAATTCGAGTGGATTTCCTCCTTCTTGCGTTTGTGCCGTGGGAAGAAAAAACCTGCCTCCAATGGCAAATCAACTTCAAAATCATGATAACATGATGCACAAGTGATTTGACATTTTGTGTCAACCCCAAATGGTGGTTCAAGAGCCAAACTTCTCAAATAAGAAACGTCTTGAATAGGCAGCTTCTTTAGCAAAAGCATCAACTCTACCTTATCCTTAACTCCTTCTATTTCGTTTAACATTAACGA
>Ga0315277_10006767_pt1 | contig 14910 bp, 16 predicted proteins | sample YL17G05_15_MG_FD_203695 | JGI IMG/M metagenome (GOLD analysis project Ga0315277, IMG submission 203695) | Sediment microbial communities from Yellowstone Lake, YNP, Wyoming, USA - YL17G05_15 | ecosystem: Environmental > Aquatic > Freshwater > Lake > Sediment | place: USA: Wyoming | collected...
CTCATTCGGAGTAAGGCGGGCATGCAAATCAGCAGTGATCGCAGTAGGGTAGCGAAAACCAGCTTCCGATGCCATCTGAGAGACATCCAACAGAACGCTATCTGCCAGAGCTTGAGAGCGGGTGTAGGCATAGATCAAGTCGTCATCTTCCTGGATGGTAGATCTCACTGATCGCAGGCAATAATCAGATCTTGTCTCAGAAACACGGCCGTCAAAACCGAGACCGCGCTCTTTGAGCGAAACGAAGCGACCACGACCGATGATCAGGTGATCAAGGACGTCCACATCCAGAAGCTTACCCGCCTGGACGATGGATCGCGTCACGGCGACGTCATCCGGGCTAGGGTCAGCGACCCCACTGGGATGATTGTGACAGACGATGAGCGCCGCAGCGTTGCGGCGAATGGCTTCGCGGAATACCTCAGCCACGCGCACCTGGGCGGAATTCAGATTTCCGTGGTAAACCTCTTCGATCACGATCACCCGGTTACGCGTGTCTAGCAGGATAGTGCGTAAGTGCTCCTGCTCCAAAATCCCCATTTCGTGCAGTAGCAAGGCAGCCGCGTCGGCCGGGCTGTGGATCGTCGGGCGATCTTCTTCGGTGTTGAGCGTCAGGCGCAACCCGAGCTCTATTGCGGCCTTGATTCGTGCAGCGTTCTGTTGACCGATGCCAGGGATGTCAGCAATCTCGTGCGCTGAAGCGCGGCGTAGGTCAAATAACAGGCCGTGGAAGTGAGCCAACAGAGCATCTGCAGTTTCGATGGGCTGCGGACCACCCAATAAGGCAGCCAGCAGCTCGACGATGGTGCATACGTCGGCGCGAGTCGTGACTCGCTCCACAGGGCGCTCCCGTAGAGGGAGCAGCTTATGCTTGGGGGTGTATTTCGTGTTGCCGGGTTTATCCGGCAGTAATAGCAACTGGGACATGTTTTCCTCCGTATAAAGCAATCGCCCGCCCTGGAAGCTTCCAGAGCGGGCGGCGTGTAGGTTGATTGAGGCGGAATTACCGCCAAGTTTGTTCAATGACAGGCAGTCGAGCAGACAGTAATGGATCGCTGGTTTGCACCAGACTGCGCAGTTCGTTGATGGCTGTCTGGGGCGAGATACGTCCGGCAACCAGCAGGTAAACGATCTTGGAGACCGGCTCTTGGTTTTGTTGATCGAGTGGGACGGTCTTTACCAGGTATGCCAAACCTTCGCACACCATCGCCAGGTTCTCTTCAATTGAGCGGTTTAGCGGTGGCAGCGGGGTAATGGCATCTCCAAGGCGCACACAGCGCGGGTTGTGACCGCAGGCCAAATGCATGTAATAGATGTAATCAACGTAGGCTTCCAGCGGGGAGTGGTCGATGATCAGGAATCTACCACCCTGGTCAAGTGACCCGCAATCCCAGCAATGGAATGGCTCGCCGATCTGCACCGGTATGTGTGCTGATTCTATTTGAGTCAATGTGTGTTCTTGCATCATATCCTCCGTTAAAAAAATCAGCGGCCAGCTAAGATTTCGTGTTCGCTGACCGCTGCATATTTGCGGCGAAACGCCTCTTTTATTTTTTCGGTTTTGGCTTGAAGAAAGTGGGTAAGCCCACCTGCTGTGCAACGCCAACCGAGTTCATGGGTATATTGATTATCCCAATCACGATCATGGAAAGTTTCTGAACCGCAGATGGGGCAGAGCGGCAATGGCGCGGGGGCTCGTAGCCCGCCATTACAAAGGTACTCCGCTACGGCTTTGATAGCCGGACAGGCTGTGTCGAGCTCGCACGAGCAATGTTTTTGTTGATCCACCAGGTGAACCTGTGGCTTGACAGAAGGCCCGAAGTCGACCTTATAGCGGTATCCAACTACCATGATACGGATGGGACGTTTGGTGAAACCTTGTTGGGTTATTCGAATGAAGTTATCTTGCATTTGTACCTCCTCAATAATCGAATTCAAAATCGTCATTATTTGGATTGCATAAATCACATGGCTTTTCATCGTACGAACAGCCATCCCAGGGATAGACCCTGACCACGATGTAGCCTTCACCATTACATTTAATGCAAGGTTGATCTGGTGAGGCAATAGGATCTTCCTGTGTGGATTTAACCTGGGCGATTTTGCCATTAAGGCGCAATTTCAAATCGTGGTAAATGTCTAGGTAGGATTTACCAGCCATCGTTATACCTCTGCACCGCGTTTGCGCAACCAGGCCGCAATGGATTCAGAGTCAATTTCAAACGTTCGGCCGATCTTCCAGTTGGCTACAACCTGATGCTTGAAATCCTGGTGATAGGGATAGGCTTTGAACCGTCCATAGATGAGCTGCCGCTTGGATGGTCTTTCTCCCAGCACATCACACAGCAGACTCATTGCCAAATCAGCCGGACCTGACCCTTCGTAACCCCATGCAAAACCAGTTGGGCTGTGCAGTAATACGTGTCGTAAGAGTCGCGATCTCCCGGATGGCAGGATGACTTTCACCATCCCACCGGGTTCACCGCGGTAAATCTTCTTGACCATATTGACCTCCGGGTGAAAAATATGTAGAGATTGCCCCAGGTGATCTAAGGGCAATCTCTTGTAGACTAGAACGGTATGTCTTCGGCTTGGTTCGCGACTGAGCCATTACTGACGGGTTCAGTTTCACCTTCCCCTTCCCGCCCAGACAGGAAACGCACCGTGCTGGCACTCACTTCGAAAGATGAAGCAGGAGAGCCATCCTGGCGAGTGTAGAGCCGTGGGCCGCCCGTTTCCGGGTCACAAACCAGCCGGCCTTCTACCAGCACCAGGCTGCCTTTATGCAGGTACTGGTTGCAGTTCTCAGCCGTTTTACCCCAGGTCGAAACGCGGAACCAGGCGGTTTCTTTTACAACCTGGCCACTCGAGTCGGTGTATTGGCGGTTGGCCGCCAGGTTGAAATTGGTCACCGCTTGCCCAGCAGAGGTATAGCGCATCTCAGGGTCGCGACCCAGGTGACCGGCGATGATGATCGTTTGGAATGACATGTGATTTTCCTCCGTTTTTATGTGGAATTACTTCTTGCCATTGTGGTTGGCGAGCCAGGCGCGCAGTGCTTCGCGCGAAGCCGGGTACACCTCTTGATGGGCAGATTTGAAGGCGATGAATGCTTCCAATTCTGCAGCGTTGGTTGTGTCTACCGTGATTCCATCCAGGTATTGAAGTCCCTCTGTTTGGGAGGCGGATGCAATCGGCGAAGCCACTTGCCTGGTCGATTTTTCGGATCGTCCATTTCCGTTCGATCCATGTCCATTCGAGGTGTGGCTCTCCAGACCAGCAGTCCTGGCTACCTCTTTATCGTACAAGCTGTTGCCGAACTGCTCTCCTAACTGCCGAAAACAGCGCTTCAGGCAGTCGGTGACTGCTCCGGCGATGGCCATATCCAGAGCCTCAGGAGTGTCGCCAGAGAAGATGCAGCGCCCAGCATCCGCGTGGCTGTAGGCCTTGCCATCCAGCTCGACCGTGATCCGCCCAGTGATGTAGACTACACCAGCGATCTCGGTGGTAGGCTTGCCATCTTCGCCCAACACAGGCACCTTCTTCTTGAGGCGCTGGTCGTAAAAAGTGACTGCCTTATCCCACCGCATTATGTGCGGCTCGGTAAGCAGGTCAAACGACCAGCGGAACAGGAACAGGTCATTGGCAGCTTCGATTACATCGTAACCTTCCAGGTAAGGTACTGTCCCTGACCCGGAAGCCTGGCGGCGCTTGACGCGGTTCATATCCAGCGGCTGTTTTAGCCTTAAAAGGATTTGATCAGCAGCTGTATCAAGCATGGGTGGATCTGACGTTTGCATGGATTGTTTCATTAGTTCCTCCGTGTGATTAATTGTGAATGTTGGTTGCGTGTGTTGTCTTTCCAGCCCGGATTCGGAAATCTTCTTTATCTTAGTGAGACGGACTGCTTCGATGTGCTTACAGCGCAAGCCAAATCGCTGGCAGCGTCCGCTGAAATCCGGGCAGGTGCAGGTCCAAGCATCTTCTTCCAGTGAGATGGTGTAGCGGTTACCCTTGCTGGCAACCATCCAGGTGCAGTCGGTCAGGACTATCACCTGCATCTCACCACGCTGCAAGGCAGCTTGCGCTCGAGCTATGCGTTCATGTTGGAGTTGGTTCTCCAGGGTTGAGGGTGCGTTAATCATCGTGTTTGTATTTCGCTCCTTTCATGTCAAGAGACAAACGTGTGGGGATTGGTTTCCGACGTTGATCAGACACACTACGATCAAATGTCTGACCGACGTTTTGCTTTCCTGATACCCCTCACTTCAGGGCACGTCAGGGTAGCAAACCTCGATTGCTGAACGTATATCCAGCCTCCGAAGTTTGCTGCTCTGATACTGTGATAGGCTACCCGGCCGGTGATAAACCAACCGGGCAGCCTGTAAATTCGATGTTTGGCATCTTATGAGCCTGATCTTTGCGGACGACTTATATGGAAATACAGTTTCCCAGCGCTTCTCACGACCCACCCCCGGACTAAGGGGCAGCGGCCACCGCCTGCCAGGGCAGAGCGTTCACGCAAAGAGGCTGTTTGTTAAGGTGCAGGCTGCTTTTTAAAACAGCAAGGCCGGTGCACTTCCCTCCTGGAGTTAGTACACCGGCCAACGTATGAGTCACAGAACTATTCAGTTGTTCTCCATCCCCCCATACCTCTAGCAATTATGGCAAATTACAGTTATTAAAAGCTCGTTTTACTAAAAGATTAACGTTTAGTACCGTTTACCTGACTCATGATGCGCCGCGCAACCACTTCCGTCGTGCCACGTGGAGCCCGTAACTCGGATGGGTCTAGGGTCTCCGGCACCGTCAGCTCTGCGCCGCGGGCATCTTTGAGAAAATCCGCCAGGCTCTCTTCGTAATCCCGGCTCTGCAGAAAACCGTGTACCCGGACGCGATAATTCTTCTCGACCACCACCGGCGCGCTCAGGTTACCCTTGGGTACCCGGATGGTGATGAAATCAGCCGCATCCTGGACTTCGTTGAGCGGCTTCTGTGGTAGGTCCGGGTCACGGTAGCAGGCCAGGCGGAAAAGCAGATCGTCAGCGTACTTCCAAGTCCTGACTACAATCCCCTCGAGAACAACATCATTGATCATGGCAACCTCCATTGAGAAGTGTTTAAAATAAATTGGCCGGTACTAATCTCCAGCTGGAGCATCTCGGCCAACGTGTATGCGGCGTTTGATTACGCCAATCAGATCTTGAGTAAAGTGCCTGAGCCCGGTGGAGACCGTGTTTCATTGCTCAGGCTATGGTTATCATACAAGATTGCGGATTGAAAGACTAGGGGCAGGTGTCCCGTTGAGGGAGGGACAATTGTCCCGTATATATCATTCTCCATGGCTTTAAATTTTATTCAAATATCCTAATTATTTGGAGAATGAAAATTTATCCATCCAAATCACCTTCAATAGGTTGGAAGTTTTACATTAAATATCATGTAACATTTCTAAGTGAGCTTGAATTTAGCAATCTAAGCAAAAAAGCTCAGTCTTCTTATCCCAAATAACGATGCGCTTACCGCGCACGCCGCGAGGCCTTTCAGCCATCATGATCAGGCGCAGGTAAGAGCGCTTCTCCCTCTTCATCAAGAAACAGTCGAAGTAGATATCCGAGGTGATGTTACCAACGACAAAGACTCGATTCTTGGTACCTCCAGAATCATTTCGAAAAGTATAAGAATTACGGATGGTTAATATTGATCGTATTGAAGAGGAAAAAAGAGGGCAATGGACGCAGGTCCTTACCACGTAAGGCTAAATGTCCCGATGTTGATAGAGTTAATGACTATTTAGTGAATTGGTTATCCCATTCTTATACACTAATCACTGCTATCGATCAAAGTTGCAGAAAGAAATTATCGTAAATGTTAGGTATTTTTATTGCGTGAAAAAATAGAACGTGATACATTAATATCAGATGAAAAGCCTTGATTTTTTATTTAAGGTGTATCGTCAGGGGTTAGCATTAACTCGAATAAGTACATTGTTCCCCAGTAGATATTTTTATTTTATATATCTCTTGCCTAGATTGACTAAAGATTTTTTTATTCCTTTTGATATTAATAGCGCGGCTGGAGGAAAAAATGGATAATGCATTACTAAAAGATACAAGAAATAATAAGAAATACATCAAATTGCTACTTTTATCATTTACTTTCGTGCTGCTTATCCTTTTGGGTATTAATTCAAAAGTAATAATGGCTCACTCTAATAGTTATGATAACAAATCTGAGCTCTACTATTTTCTACCGACAAGCACCATACAACCGAACAAGACTATTTCTTCTTCTGAGAAACAAATAGAAGGTCAACAAGATTGTAAGGGCTATTTATCAGATCCCCAAGGGGATAATGTCTATTATTGTACAACCTCTGATTGTCCTTATGGAAACTGTACTTGGTGGGCATTTAGACAAAGCAATTATATTAGTCCCGATTTATGGGGAATTGGTTCGGGGAATAATAAACGCTGGGGAGATGCCTTCGAGTGGAAAGAAATCGCGGATTCTTGGGGTTATAAGACATGTAGTACCAATAAAGAAACTTGTCCCGTGCTTCTTGGAGCAATAGCATGGTGGAATAGCGCCCCAAATCATCCTTTAGGCCATGTGGCATATGTGGAAGGCAACAATCCTTTTAAGGTATCGGAAATGAATTGCTCCAAAAATATAACCCCTAATTATCCTACACCGCCTACAACGCCTGTCCTGTGGGTTAATCAAGGAGAACTAGATCCAATCGCAGGAAATAATCCAGATGGATATATATATGGATTTCCAGCTGACCCAGTTTCTTTATATAGTAATGATGGTTTTTTCCCTGGAAACAAATTGGTGTTTGATACGCCAATGAATTATTATAATTTGCCCGATTTTATGAATGATAAAACATCCTCAATCCACATAGCATTTGGGTGGGTAGTTAAGGTATATGAAGATGCAGATGTAGGTGGGGGGTGTCTTAGGCTAGATTCAGATAATGTAGACCTCTCAACTGCTCATTATAAAAATAATAATCACATCGTTAATGATAGTATTTCTTCTATTCAAATTTTTAATAATATGTGTCCAGTAGATTGTCCAGGAACGAACAATGTAAACGGTTTACAAGCGAACACTGTTATAGAAGGAATATGCAGTTCTCCGCCAACTGATGATTCAGCGAAATTCATAGCAGATATTACTCTCCCTGATGGCTCTGTGGTCTCTCCTAGTCAAGCTCTTACCAAAATATGGCGCATGAAGAACACCGGCACAAGTATCTGGGGGGAAGGTTACAAGCTGGTACTTGTAAGTGGTGAGCCGATGGGCGCGCCTTCAGAAGTTGATGTCCCATCCACTTCTCCCGATCAAGAACAAAACTTGAGCGTGCCATTCGTCGCCCCGGGAGACTACGGGGAGCATTCTAGCTACTGGCGCATGCGTAACCCCTCGGGCACTTATTTTGGCGACACAATCCATATACTTATCTCTGTGTATCCAAATAATCCGGGTAGTCACATTGTAGTCTTCGATGCCACACCAGACTCTCCCTCAGAAGCCAACCCCGTCCATTTGATTGGCAGGATTAATTATTACGATGAGTTCCGCTCGATGCGTTTCGTGGTCGGCACGGATGTGTTCGAGATGACCAACTTCCAACAAATTGGAAACCAGCTAGAGATCAGCGCCGATTGGAATACCGGCAATCTGGAGCGTGGGGATTACGCCATCGCCTTCGAGGTTGCCAGCGTGGGTGACCCTGATTGGGAGCATGCCGAGCGCCAGGTGCAAATTTATACTCTGATTGGCTTGCCTAATCCCGATAACCACCCTCCAGACCGTCCCATTTTGAAAAGCCCTTATGACTGGTATCTCAAGGACAATGCCGGTGCACCTGCTCCCGTCGAGATGTGCGTTTACCCATCCAGCGATCCGGATGGTGACCCGGTATACTACTATTTCGATGCTTACAGCCCCGAAAACGGGGATGTCAACAGTGGTTGGATTTCAAGCACCTGCTGGGAGCCAACACTGCAACCTGGGCAATATTCCTGGAAAGCAAAAGCGGGCGATCTATCGGCAGACTCGGATTGGAGCAGCGAAACCTGGAACTTTACCGTGGCAAAAGGTGGAGTATATATTGGAGATATCACCTTCTACCAGCCAAACACAAATGATACCCATTTTTGTGTAGATGTTACCTATGATGGAATTCAGGCGCCGGAAGTACGTGCCTGGATCAACCTTGCCCCAGATGGCTCAGAAGGTCCCGATTGGCATTTACTGGATCATTATGGTCCTGGTGCACCACCTGATTGCACCCAGTCAAATAACCAACATGGCTTCTGGATTCGATCGCCATCGTTTGAATCGGGGACACATCTAATCAAAATCAATGCAGTCAAGACCGACTCAGGTGCCAATGCGACCAAGACGACCTACTACACGATTGATTACATCAAACCACCCGACCCCAACCTGCTGGCACCATCCACACCACAAAATAACGGCACCTGGTGGAATACCCCAGACATTCAATTCAATTGGAGCTCGGCCTGGCGGACGGATACTTACACGTTAAGAGCAAGCACATACGCCAATCCCTGGGATGACCCATCTCCTGTATTCGAGGTCAACCTTGGTTCAAACACGACCAGCTATACGCATACATTTAGTCAGGATTATCACCAGCTATTCTGGAGCGTGAGGGCTATTAATAACATGGGTTATGGTGATGCAGGCCCCAATGTATGGTTCGGTATTGACCGGGTCATACCGACCTGCCAAGTTCAGCCATTGCAGCCAAAGGTGTTTGAAAATGTCTTTCAGGTGAATTGGCTCGGCACGGATGATTCGGCAGGTGTAAGCTCGTATGATATCCAATACATGGACTCTGTCCGCGGGGAGTGGCGAGAATGGCAGGTGAACCAATCTCCCAGCAAGACCTATGACGTATTCGTCGGACAACCGGGTCATGTATATTACTTCCGCTGCCGGGCAACCGATAATGCTGGTAATGTTGGGAATTATCCAGATCAACCTGATACGCAAACCATGGTGGATCCAGCATCCCGCCCACCAACCCTATGGTGGGATGAAGGTTATGGTTTCAAACGCAATCTCATCGTTCTAAATAAAATGTCAGATGTTGACCTGCCAGTCGGATACACCGTACAGCTCAGCTTTGATAATTCAACCATCCCGACTGCTGCTGATCTCTATGTAGCTTCACAATCGGCCATTAAATGTGATGATTTGAGAGTAGTTTATAACGATACAACGGAAGTAGCTCGATTAATCGATATATGTACAAGCGACAAAATCAACATCGTGTTTCGTACTCAGGTGGCTATTCCCGCAGGAGATAGTGATAGCACCTCTCACCAGCTCTACTACGGCAATGCGGATGCGGTTAATCCTCCCTCTGACCGAAATCAAGTATTGTATCCAGTACTAGATGCTTATTCCCAACGGGTCTTCGATATGCGGGAAGGCAGTGGATTAACCCTACGCGATGCTACTGGTAATGGTGATGCAACGGTGAGCGACCAATTAAGCTGGGTCGCCGATGGAAAATTTGGTCCAGCAGTCTTAATACCGGGTGACTTAACTCCTCCTCCACGCCCTGCAATCTATGCAGGTTATGGACCCCAGCCTGATTGCGATTTTACTGCCGAATTATGGCTGAGAAGATTGGTTGGTCATCAATATGGCGGGCAATTAATCCAACAAGAAATAGGGGGGCCTAACCCCTGGCGATGGGCATTTACGATGGACGGTGACAGATTGCGCCTGTCTGTTGAGGGAGCAGCAGATGCAGTATTAAGTGATGGAACCTTAGCCGATCCAACATACTTCTATTACTGGCACCATATAGCAGTCACGCATCAATGCAGCGGTGAAGTGCGATTCTACATAGATGGAGCATTGGATTCCGTGAAATATCTCTCAACTGGATGGGTAGAACCTGCGGCAGCTCCACTTCGAATCGGAAATAATGCCTATGATACCAATCGACTTGCTGGAGCTGTATTTGGCGCAGCGGTATCCAATAGTGCACGGACCGATTTTTCTTATGGTCAGTTCGCGAAGATATTAATTGAACCATCTGTGACGGCAGGCGATCCACTCACCCCTCCCGGTGGTGGAGAAGCTGACTTGGTATTCCTGAATCTGGCTAGTTTTCCGAAACCCTCAGGGGGGATGATCATGCAGGCATTGGTTCAAAATCAAGGCACCATCGACACGCTAAATGGATTTTATACTGACCTATACCTGAACCATATTCCTCAAGGTCCGGGCGACCTTGCTGATAGCCTGCAGTTCTGGGTCGATGATCCTATTGCTCCTGGCGAAATCGTGACATTAACAACTGTGATCATTGAATTACCTGGGTTAATAAACTCACCTATGGAACCGACTGCTGAAAGCTCGGGAACGTTATATGCACAGGTGGACTCATCAGGTGCGGTCAGTGAGACCAATAAGGTCAATAACATCTTTGCAGATGGGTTGTACGTATGCACCGCCACCTCTGACCAATATGAGAGTGATAATGAACCTTTGAATGCTTCCTACTTACCTCCGGGCCAATCTCAATTGCATAATTTTGATGCACCAGGAGATCAGGATTGGGTCAAAATCGACGCGCAAGCAGACATTACCTACACGCTAAGGACCTATGACCTGGGAAGCTCGTCAGACACCTACCTATATCTTTACGATGCGGATGGTACAACCCTCTTAGCGTCGAATGACGACTATAACGGCTCATTAGCATCTGAGATCGTCTGGCAGGCGCCTGCAGATGGGATATATTATGTACTCATCAAACACTGGAACCCGTCGGTGGGGGGATGCGGAACGCGTTATACACTAACTTTCATAGAAGGGGAGGGATACCGTACTTTTATGCCGGTCATGCAAAAGTGAGACGTATAGACGATTATCGATAATTTTTCAAAAATAGCATAGAATGCCCATAAAGCCCATCTCTGTTGAGGTGGGCTTTTCTTTCGTGGCAATATATCACGCAGTCCACAATTTTTTTATTTTCCTTTCTATGAGGTCAATAAATTGCTCACATGTGTCCCTATATATACGGCGGAATTATGAATAAAGGAAAATAATAAAAGGAGCCATAAATGAAATGTAAGACACCTCCACAAGTGAGGGAAACAACCCTGATTGTGCTAACATTATTTTATAAATTTGAGGCAGTTAAATACTTATACAACCCAAGAAGAAAATAACAAGCGTATAACTGAGGAGCAATTATCACTCGGTGATCATTGGGAACTGCTGATGTTCCGTGTAAATATTATATATGTTCCGGAATACTTTCATTGTTTATTAATGACCTATTATCTCGATAATAAAAAAAGCGATGGGCCAACGATTCAATGAGTAAATGACCGGATTTCTGCGTATCCGCTTTCTGTAACCATCACATCAGGTACAACGCTCGGAAACAACCTGTCAAGATTAGCTGAAACCTGAACCAATACAGTATCGTCCCCGGGATCGACTGAAATCCCCGTTACCACCGCATTCACACCATACCGGCTCAGATAACCGTTATTCATGCTGGCATACTCCTGTGCATTAGCCCAGGTTTTGCTGGTTGGCTGTAAGTCTCCGGTTTCCTCAAATACCCTCTGGCTAATCTCTGCCGCAGATGCAAGTGCAGCCGCATCCGCAGCCTTGGCGATCTCCGCCCGGGCATAGAAATAACGCCCCAGCTCAATACTCAGCGCCATGATCGGGATCATAATAATCCCAAAAAATCCCGTCCAAAAGGTCAAGGAGTAACCACGTCGATCAGTCAGGATTTTCATTACCATCCCTCCTGGCGGAACGTCGCCTCCGCAGAGACCGGAAAACTGCCCGGTAACCCGGGCACCAACGTTCCCAGGAAGCTGGGGATGCTGCCAGAAACACGTACAGTCAAGATGCTTCCTGCCACCCCACCCGGTGAAAGGATGGCGACGCTGGCCTGCTTCACAATGGGATCGCTATTTATGGCGCTGCTGGCTGCACTCATGGCGTAACAGGCGCTGCACTGCTGGGTCACGCTACCCATCCGCGCCCCATGCCGGGCGGCAGCCTGTACTGCCTGCTGGCCGTATACTACCATTCCCAAGTTTATCGTAGCCAGCATGACCAGGATAGCTATCGGGAAGGTGATCGCCGCTTCCAAGGTTTCGATCGCTCTGCGAGCTCTCAAGAAATGCATATATACCTCCTGATAAAAAGGTCGGAAGGCAGGGCGGTCTCACGGATAGCCCTGCCTCTCAGGTTTAAATTCTGCCAGCAACATCTTGCACGACCTGGGCAATCTTCTGACCCAGGATCTGGTATGCCCCATAGGCGACCAGGACGACGACCGCGATGATCACAGCCACTTCGGCCGTCTCGATCGCAGCAGTATCATTTAGAAAACGCATAGCCCTCACCTCCTTTCGTAGTAGATTAATGTTGTTCAACGAACGATTGCCAGCCACAGCCAGACAGCCGTTCCCAGGGTTATGGCAACGGTATAGGGAATAGTTTTCTTCCTGGCGATCAAGCCAAACAATCCCTGGATGCCACCGGCCAGGACAATCGGAATGAACAACAACCCATTGCCGAACATCAGCACAAGGGAGATGATGATCTTGGCATCCGCACCACCAGTTGTGCCAATCTCCCATAACGCCCAGGCAGCGAAAATAACCAGGAGGGCATAAATATTTTCTGAGGTGTCGGGGATGGACAATGCCAGTACAGTCGCCAGGCAAGCCAGTGGAATGTGCCACTTTGGCCATGGTAAATCCGAAATCAAGATTAGAACAAAGACCAATACCACCACTGGCCATTCACCTTGGAATAACCTCCAGAGGGCAGAGATGATCAACGGCGGAATGGTCAACAAAGCCGGCACCTGCCGGGAGCGTAAATCAAACACTACACAGGTTACCAGCCAGGCAAGCAGAAGGAGAAGGAGTATCACCTGGATTGGCGAGAATGAAAGAGGCATATGTCCAATATCTCAGGAATGACTCGGGGGGTGGTCAAGCACGGTGGATTGAGGATCATGGTTGGTGTAGCCATTGCAGTCGGCATAGAAGTTGGATTGGTGACCGCGGCGAGGGATGGATCATTAAAGTAAGCAGTTAGTTGAAATGGCGCAGTGATCTCCTCGTGAAGTGTCAAAATTTGGGGAGCGATGATACCGGTCTCTCCAACGCTTTCTGAATGATGAGAAATGGTCTCTACACGGATCCAGGAGGGAATTGGGACGATGAGTGAATTGGCATAAGATGTCAGGGCGATGATGAGAATGAAAATTGCCATGGAACGCCTAATCCAATGATTTGTGAATAACAGATGGAACAACACACCCAGTCCTAACAGCGCCAGAACTGCCAGGACAATGACAGCTCGATCTAGTATGACCATGTCCAAATTGGAGAAACTATTGATAACGAGCACCCACAATCCGGTAACAAAAGCACCCCGACTAAATTGGACGTATGTCCTGCTTTTGTCCTTTATCAACAGACTCCAGCTGGCACGATCCCACTTCCGGCCAGCCCGTCCTATTAGACGATTGAGTATGATGTTCAAACCTGGCACATATTGCCCTCCTGAATGTTGCAAAGTGAGGACAAATTCATCAAGTATCGAATCGATCCTGCGCATCGCCTTGAGACTGTTTTCGAAGCTTTCCCCGCTGCGCCGGTGAAGGACTGCTTCCAGGACGCCTTTCTGCACCCTTCCTTCCGGCAATTCCTGGATGACACTGGGCAAAGTCTCAAACAAGTTCTGGTGATTCTTATTATGAGCCGCCAAACGGTCGAAGAAGATCATCACTTCCAAAAGCAGTGTCTCGGTTGAGGAAATCATCATTTCAGTGCTCAGCACAGCTAAAACCATGTAAATGACCAACAACCACTCCCGGATAAAAATATGCATCAACCAAAGAGTAGCCAGCCCACCAAACAAGATCCCGATAAAGTAAACATAAATTCCATTCTCTTCACCAATCTTGCTCCAGGATTTCAGTGATAGCATCATCCTTGGTGGATGTGCCCAGCTCCTCACTCTCTGATAAATCGCCCATGACAGATGGATCATCCAGCAGACCAAGTATGCCGATGAAGCCGGGTAGGCGATCAATGGAAACAAACGAAGCGTCATTACCATACTCCTGGCACAAGGTGATAAGGTACCTGGCTGGCATAGGCATCGTAACCAGTGATAATTTGCTCCTCTCTTACGGCACGCAGGATTTGGATCACAACCAGAACAATGAGCAAGCCTGCGGCAGGAAGCACCTGGGTTGATGCGGTCACCAGCGCAGCGCGCAATACCAGCTCGCCCAGGTACATCGGGTGCCGCACAATACGATACGGGCCACACACGACCAGCCCACGATCTGCAGGAGCAATTCCAAAGCGATTCCCTAACGAAATAAGCGACCAAAAAACCAAGCAATATCCCAGAATGCCAGTGATCATCAAGGGAAGTGAGATTTCGACAGAGTAGACGGTTGTCATCGGTAGGATAGCGGCAAGGAGTCCCAAACAGAGCCCCAAGCGATCGTATTTCAAGGCAGGTTTCCGGTGGGCATAGATAACGGCCAGGACCGTATTGTGCAATCCCGCTAGCCAGGCTAGCATCGATTGGTGCTCCCAAGCTGCCAGGAACGAGACCACCGCCGCAAAGGTGAAAAAAACCAACCCTATCCGATCTCTCATAATTTTTAGTCTTCCTCATCATTACGATCGGACCTACTAGATATACCGCCGATATGTAGCAAGGCCAGGATCCAACCCAGGGTGATCCCCGTTGCAAAGGCGGACCCGGCAATCGACAGCGCCTGTACCATTGAAAATTCATATCCGTTCATAACTGTGTCCTCAAGAAACATCTATAAAGTAT
>Ga0315277_10006768_pt1 | contig 14909 bp, 10 predicted proteins | sample YL17G05_15_MG_FD_203695 | JGI IMG/M metagenome (GOLD analysis project Ga0315277, IMG submission 203695) | Sediment microbial communities from Yellowstone Lake, YNP, Wyoming, USA - YL17G05_15 | ecosystem: Environmental > Aquatic > Freshwater > Lake > Sediment | place: USA: Wyoming | collected...
TCTCGAACAGACCAAGACCCAGCTCAATCTTCTCGAGAAGTACACCAACACCCGCGAGGTCGAGAGGCTCAAATCCGACGTCGAACAGACGAAGATGGCGCTCGATCGCATCAAGCGAAAGGCCGCCGCCGACGTCGTGCAGGCGGCGGCCGACCTCACGGCCAGGGAATCCGAGTTCAACCGCCAGAAGGCCAAACTCGACAAGGTGCTCGACCAGATAGCCAAGTGCCGCATCAAGGCGCCCGTAGACGGCATGGTCGTGTACGCCACCACCGCCACGGGCGACCGCCGCGGCAACCAGCAACCGTTGGCCGAAGGGCAGGACGTCCGGGAGCGCCAGGAGCTCATTTACCTGCCCACCGCCGCCGCCATGAAGGCCGAGATAAAGGTGCAGGAGAGTTCTCTTCGCAAGGTCTCCCTGGGCCTGCCCGTGCGCATAACCGTGGACGCCCTCCCCGGACGGGTTTTCTATGGTGCCGTATCGAAAATAGGACTCTTGCCCGACGCGCAGTCGCAGTGGCTTAATCCCGATCTCACGGTCTATGCGACCGAGATAAACCTGCAGGGCGACATGGGTGACCTTCGCCCGGGCATGAGCTGTCGCGCGGAGATCATCGTGGACCAGTATGACGACGCGCTCTTCGCTCCGGTGCAGGCGGTCACGCGCGTCTCGGGCAAGGCGACCGTTTACGTGAAGACGGGCTCGGGTTTCGCGCCGCGTACTATAGAAGTCGGCCTCGACAACAACAGGGTCATCCGCGTGATGTCAGGCCTCAAAGAAGGCGAAGTCGTGAGCCTGACGCCGCCCCTGGAGGTCGCATCGCTGGGAGCACAGGGCGAAGGCGGCGCGGCGATCCCGGCGGGCGTCGCTCGCGCGGGCTCTTCCGACAGCAATCTCACGGCCAACGGCGCCGCCCAGCCCGGGACCGCTTTGGACCCCGAAAAACTCAGGTCGATGTCGAGCGAAGAGCGCCGCAACTATTTCAACAGCATGACGGACGAACAGCGCGCCGCCATGCGCTCGCAGTTCGGCGGACAGCGCGGCGGGGCGCGCGGAGAGCGCCAAGGCTCCACGGACGCGTCCGACGGCGGCGACAGCGCCCTTGCCGGCTCGACTGACTCGCGTCTGAGGCGGCCGAGGTTCCGCCCGGACGGCTCGACCGATTCGCGCCTCGATCGGCCCAGGTCCCGCGGCGGCGCGACGGGCGACCGCCGCGGCGCGGCCGACTCCTCGGCTTCCTCAGGGGAGGATTCAGGCGGTGAGTGAGGCCGTCCACGGCGAACAGGGCAACGGCACCATAGTCCGGCTCGACGGCGTGCACAAGGTCTACCACATGGGAACCCAGGAAGTGCACGCGCTCTCCGGCGTGACGCTGTCGTTCCCGAAGGGCAGTTTCAACGCGATCATGGGCCCGTCGGGTTCCGGCAAGAGCACGATGCTCAACCTCCTCGGCTGCCTTGACAGGCCGACGCGCGGCAGCTACATGCTCAACGGCCACGACGTGAGCCTCTTGGACGACAACGCCTTGAGCGCGATACGCCTGCGCGAGTTGGGGTTCATATTCCAGAGCTTCAACCTGATACCGCAGCTCACGGTGAGGGAGAACATCGAGCTGCCTCTCTACTACCTCGGCTGGGAAGCCGACGAGAGCGAGCGGCGCAGCAGGGAGCTGGCGGAACTCGTCGGCCTCGGGGATCGCCTGGCGCACCGTCCGACCGAGCTTTCCGGCGGACAGCAGCAGCGGGTAGCCGTCGCGCGGGCGCTCGCCAACGACCCCGCCGTGCTTCTTGCCGATGAGCCCACGGGCAACCTCGATACCGCAACGGGGCAGCAGATAATGGAACTCCTCGCCGAGCTCAACAGGCGGGGCAGAACGATAATAATGGTGACGCACGAGGCCCACATCGCTTCGTACGCCAGGCGGCGCATCCACATGCTCGACGGCCGCATCGAAAGCGACGAGGAGACGGCGCAATGAACGCGAGAGTCATGAGGAACGTGCGCCTCGGCGTGAAGACGCTGCTGTTGCACAAACTGCGGAGTTTCCTGACGGTGCTCGGCGTTGTATTCGGCGTAGGCTCGGTGATCGCGATGCTCTCCGTCGGCGAAGGCGCCAGCCGCGAGGCGCTCGAGCAGATACGCAAACTCGGCTCGAACAACATTATGATCACGGCCGTCAAGCCGACGGAGGACGAGGCGGCCGCCACCCGCGTGTCGATGATGAGCGTCTACGGCCTCAAGTACGATGACGTGGACCGCATCGGCCGAACGATCCCGCACGTTACCCAGACCGTGCCGGCTAAACTCGTGCGCAAGAACTCATTCGTGGGAGAAAAGGAGATCGAACTCCGCATCGTCGGGACCGTGCCCTCCTGGTTCCGGCTCGTGTCGCGCGAAGTCCTGGCCGGCCGCGTCATGACGCAGCGCGACCTGGACGCGTCCGCCCCGGTGTGCGTTCTGACGGAACACGGGGCGAGGAAGCTTCTTGCCACCGAGGCGACGATCGGCAAGAACATCCGCTGCGGCTCGGATTACTTCGAGGTCGTCGGCATCGTAAGGTCGGAGACGGCCGGAGGCGGAATCCAGACGCCCGACCTCGAGATCGACGCGTACATCCCGCTCGACGTCGCGCGGCATCGTTTCGGAGACGTCGTCGTGCGGAACACGTCCGGCAGCAGGGAACGGGAACTCGTCGAACTCCACCAAATCCTGGTCGAAGCCGACGACATCTCCAGCGTCGAGCCGGTCGCGGCGGCCCTCGAGGCCATGCTCAAGCGCTTCCACAAGAAGGTCGACTACCGGATAAACGTGCCGCTGGCCCTTCTCAAGCAGGCCGAGGCCACCAAGCGCACTTTCAACATCGTCCTGGGCTCCATCGCCGGAATATCGCTTCTTGTGGGAGGCATAGGCATCATGAACATAATGCTGGCCTCGGTCACGGAACGCACGCGCGAGATCGGCGTGCGCCGCGCGATAGGCGCGCGCCGCTCGCAGATAGTCGGGCAGTTTCTCATCGAGACCGTCGTCCTCTCGACGGTGGGCGGGCTGATAGGCATCACCATAGGGATACTCACTCCGCGGGGAATAACGTTTTTCGCCGGAATGCCGACGGTGGTCACGTTGTGGTCGCTGGCGCTGTCGCTCGGCATAAGCATGTCGATAGGTATAATCTTCGGCCTCTACCCGGCGATCCGCGCCGCGAACCTCGACCCCATCGAGGCCCTCAGGCATGAATGACAGGGGATAGCGGGCTGCCGGGACCCGCTCACCGCCAGACGGCGGCCTTAAGCCCCGCACGACTTGACCTCAGTCGAACTTGGTTGATTAGAGCCGCGTGCCGCGCGGCTCCTTCTACTATGGCCAAGGCGCCGATGTCCCGGGCGCTTCTTGTTCCTCCGCATGGATGTCCCGGCGCGGGCTCAAGGGGTGACCAACGGCCGGGGTACGGACAAACTATGCGGACGTTCATGACGTTACTTTCGATGCGGCCGCCAATCCTTATACTACAGGGGACCCGGCGAAGTTTGCGGGGCCGGACGCCGGCTGCGCGGCCTGAGGCTGCGCCGGCAACGCGGCGCCTGCGCAAACTCCAGCCGACGCTACTTGAATCGGAATGTGCAGGCGACGGGGCGAAACTGAGGACTCGGGATCGGAAGGAGAAGAGATGTCAGGGAAGGCTGCGGCAATTGCGGTGGTTGGAATAGCGGCGTTGGTCGCCTTCTGCGGCTCGGCATGGGCGGGGGAGGCGGCGGAAGCGACGAAGCCCGGGGCGAGCGCAGCGGCGAAGCCGGACACGATAATAAAGCCGGGCGAGCCGAGCGCGGCGGCGACGATTTACTGCATAGGGGTGATGTGGCCGGTCGAGGGCGACGCCAACGGGAGCGCGACGTGCGCCGTGTCGTTTCGCGAGGCCGGCAGCGACAAGTGGCTCGAGGCGATGCCGCTTTACAGAAAGGCGCCGGCAGAGATGACGATGCGACGCCGGCCCGGCACCGGTTCCACCGGCTCGGAATTACGCACGCGCAGGCCCGAAGGCGCCGGCTCGACGGGTTCGGAACTGCGCCCGCGCAGGCCTGAAGGCGCCGGTTCAACCGGCTCAGAGGTGCGTCCGGGGGCAGCCGGCGCGCGAACCGGCTCGACAGGCTCGGAGGTCCGGCCGCAAGGGGGATACGGCGGGGACTACGGATACATCAGGGAACACACGGCGGCAAACTATCTCGCGGGGTCGATCTTCAACCTGAAGCCGGGGACCCTGTACGAGGTGAGCCTGAAGCTTGCCGACAGCGACGGCGGGTACTCGGCGGAAAAGACACTCAAGGTGAAGACGCGGACCGAACCGGTGCTTCCCGCCGCGGGCAGAAAGGTCGAAGTGACCGCCCAAGGCGGAGCGAAGGCGCTTGCGGCGGCGCTCGAAGGCGCCAGGCCCGGGGACCTGATAATAGTCCACAAGGGGACGTACGAGGGGCCTTTCAGGATTAGCGCGGGCGGGACGGCCGGCAAGCCGGTCCTCATACGAGGGGCGCTCGACGGACCGGCAGTCATAAAGGGCAAGGGGTACGAGCAGAATACCGAAGGGGAGAGCGACCGCATATGCCTGCAGGTCGACGCCTCGCACGTTTTTCTGGACGGACTCGAATTCGAGGACGCGGTAACGGCGATAAACATCGGCCCGGGCCGGTTCACCGGCAGGCAGCAGTGGGACAAACTGCAGGCAGGCGGCGGGATGCTCTCGGACGTCGTGATAACGCACTGCAAGACGCGCCGCACGCAGTACGCGATAATCGGGACGGCCAACGAATGCTACGTCGCGGACAACGACCTTACCGGCCTCGCGGCGGACGTGCCGGGGATAGACTGGAGCGAAGGCGAGGGCGTGGAGGTGCACGGCTCCGGGACGGTCGTCTGCTACAACAGGATGTATCACCTGGCGGACGCCGTGAGCGTCTACAACTTCACCTCCAACCAGGACGTCTACAACAACGACGCCTACTCCAACAGCGACGACGGGATAGAGCTCGACTACAGCGACGCCAATAACCGGGTATGGGACAACCGGTTCTGGTTTCCCGCGAATAACGGCGTATCGTTCCAGCCGTACATAGGCGGCCCGGCCTACGTGATTCGTAACGAAGTCATCGGGCCGAAGGAGAATTCCTCCAAGGACCGCAGCGGCTCGAGGGACGTGTTCTTCATCAACAATTCCTTCATCGGGCACAGGGCCAACCCGGCCATCGGGAGGAACTGCTACCTGTCGTCCTTCGACATGCCGCTCCACTCGGTCAGCCGCAACAACCTGTACGTCATCCAGGAAGGGACGGACTTGCCCGCGGTCGACATACACGCGGAAGACGCCGCCAACCACACCGTGAACATGGATTACGACGGGCTGGGCGGCATCTTCATCATCAAGAACCGCAACGGCGGCCGAGAGGTGGACCCGGCGGTCTATCCGGGTTCGCACTACGTGGAGGGCGAGGGGCTCTTCATACCGATCGACTCGTTCCGGAACTTCGCGAGGACGCTGGAGCATTACACGCTCGTGGACCCGGCGAAGATCTTTGAGAGCAGGATGCCCCCGCTCCACGACTGGCAGGTGGAGGGGCCGAGGCCGCTGATGACGCTCAGGGAAGGGTGCGACGCAATAGACGCGGGGACGGCGGTGCCGACGGTCACGGACGGTTACGTCGGGAAAGCGCCGGACCTGGGCGCGCACGAGTTCGGAAAACCGGCGCCGCATTACGGGCCGAGGGAGAGGTAAAGCGCGGCTCTTGGCAGACGTCTCCCCCCTCGGCGCGGGTCGAGGCTCGAGACGTCTTTGGGCGGAACACGGCCGCGAGCGGCGCTGTCCTCGGGTCAAACGGCGAATGGTTTGACGCGCGGCGTCGCCCGCGGCCGTGCGCTCCGGAGGGGAAAGGGCCATGTCGATAACGGCGTTTGACGGGGAACTCAGCCACAGGGTGCGCGACCTCGTAAGGACGGGCTTTGCGCCGCGCTTCGGCGCGCTGCGGGCGACCTTCGGCACAAATCCCGTCTGGCAGCGGCTTGCGGCCCTCGGCAGCGAGCTGTGGTTTGATTCCGGCGACATCGACGACATCTCGAAACTCTGGACGCGCGAGTACGCGGGCCTGACGACCAATAACACCCTTCTCAACAAAGAGGTACAGAAGGGGATCTACGACGACTTCCTGTTCGACGCGGCCGCGCTTCTCGACAAGTTTCCGAAACTCACGCCGAGGGAGAGGAAGCTCGAACTCGCGTTCATGGTGAACGCGCGGCATGCGCTGCGCCTCGTGGAACTGTTCGACGCACACGTCTCGGTCGAGGAGCACACGGACCTTTCAAACGACGTCGACGGCGCGGTGAACTACGCGCGGCGCTATTACGCCGTGTGCCCGGAACGCTTCTACGTGAAGATCCCCTTCTCGGCGGCGGGGCTTCTCGCGACAAGACAGGCGTCGCTCGAAGCGATACCGGTGAACCACACGCTCGGTTTTTCGGCGAGGCAGAACTACGTCATCGCACGCATCGGGCGGCCGGCGTTCGTGAACGTCTTCATGGGGCGTCTCAACAGCTTCGTCGCCGACAACAAGCTCGGAGACGGGGCGTACGTAGGGGAGCGCGCGACGCTCGCCTCGCAGGCGGCCGTACGCGACCTCGCCGCGAAACACAAGGCGACAGCGCGCCAGATCGGGGCAAGTTTCAGGGAGCCTCAGCAGGTCCGCGACCTGGCGGGGATAGACGTGATGACGATACCGTGCAAGGTCGCCCAGCAGTTTCTGGACCTTAAGATCCCGCCGGAGAGCCTCGCGGACAAAACCGGCGAGCACTACGAACCGAGCCTCGCCGCGGGGGCCGACGCGGGCGCCATCGGACTCGACACGCTCTGGGAGGTCGAAGACAAACTTGTCGCGTGCCTGGACAAGCTCGATGCCGAAGGCCCGTCGTCGTTCACGGCGGACGGACTCGTGAAGCTCTTCGAGGGCCACGGCTGCGGGGACGTCCTTGTGAGATGGACCGACAAAGAGATAAGGACGAGCGCGAAGGAAGGAAAGATCCCGCGCATCGAGCATTGGCAGAAGCTCCTGGCCGAAAGGAAGATCGGCCTCGACAGCCTCATGAACCTCGCGGGCTGGAACAGTTTCGCCGCCGACCAGAAGGAAATGGACGACCACATCAAGGCGGTGCTCGAGGGGGCGAAGCGGCGGTAACGGCGCTTGCGCCCTTTAGAAATGCACCTCCATCGCCCTCGGCGGGCAGGCCTTGACGCAGAGCTCGCAGGCGACGCACTTCGAGTTATCGAAATCGACCTTGAACGTCTCGCGCCGGAGTACGAGCGCGCCGCTCGGGCACACGGTGACGCAGGCGCCGCAATGCGTGCAGCGGGAGTCGTTGCGCACTATGTCCTGGCTCAACGGCTGAACCGACACGCCGATCTCGCCCAGGTACTCGAGGCCCTTCTCGAAGGCGTTCTCTTCGCCGGTTACTTCGAGGACGAGAAGACCCTCTTCCCTCGGGGTGATATTCGCCTTCAGGATGCTGAAGTCGAGGTCGTAGCGCTTGACGAGGGTGCATACGATGGGCTGCGACACGAGGCGTCTCGGGAACTTGAGTACTATGCGTTTCGAGATCACGTAACTGTCTCCAGCGGCCGAGCGGGGCGGGCGCCGCGCCCCGCTCAGGCCTTACGGTTCTTTCAGGCAATCGCCTTTTCGACAAGCGGCCGGAAGGCGTAACCGGAGTCCGGCCCGGGGAGTCCCGCCACGGGCTCAGTGAGAAGGAACTTGCCGCCCTTTATCCACTGCTTCAACGTCTCGGCGATCTCGCGTGCCTTGGAGTAACTCGAGAGCCCGGAGGTCGGCACGTCCTTGCCTTGGATCTTCACTCTGCCGCTCTTCAAGTCGGCGTAATTGGCCTCGCCGAGCGTCTGCGGCTCCCTCTGGGGATAGGTCTTCGAATAATCGACGACCGGGCACCAGAGGTCCTGGTCCCTGACGGCCGCGTAGCGGCAGATCTCCTCGTTCAGGATCGGGATCGGTATGCCGACGCCCACCGTGAGCGTCACGCCGTAGCCCTGGAAGGAAGCGCCGACGAGCCATTCGGCCTTCATCTCTTTCAAGTCGCCGATGACGGCGAGCGTCCCGGCGGGCGCCTTCGGTACGCCGTTTTCGCCGCGTTTGACGCCGGGGTTATGCTGCGTGCCCTGCCAGGCGACGTAGCCGATGCCGCCGCCGAGGAATATCCTCGTCCCGATGCCGATGGTCTTATAGAGAGGGTCGTTCAGGAGCGGGGAGAGCTGGCCGGCGCTGCAGAAATTGGCGTTGGCGAGGTTGGGCTTGAGGACGCCCATGTAAGTGTAGATGACCCTGTCCGAGAGGTTCACGGCGCAGTTGTAGTTCTGGTAGACGTTGCGCGTGTTGAAGAGGACGGCCTCGTTCAAGTCCTTGATGTTGATGTAGGTTTCGAGTTTCTTACGGGGGTAACAGTCGGTGCCGTAGGCGGTCGCGGTGAGCCGCACGTCCTTTCCGGCAACGAGCTCCTCGATGACGTGGCCGCCGCCGTAGGCGAAGTCGCCGGGGTAGACCTTGTTTCTCGGGTCGTCGTCGGGCAGCGCCGTCGCGCCGATGAGGAGGTCGACGGCGGCAAAGCCCGCGTAGGCGGGGACGTCGTTCAGGTACGTCCTGCCGCCTCCGAGCTTCATGCGGGGCTTGGAGTGGCCGATGTTGAAGTACGCGCCCGACGAGCACATGGGCCCGAAAGTGCCCGTGGTCACGACGTCGACTTCGCGGGCCGCGCGTTCGAGGCCCTTTTTCTCGACGATGCCGATGATTTCCTCGGCGGTTACGACAACGGCCTCGCCCTTCTCAATGCGCCTGTTGATTTCGGTGATGGTTTTGGACATCTTTAGCCTCCGTGGAATTTGACGGTTACGTTTCAGTCATCCCAACTACACTTGGCCGTTGTTCCACTGCGCATGATCCATAACATGACCATCACCTCCGCTCGATGGGGGCTCGAAACCGAAGCGCCCGTGGGAATGAAGAAAGACGTGTCCTTGGCGTCAGACTCCCGCGCCGCAGCCCTGAAAGAGCCACGTCGTCAGATACCGCTCCCCGGTGTCGGGGAGGACGGCGACAATGAGTTTGCCTTTGCTTTCGGGTCTCGCGGCGACGGCGAGCGCCGCCCACACGGCGGCGCCGGACGATATCCCCGCGAGGATCCCTTCCTTGCGGGCAAGCGCGCGTGCCGTCTCGCCGGCGTCTTCGGTCGAGACCGTTATCACTTCGTCGATCAGGTCCTTGTTGAGCACGTCAGGCACGAAGCCGGCGCCGATGCCCTGGATCTTGTGGGGCCCGGGCTTGCCGCCGGAAAGGACCGGCGAGTCCTTCGGCTCGACTGCAACGGCCTTGAAGGAGGGCTTGCGGGCCTTGAGGACTTCCGCGACGCCCGTAATCGTGCCGCCCGTGCCGACGCCGGACACGAAAACGTCCACCTTGCCGTCGGTGTCCTGCCATATCTCTTCGGCCGTCGTCAGGCGGTGTATCCGCGGGTTCGCGGGGTTCGTGAACTGCTGCGGCATAAACGAATTCGGAGTATTGCGTACGATCTCCTCGGCCCTCCGTATGGCGCCGGTCATCCCTTCGGCGCCCGGCGTGAGGACAAGTTCCGCTCCGAAAACGCCGAGGAGCTGCCGGCGCTCGACGCTCATGGTGTCCGGCATCGTGAGTATCAGCCGGTAGCCCCTGGCGGCGCAGACGAACGCGAGGGCGATGCCGGTGTTGCCGCTCGTGGGTTCGACGATGACGGCGCCCGTCTTTATGAGGCCCTTCGATTCGGCGTCTTCAATCATCGCGACGCCTATCCTGTCCTTCACGCTCGAAAGCGGGTTGAAGGACTCGACCTTCGCTACGACGTCGGCGTCGAGCCCCTCGGCAAGCCTCGCGAGGCGCACGAGCGGCGTGTTGCCGACTGTCTTGGTGATGTCAGCGAATATCCGTGCCATCGTTTGTCGTCTCCTGGCCGCCGGCGGCGTCCCGCGGCGCCGGCCTATATTTCATAACTGACGCAGGGCTCGGAAGCTTTCTCCCGTGCCCTCTCGGCGAGCGACGCCAACGTCGTGCCGTCGAGTACCCCCTGTATCGCGTCTCTCATTTCCACCCACGTGTCTCGCGTCGGACAAAAGGAATTCCTCGGACAGACGCGCGGGTTTTCGACGCACTCCACCACAAGCGGCGCGCCTTCCAGGACCCGGAAGACCTCGCCAAGGTTCACGTCGGCCGGGGGCCTCGCGAGGGCGTAACCGCCTCGCGTCCCGCGGACCGCCTTGATCAGCCCGGCGGCTTTCAACGCTGCGGTTATGTGCTCGAGGTACTTCATCGAGAGGCGCTGGTTACGTGCCACGGTTTTCACTGAGACGGCCCTCGGATAGGCCAGCGCCAGTTCCGTCAAAGCCCTTGAGCCGTAACGAGTTCGCGTAGAAATCCTCATGTTGCACCAGTGCGTCCGACTTTTCCTATAGGTTCCGTAGGATATTATCGACCAGTAGTGCCCCTGTCAAGTTCCAATTTCAAAAAAACTCGCTCTATTGGAGGCGGACGCGGGCAATTCATCACGCCGCCAGAGGGGAATGGGCGCGCTTGCCTGTGGCACGGTCGAGGGCGAGCGCGGGCATCCAGACGATTAGCGCGACCCCGCGCGGGGCAAAGAGAAATGGGCCGGCGCGAATGCTGCCGGGTCGAGCGCAAGCACGGGGATCCAGGCGATTAGCGCGACCCCGCGCGGGGCAAAGAGGTAAGTGCCTGAAATAGGGCGGGATTACGACCGCGATGGCGGCAGATGACGTATGCCGCCACGAAGCACTCAGGCGCCCCCGGCAGTCAAGCGCGTAATTGTCTCGTGCCGCCAACTACCTGCCGTGCGTCTTGCCCATGTCGCCATGCCCGGCCAAAGACGAGGCGCTGCCGCCGGGTTCGGCCGCTCGTGACTTAGTTTCAGCCGGAGTCTTTTCGAGGGTCACGCCTGCGTCCTCGAGTTTCTTGACGTACTTGGCGGGGTCCTTCTTGAACTCGTCGGCGCAACCCGCGCAGCAGAAGTACACGCGCTTGCCCTGGTAGTCGGCGAAAAGCTCCTTGTTGATCTTGCCGCCCAAGACAGGGCAGGCGGTCTGCGGGACGGGCGTCTTTTCGAGGGTCACGCCTGCGTCCTCGAGTTTCTTGACGTACTTGGCGGGGTCCTTCTTGAACTCGTCGGCGCAGGCCGCGCAGCAGAAATACACGCGCTTGCCCTGGTAATCGGCGTAGAGGTCCTTGTTGATCTTGCCGCCCAGGACAGGGCAGGTGGTCTGCGGCACGGGAGTCTTTTCGAGGGTCACGCCTGCGTCCTCGAGTTTCTTGACGTACTTGGCGGGGTCCTTCTTGAACTCGTCGGCGCAACCCGCGCAGCAGAAGTACACGCGCTTGCCCTGGTAGTCGGCGTAGAGGTCCTTGTTGATCTTGCCGCCGAGGACAGGGCATGTAGTCTGCGGCACGGCAGCGGGCTGCGGCTTTGGAGGCGCGGATTCGCCGGCAACGAGAACCGCCGACATGGAAAGAGTCACAATGACGCTGAGCGCAGCCGAGAGGTACTTCATCTTGATGCTCCTTCTCGAGTAAGGCAGTCCCAATATCGTGAAAGCCGCCCAAGCCGTCGTGGCCGGCACCTGGCAGCGGGTCGTCATCCCTCACCGCCGCGCGTCGGCACGGCGATAGCGCGAATGCGCACATCAACTCAGAACGCAGGCGACAGCTGCCTGTCACATCCCTCCGCCGCCCATGCCTGCGCCCGCCGCGGGGCTTGTCGTGGTCGCCCCTCGCGTGGGCGCGGCGCGCATTGTCGTCGCCCGGAAAGAGACCGCGCCGGGCGTCATAGTCTCGACGTCGACCGTCGACCACGTTTCGATGGCGGCAAGGGCTTTCTCGCGCTCCATGCGCAACTGGGCCGCCACGAGACGCGCGTCCAGAAAAGTCCTCTGCGCCTCGAGAAGGTCGAGGAAGGTCGCGCGGTCCGCGGCGTACGCCGTCTGGGCAATCAGGACGGCTTCCCTCGCGCGCGGGATGATCGTCTTCTCGAAGAGGTCCACCTGACGCTCGTCGTTTCGCAGGACGTAGAGGTTCAGTACGAAGCTCGCCGCGAGATCGCGCCGGTACTGGGTCCGGGCCGCCTCTGTGGCCGCAAGGTCTGCGCGCGCCTGCTCCACGCCGGCCTTGATTGCCTCGCGCCTGGTCGGGAGGACGATCATGCCTCCCAGGTTGCCGGCGGCGCTCGTGATGCTTGCCGAAAGGCCGAAGTCGGGAATGTAAGCCTGCCGGGCGAGGTTGAGGGCCTCCTTGCGCCCCGCGACATCCCTGGCGAGCGCAGCGAGCTCGGGGCTGCGCTCGAAACCGGCGCGGATGAGTTCGTCATCCGGAACCGGCAGCGGCCGCGGCTCAGGCAGGGCGCCCGGCAAAGGCACGGCCTCCGTGGCGCCCCTTCCCAAAAGCGCGTTCATTTTCGCGCCCAGCGGCGGCACGCGCGATTTGAGGTTCTCGAGGGCGTTACGCGCCAGGTCGAGCTCCGTCTGGGCCTTGAGGAGATCCCGCTGCCCCGAAGCGCCCGTCGCGGCGCCGACGGAAGCCTGCCGCGCGATGAGTTCCAGCAGCGTGATATGCTCCTCCTGTATGCGCACGGTCTCGGCCAACAGCGCCAGGTCATAGTACGTCGAGAGCACCCTCCCCTGCAGGAGGAACTTCGCCTCGCGGAACCGCTGGCCGGCCGCGCGCGCGTCCTCGAGGTCCCTCCGGCCCGCGGTCCTCAACTTCGAGGGGGCCGGGATGTTAGTCATGGGATCGTTTACAAGGCCGAGCGTAAGCCGGTCCCAGAGTTTCATGCTGCCGCCGCCGAACATCACGCTGAACGGCACGGCGACGTTCGGGAAACTCGAACTCTGCGGGATGCGTTCGATGGCCGAGCGCCACTGCCAGTACCGCGCCTGGAGGTCGGCGTTGTTGAGAAACGCGTACCGGAGGTATTCGCCGGGCGTCGGCTCGGGGCCGAGCGCCGGGAGCTTCACCTTCTCGGTGTACGCTCGTCCCTGGGCCGCCGCCTTCTCGCGCTCCTTCTTTTCTCCGGCCGGACGAAGCGCCGCGCACCCTGCCGCCAGCGCCACGAGGGCCGCCAGCGCCATGAAAACGACGAGCCTGAGCCTTAACCCGGTCACTATTCTTCCACGCATGTCAATGCCCCCGCAGATGAGGGATACGCAGCGACGCCACGTCGACGGTACCGCGCTTCATCTCGGCGTGCCACTTCCAGACCGCGTAAACCGCCGGGTAGACGAGAAGCTCGAGGATGAAGCTCGTGAACAACCCGCCGACCATCGGCGCGGCGACGCGCTTCATCATGTCGGCGCCGGTCCCAATCGACCACATGATGGGCAGCAGGCCGAAGAAGGCGCAGCTGACCGTCATCATCTTGGGACGGATGCGCTTCACGGCGCCGTGCACTATCGCCTCCGTGAGGTCCGCGAACGTCTTCATCTTTCCCTCGCGCACGCGCTCGTAATAGGAAAGATCGAGATAGAGGAGCATGAACACCCCCGTCTCGGCGTCGAGCCCCATAAGCGCGATTATGCCCACCCACACCGCGATCGAGATATTGTAGCCGAGGAAGTACAGAAGCCAGATGGCGCCTATCGCCGAGAACGGAACCGCGAGCATGACGATGAGCGCCTTCACGGCGGATCGCGTGTTTACAAAGAGAAGCATGAATATGAGGAAGATCACGACGGGCACGACGATCTTGAGGCGCTGTTCGACGCGGATCATGTTCTCGTACTGGCCGCTCCACTGGATCGAGTAACCCGCCGGCAGCGCGAGGCCCTTTGAGACGGCCGCCTTTGCGCGGGCCACGTAGCCGCCTATGTCCTTGTCGCTCGTGTCGACGTAGACGTAGCCCGCGAGCATGCCGCCTTCGTCGCGGATCATGGAGGCGCCCTGGACGAAATCAATGTCCGCCAGTTCGCCGAGTGGTATGTGCTTGCCGCTCATCGTGCATACAAGGACGCGCCTCAGGTCGGGGAGATTGCTTCTCAGTTCCCTCGCGTAGCGCACGCTCACCGTGTAGCGTTCGCGCCCTTCGACGGTGGTCGTGACGGGCTCGCCGCCGATGGCCGACATGAGGATCATCTCGGCTTCGCTCACCGTGAGGCCGTAGCGCGAGAGCCTGTCGCGCCTGATGGTGAAGTCGAGGAAGTATCCGCCGCTCGTGCGCTCGGCGAAGACGCCTCGAGTACCGGGAACGTCCTTCAGGACCGTCTCGATCCGGGTGCCCATGTCCTCTATGGTCTTCAGGTCCGCGCCGTAGATCTTGATGCCCACGGGAGTGCGCACGCCCGTAGTGAGCATATCGATGCGCGTCTTGATGGGCATGGTCCAGGCGTTCGCGACGCCGGGGAACTGCATCCTCGCGTCGAGGTCCGCGATGAGTTCCTCCTTAGAGATATGGTCGGGCCAGATGCGCCTGAAGGGGCCCTTGGTCCACCCGGGCCACTTTGAGTAGAACCGTGCTTTCGGACGCCACTCGGCCGGAGGCTTCAGGATTATGGTCGTCTCCATCATCGAGAAGGGCGCGGGGTCGGTCGAACTCTCGATGCGTCCCGCCTTGCCGAAGACCCTCACAACCTCCGGGACCTCCTTGATGCGCGCATCCATCGTCTGCATGAGCGTCTGCGCCTCGGCGACGGAGATGCCGGGCATCGTCGTCGGCATGTAGAGCAGGTCGCCCTCCCAGAGGGGCGGCATGAACTCAGATCCGAGTCTGAAGTAGACCGGGATCGACACACCGACGAGGATTGCCGCAACGGCAATCGTTATGAATGGCCTGCGTATCACAAACC
>Ga0315277_10006769_pt1 | contig 14908 bp, 10 predicted proteins | sample YL17G05_15_MG_FD_203695 | JGI IMG/M metagenome (GOLD analysis project Ga0315277, IMG submission 203695) | Sediment microbial communities from Yellowstone Lake, YNP, Wyoming, USA - YL17G05_15 | ecosystem: Environmental > Aquatic > Freshwater > Lake > Sediment | place: USA: Wyoming | collected...
TGTATTCTTCAAAGACATCCGGCCGGATAGTGATGGATCCCGGAAATCGGGAAACGCTTGCGCCCGTCACCCCGTGGTTGACGGCCGGAGCGACCAGGGCGTTGCACTTGGACCAGATCAATCCGGCCATGTGCAAGGGGATAACGTTGTCCGCCCCAATGGCACAGGCGCCGTGGGACTCGACCGTGCCGAGGGGCAGGATGACCCTGTCCGTAACTTCAGGCACGATCTCGGCCAGCCTCATCCAGCAGTACTCTTGCATCTCATGGAATTTCAAGTCCGCCACCTTCTTCTGGGCCGGCGACGGAAGGGCGAGAGAGGGGATAAGAATCAGAACGGATACCGCTTTTTTGACGTTCATGATGGGATAACCTCCTTATCTTAATATTTTCTTTGACTCACAAAAGGATTATAAAACTTCACCAGCTCGATTTCTAGCTTGATCAGACCCACAGATTCCTTGTTGCCGGGACAGCCGACCGTTCGAAGAGAGACCATGCGCCCTGCGGGCAGGCAGAGCAACAGATGCCGCAGCCGAAGCAGAAACGTCCTTCGACGGCCAGGCGCGGGTCTGTCGTTCGTATCGTTGGTCATCGGCATGGTGAGAAGGACACAGACGCCCGTTCAAGCGAGGCCAGGATTACTTGCTCTTTTTTGCCGCTTCCAGGAGAGGGTTCGAAAAAGATGTCGATGTCGCCGGTGAGCCTGGCGAAGCCGTGATAGATCACAGCTTCCGCCCCGACGATGAGATATCGGACCTTAATATCTCTCGCGGAACTCACGGGTGATGCGCTGGCGTTCTTCCGGACTTAGGCTGATATAGTACTGGATGTCCCAAACTTCCTGTTCGCTAAAGCTTTTGAATATTTTTACAGCCTTGGGCTTTCGCTTCATGCTTATATTATTTCACACCGCGGGTTCTGATTAAAGGGCCCTGACCCCATACATGCCGTTGACTGGCCCCTTTTTTGGTGCTATCTTTCTGTCAATCAGCTGAAAAGAGAGAAGGGGCCATGAAATGTCCCAAGTGTCATTCTGATAATCCTGACACGTCCCGGTTTTGCGGCAGCTGCGCCGCCCTGCTCACGGGGGAAGGGTCGTTACCGGATTCCCTCACAAGAACACTCGCGACTCCGCTTCCTGTCATATCGAAAGATAAGCTTATCGCCGGGAAATACCGGATCGTCGATGAAATCGGCCGGGGCGGCATGGGCATTGTCTACAGGGCCGAGGACATCAAGCTTCGGCGTCCGGTTGCCCTCAAATTTCTTCCTCACCAGTGGGTATCGGACTCCGACGCCAGGGAACGGTTCATTCAAGAGGCGCGGGCCGCATCGGCCCTCGATCACCCCAACATCTGCAACATTTATGAGATCGGCGAGGCCGAAGCCGACCGAATGTACATTGCCATGGCCTTCTATGAGGGGGAGAGCCTGAGGGAGAAGATCAAGAGCGGCCCCCTGAAGCAGGAAGAAGCCCTGGGAATCGCCATCCAGGCGGCCACGGGAATGGCGAAAGCCCATCAGAAGGGCATCGTCCATCGCGACATCAAGCCGGCCAATCTTCTCATCACAACCGACGGCGTCGTGAAGGTTGTAGACTTCGGCTTAGCCAAGCTCGCCGGCCAGGTTAAGCTGACCCGAGAGGGGACAACCGTGGGCACGGTCGCCTACATGTCTCCGGAGCAGGCGAAGGGCGAAGCCGTCGACCAACGCACCGACATCTGGTCGCTGGGAGTCGTCCTTTACGAGATGCTTTCGGGAGTCCTCCCGTTCAAGGGGGATTACGAGCAGACGCTGATCCATTCGATCCTGCAGCAGGAGCCGGAACGCTTGGGCAAGCTGCAGAAAGACCTTCCGGCGGGGCTTGAGAATATCGTCTTCAAGGCGCTGTCGAAAAACCCCGCCGACCGGTACCAGAGCATGGACGAGCTTCTGGAGGATCTCCAGTCGGTTGCCGAAGGCCTGAAGCCGGTTCGGGCCGCCTCGATTATCTTCCGCGGCCGGGTCCTGGGGCTCAAGAAGGTCTATGCTTATCCAGTGATGGCGGGAATTGTAATTCTGGCCGTCCTCGTCGGACTCTTTCTCTTCCCCAAGCGCACCCAAGCCTTCGATTCCATCGCCGTCCTGCCCCTGGAGAACCTTTCGGGCGATCCCGAGCAAGATAGCCTCGCCGAATCGATCCACGACGAGCTGATCACCAATCTCGCTGGGCTCAGCAGCCTGAAAACCGTGATAGCCCGGAGCACGGTGATGACCTACAAGGGAAAGAATACCCCCCCACAGAAGATCGCACAGGAATTGCATGTCAAAGCTTTGATAACGGGTGCCTTGAGGCTGGCGGGGGAGCGCGTGCATGTCACCGCCCAGCTGATCAATCCGACAACCGGAGCTCAGGTGTGGGCCCATGGCTACGAGCGCGACGTGCGCGACGTCGTGTCGCTCGAAAACGAGATTGTGGCGGCGATCGCACATGAAGTAAATTTGCAGCTCACCCCCCAGGAGAAGACACGCCTGGCGAGCGCCCGCCCGGTCAACCCCGAGGCGTACGTGGCCTATACCAAAGGGAGGTTCTATCTAAACAAACCGACGCCCGAAGAATATGGAAAAGGTCTGACCTACATGCAACAGGCCATCGACAAGGACCCAACGAATCCCTTGCCTTACGCCGCATTGGCGCTCGGTTATTGTCTCATCGGTCATGGCACGACCCCTCCACCGGACGCTTTCGCCCGGGCCAAGGCGGCGGCACTCAAGGCGGAGGAACTGGGTGGGACACTGGCCGAAACCGAGGCGGCCTTGGGCCAAATTAAGCTATTCGAAGAGTGGGACTGGGCAGGCGCAGAAAAGGCCCTTCTGCACGCCATGGCCCTTAACCCGAGTCTGCCAGAGGCTCAACGCATGTATTCCTGGTATCTCCTGCTGATCGGGCGCAAGGATGAAGCCGTTACGGCGATGAGACGAGCGATCGAGGTGGATCCGCTTAATCCCTTCTGGAGTTCGGACCTGGCTTGGCAATACTGGAGTGTTGGACGATATCAGGAAGCGATGGACGCCGCCAGGAAGTCGCTGGAGCTTGATCCCAATTTTGACCAGGCGCTTTGCTGGCTGGGATTTCTATATTCAGAGAAGGGAATGTTTACGGAGGCCATTGCGGCCCATCAGAAGCTCAGCGCTGTTAGCCCTCCTTGGAAATGGGCTCTCGTACGCACTTACGCCCAGGCCGGCCGCAAGGATGAGGCGATGAAGATGCTAGCCAAGTATTTGGCAGGGGAACGCAAGCCAACAGGCGCTTGGGCCGGATGGTTTTTGGGCGAGATTTATGCAGCATTGGGGGAAAAGGATGAGGCCTTCCGATGGCTGGAAGCGGCGGTCAAGGAACGCATGACCTTCATCCCCTGGATAAGGCAGAATCCCTCTTACGCCCCCTTGCGCACGGACCCCAGATTCCAGGACCTGGTACGGCGCATGAGGCTTCCGGAGTTGAAATAGCCGGCAAACCCAAATCGTGGCTGCCCCGGCCCACACGAGGTTGAGGACGCCAGGCAGCGGCTGGCCGTGCTGAAGGTTAGCTGATCACTCCCGCCGATGCTCTCGACCCATTTTCAGTCGGCGACTTGCACGATCAGTGGCCTGATTCGAACAGGCGATACAAAGACTCCGGATCCAAAGGTCGGAGGTTCGAATCCTCTCAGGCACGGTCTCCGCAATTTAATTAGCGATAATATTTTCTAACTCATTTATTTCACTTGATAGGCAGCCCCAGGGATAGGTAGTGAAAAACTGCTTCTAGAATCAACTCGGATCATAGCCAGCCTTATTTGGACCCAAAATAAGGATTGAATTCAGCAAGGCGAGGCGTCTGGTGATTTCTAGGGCCACAATCATGAAGCCGCAGGTTTGCCGGTTTCTTGGGGAGATATGATCAGACGTGGGCAGACAATAGGGTTCCATAGGACATAGAAAACGAATTCGCTCATAGGGGGTGAAATTGCCATTCCTAATCCATGTGTCGCCTGTTCGCGTCAGGCAGGGGGGGGGCTTCAACATCTAACCGCAGCCCTGTTTCTGGAATGAGAAGCCGAGGGCTCGGCCTAAACTGAACGAAAGGCATCTTGCATCTAGCATTACCAAACGAAAAAGTACTTGCATTTGGTAAATATTTTGATATGATGATCGCGCCATGATCAAATCGCGTCATTATTGGCTAGGCTTAATCGAGCGCTCCTGGGAGAGGAAGTCCGTCCTCTGGTTGTCTGGGGTGCGGAGGGCCGGCAAGACGTTCCTCTGCAAATCCCTGCCTGATGTTCAATATTTCGACTGCGAGCTGCCCCGGACCCGCCGCTTGATGGAGGATCCGGAGCAATTCCTGGAAACCGGAAAGGAAAAGAGGCTCGTCCTCGATGAGGTCCACCGCCTGCCCAATCCTTCCGAACTGCTGAAGATCGCGGCCGACCATTTTCCTTCTACGAAAATCATCGCGACCGGATCATCAACGCTCGGCGCCTCCTCGAAGTTCAGGGACACGCTGACGGGTCGCAAGCTCGAGATTTGGCTTACTCCGATGAACTCGATCGACCTGAGCGATTTCGGCCGGGTCGATCTTAATCGCCGCCTTCATCGGGGCGGCCTGCCGCCGTTTTTCCTCGCGTCCGACTATGCCGAGCGCGACTTTCAAGAGTGGATGGACGCCTACTGGGCCAAGGACATCCAGGAGCTCTTCCGCCTCGAACGGCGGCAGTCGTTTGCCCGTTTCGCCGAACTTCTTTTCGGTCAAAGCGGTGGAGTTTTCGAGGCCACGAGGTTTTCCCGACCCTGCGAGGTCAGCCGGACAACCATTAGCAACTATTTAGCCGTTCTCGAAGCGACTTTTGTCATCCATGTCATCCGACCGTTCAGCGCGCGGCGCGCAACCGAAATCGTGGCCGCTCCGAAAGTCTATGGATTCGATTCCGGATTTGTCTGTCATTACAAAGGATGGGAAACGCTTCGGCCCGAGGACAAGGGGGTGCTCTGGGAACATTATGTGCTGAACGAGATCCACGCGAGGCTCCAGCGCCGCGACGTGCGGACGTGGCGCGACAAGCAGCATCACGAAATCGACTTCATCCTGCAGAAATCCCCTCGCACTGTCGTGGCGATTGAATGCAAATGGTCGGCAGACCAGTTTGATGCGGGTAATCTCAAGGTTTTTCGAGGCCTGCATCCGCTCGGAGAGAATTTCGTTGTGGCCTCTGATGTTGACAGGAGCTACCGTAAGGAATATCAGGGCTTGCAGGTGAATTATGTCAGCCTTGAAGGCCTGATATCGGCACTCGTCTGATCATTTCTAGATTCAAGTCGTGTTGATCCCATTGCCCCTCTCCCAGCTTGCTCTTCAGATCATTTCTCTATTCTGCTGATTGGGCAAATATGAGCATCGTTATGGAGACCCGTCAATGAAGGTCATATGCCTTACTAGGTATCGCGGATTAGAAAGGGACTTATCCCCCTGATCAAGAACGAACGGATCATCAATTGGCCTTCAACTGGGCGTCGGGCGTCTCTACGAGATACTTAATCCAATTCTAATGGAACACGATCCCTTCCTCGTTAACATCCGCGGCGAGGAGCACTTCAAAAAGCTTATGGAGCGGGTGAAGCACGAATGGGAGCATTTTGAGGCATAACGGCGGCTTGATTTAGCACACCTGTTGCTTTGAAATGCCCGCCGTTCACCGATAGGGGGACCAGATCAGGGATGGATTTTTAAAGGTCGCGGTTTCTTCTCTGTCGATCCCCAACACGAGACACCAGTAATTAACCGCCTTTTTGCTGAGATTCCGGTTTTTCAATAGAACATCCCGAAATCTGTCCCTCCCATGTCTGTCCTGGACTTCTTCGATGTAATCGAGCCCGCCAAAATTTATGGCCCTTTCTATCTCAATCTCCGGTGTGATGTTCTGCTCGAGCCTATCCCAAAAAAGCTCTTTCCTCACAGGCATAGCCTCACAAAAAAATCCTTTATTTTCTTCCATTCTTTCCCGGACATACTCCGAATGCCCCTTGATTTATCAACGATCATAATGGCCTCGAGCTCCTGTTCGGCATCGTCAAAATAAACCATGGCGGTCTTGAGATGATAATTATATTTGTCGTCGAGGTCGTATTTGCGCTGTACAAGGAGGGACAAATCTGCGAATGAATGCCCGGTTTTTTTAAGTAAATAGAAGAGGTCAACGAAATCTTTGGCCGAGCCTCTCTGGACAAGGGCGAGGGTTTTCATCGCCTCGATATCATCAAGGGAGGCCAATGAGCAGACAATTCCGGGTCTTATTTCGTAGGGGACCAAAGGAGACAAGAGCTGATACGGCAAATAGAATAAAGAAAATTTCAGCCTTTCTGGGGAAAGGAATAGAATCAGAGTCTCTTTTTGCATGAGCTCCAAATCGACTTCTCCAAACTCCTGCCTGAATTTAAAAATAAACGTTTCAGGACGGAATGGTTTGGGAGAGAAAAAATCAAGGTCCACAGAAAGCCGATGATGGAAATGGAAGTAAAGGGCCGTGCCCCCGGCCAAATAACAGTCGTGCGGGAGGATCGCCGATTTGATGAGTTTGGCTAGGATATTCTCAAGAACGGCTTCATTCTGCCCTAAGCTCATGTTGATATTTTACCATGAAATCGTATCCAGTTATATGTAATCGACGATCGCCGATGTGATAAAATCTTTCAGTTCCCGGGATGCCTGACGGGGGCCTGGGACTACTTCTGTGCTATCTTCGAGCCGTGATTCGCCACGCGCTGCTAACGACCATCTATCTTGATCCAGGTGTCCGTCTATCTGGCCTGACTATCGAAGTCCTTCCCTTTGTAGCGTCCTTTGCTCTTACTGCGACCGGTGACCACCGCCGTTTTTCGGTTCTTTTCATCCGCCCGGCCGACGATATACTTCCGGTATGGTTATGAGGGTGGATTCATTGTCCGGAGCGGAAATTCAGCTCGCTCGGAAAAAGCAAATTCTTATGTTTTCACTGGTAAAAAGCATAACATTTCATTCTTGCGGATAGTTGATAGCCGGCTAATGAATTGGCTTAAGAAAGCCTGCCCGCTGCAAGATGGAAAAGCGGGGTTGTTAAGGTTATAATTTCAATAACATGGAAAACCCGAAGATATCTTTAATAATTCCCTCATTTAATGAAGAACAATACATAGGCAGAACGCTTGATTCGGTCAATAAGGCTAGGGATCATTATCGGAATCCGTCTCTTATAGAAATAATTGTCGTCAATAATAATTCGACAGATAATACTGAGAATATTGCCAAGAATAAAGGAGCAACGGTTGTTAAAGAAGAAAAAAGATGTATTGCGTCAGTAAGAAACAAAGGCGCGCAATCTTCTACGGGATCGATTTTAGGGTTTCTGGACGCGGATAGCTGTGTATCTCCGAATATCTTCAATTCCATCGATGACGTGATGTCATCCGGAAAGTGCATAGGCGGAGGAACGACGCTAAAAATGGATAGAAGATCACTCGGCATATTTGTAACCTATTGCATCACTACAATTCCCGCCCGATGGTTATTTGGAGTTGCGGGGGGGTTGATATTTACGGGAAGGCAGACATTCGAAGATATTGGGGGATTTGATGAATCTTTGTTCGGAGCGGAAGATTCGAAATTCATTTTTGAAATGAAAAAACAAGGAAAAATGAAGGGGAAGAGATTCAAGGTAATTTTGACCGATTATGTAATAACTTCATCGAGGTCTTTTGATCAATTTGGCGATTGGTTTTATTTCAAAAATTTGCCGAAGATAATACGGAAAGGAGGTCTAAAAGCATTTAGGGATAAAGATTTTTGCTGGAAAGTTTGGTATGATCCAAATCGATAACGACCTAACAATCAAATCCAGCGGATGTAATGCACTGAAGAATAGGTCACCGGCGAGATGTCTATGAGAAAGGAACCTGACGTCTCTCTCCAGCAGACGCGGACGAGGCGGTCGGCGCCGAGGACTGCCAACCCGGCTCACCCGCGCATCGTGAGCGGCACGCGGGTCCGTCAGAATGCCCGCCTGGGCTCGTCTCTCGCTCTGCTCTCGCTTCTGATCGCCCTCAGCTCAGCGTGCACAGCGGTCACGCTAGACCGCCGCGTTGTGGCCGAGTGGGAGCCTGCGATCGGGACGCTGATCGCGTATCCGTTCCAGGTTCCTCCTCTGCTGCTCGCCGAACTGGCGGACGAGGGGCAGCTCTACGTGCTCGTAACGCCAGAGCGGCAAGAGGCAGCGCTCGCCGATCTCGATACGGCCGGCGTGCCTCGTCCGAAGGTCACGCTTGTTCCAACGACGACGAAGACTCCGTGGATTCGCGACTACGGGGCGCATACGGTCGTCCGCTCGGACGGCGGGGCCGAGCTCGTCGATGCCGATTACGTCGAGACGCCGATCTTTCGGCGCGACGCGCCGCCAGTCGAACGAGGTCAAGAGCTCCTCTACCCGGGCAGGAGCCCCGAAGACGATTGCACACCCGAAGACGTCGCGAAAGCGCTCGGGCTGCCACGAGTCGCGATTGACGCGTTCGTGACTGGAGGCAATTTCCTTGTCGACGGCCGCGGCACAGCCTTCTGCACGGTCGCCTTCCTCGACGAGAACCGGACGCGCATCACCGACGACGAACTACGCCGGCGCCTGCGCACCCGGCTCGGCATCGAGCGCCTGGTCGTGCTCGAGAACACCGAGCCCGTCGGTATCCAGCACATCGACTGCTGGCTCAAGGTCCTCGATCCCGGGCGCCTGCTCGTCAAGCGCGCACCTGCGGACCACCCCGAGCATGCTCCGATCGAGCGCAACGTCGCTGTTCTGTCACGGCTCAGCAGTGCCATCGGCCGGCCCTACGAGGTCCTGCGCATCGACTGCCCACCATGCGGCAGCTACTCCGACCCGGCTACGGGGCAATCAATGCCAGCGCTTCCCGCCTACACAAATGCGTTGATCCTGAACCGCAGCGTGTTCGTGCCGCTCTTCGGTTGCCCCGGCGACGAGCAGGCGCTTGCGACCTGGCGCGCGGCGCTGCCGTACCATCGCGTGGTTGGCATCCCCTACACGGGATGGAAGCCGTTCGACGCGCTGCACTGCCGGACCCGGGCGGTGTTCAAGGTCGGAAAGCGGTAGCGGGGTAGCCGAAGATCTGTGACCCGTAGCGCCGTCTCTACCGATCGACCCCAACCTAGCCTAACGACCTTGATCTTGGTCGGATTGCTATCAAGGACAAGGCATGGGGCAGAAATAATAAATCGGTAACACCGTGCAAATTGCCAATTTCCCGGAACTTCATCTTGAAATCAAGTTCAGTAACTTGACATCGATCACCAGGCGGTGATATAGCAATCCTATACTAATTGTATGGATTCCGAACTCAATAGGGACATAAAGGGTTTGATAGCAACAATTCGCCATCCCATCTGCTTTGCTGGGAGAAGGAGAATATTTGCAATTCGGCTGGATTTCAAGGAGTGAGCCACCATGATAGGCCAGACTCTCGGGCATTATCGCATCATCGAAAAAATCGGCGCTGGAGGAATGGGTGTTGTCTATCGGGCCAGAGATGAACGCCTGGAAAGAGATGTTGCCATTAAAGTCCTGCCCGCCGGGGCACTCGCCGATGAAGAGATGAGAAAGCGCTTCCGCAGGGAAGCGATGGCTCTCTCTAAGCTCAATCATCCCAATATCGCCATTATTCATGATTTTAACACCGAAAGAGACGTGGACTTTCTGGCGATGGAATACATATCCGGAGTCACGCTGAGGGAGAAGTCGCTCTCAGGAGCATTGCCGGAGGCGGAAGTTATCTCGCTGGGAAAACAGGCGGCGGAAGCGTTGGAAGCGGCCCATGAGCAGGGAATCATCCACCGGGATCTCAAGCCCGGGAATATCATGGTCACGCCCAAGGGCCTGCTCAAGGTGCTGGACTTCGGCCTGGCCAAGCTCTTTCAGCCCGCGGGAACGATAGACAAGACGTTGACTCTCACCGGCTCACAAGGTTTGACGGGGACCCTTCCCTACATGGCGCCCGAGCAGCTGGATGGCCGCGAAGTTGACGCGCGCACCGACATCCATGCCCTGGGGGCCATTCTCCATGAGCTGGTCACGGGGAAAAAGCCCTTTCCTCAGGAGACCCCTTCTGAGATCATGCATGCGATCCTCGACAAGCCGCCGGAACTGCTACGGTCCCCGGGAGCCCAAATCTCTGAGGGGCTGGAGCGGATTATCTTCAAGTGCTTGGAGAAAGAGCCGGCCAACCGTTACGCGTCGGCAAAGGAGCTGCTCGCTGATTTAAACCAGGTTGAGACCGGTGATCTGTGGGCGCTTATCGCCGGAAAGCCCAGGCGCAGGGCAAAGCGAAGCTTATGGCAAAGACCCCTGCCTATGAGTGTTTTGGTCCTCGGGGTGGCAGGTCTTTTGTTCGCTCTCAATATCGGTGGAATAAGAGATTTTTTGACAGGCCGGGCAAGAACTCCTCAGGTGCAGTCGCTGGCCGTGCTGCCTCTGGAGAATCTCTCCCAAGATCCTGAGCAAAAAGATTTTGCCGTGGTCATGACAGACAATCTCATCACTGAATTGGGACAGATTAGCACCCTGCGGGTAAGATCGCTGACTTCTGTCATGCAGTATAAAAAAACGGAAAAATCTCTGCCGCAGATTGCCAAAGAGCTGAATGCCGACATGGTGGTTGAGGGTTCTGTCTTGAGGTCGGGCGGAAAAATGCGGATCACAGCCAGGCTGATTAATCCGGCCGAAGACCGGCAGCTCTGGGTCAAAAGCTACGAACGCGACATCGGCGGTTTTCTGGTTCTACAGAGCGAAATTGCCCGGGATATCACGAGGCAGATCGGCATCAGACTCAGTGAGGAGGCGAGGTTCCGGTTGGCCAAAAGAAGGGCTGTGAATCCCCAAGCTTTTGATGTTTACCTCAAGGGAGTTTATTCAGGCGATAGTGAATATTTTAATCAAGCGATCAAACTCGACCCGGATTTTGCTTTGGCTTACACAAAGATTGCAGACGGTTCTTTTTTTAGTGGACTTTTCGGCACTGTTCCGCCTCGGCAAGCCTTTTTGAAAATGAAACAAGCGGCTCTCAAGGCACTGGAGAAGGATAATACTCTCGGAGAGGCCCACAGCTATCTGGCTCTGGCCTGGCTCCATTATGATTTGGATTGGACAGAGGCGGAGAAAGAATTCAAACGAGCCCTGGAGCTCAACCCCAGCCTCGCCTATACTCACCATCTTTATGCGCATTACCTGATGGCCATGGACAGAATGGAAGAGTCCATGGCTGAGATCAAACTCGCCTCGGAACTCGATCCCTTTTCATCGGACATGAATTTATGCTTCGGCTGGCACTGCCTCAGCACAGCAGATTATGATGAGGCGATTGGGCTTGCCCGCAAAGGAGTCCAGATGGACCCCAATAATGCGTGGGCCCAGGTCATTTTGGGCTGGGCCTATGAGCAGAAATCCATGATCAAAGAGGCCATTGCCGAGTTCCAAAACGCCCTCAGCCATTGGAAAGATGGCTCTCTGCCCCTGGCCGGCCTTGGTCACGCCTATGGGATCGCCGGCAAAAAGAAGGAAGCGCAGGAGATTTTGGAGAAACTCCAAGAGAAGTCGAAGCGAACCTACGTTCCGGCCTACGATATCGCTGCCGTCCATGTTGGCCTTGGAGAAAATGCTCAGGCCTTTGAATGGCTCTCTAAAGCCTTAGAGGAGCGGTCAGGCTTTCTGATTTATATCAAATGCGACCGGCGGTTTGATGGACTGCGGTCCGACCCCCGCTATGAGGCTTTGCTCAAACGTATCGGCCTGCCACTCGGCGCGATAAAAAGCTGAGTCCCAATCAGTCCCCGAAGACAAGAAATTCGGTAGAAATCTTTCGAGCACAAAAAAGAGACCCGAGATTTCGCCTCGGTCTCATCACGGAGTTCGGGGCCGTGGACCGGATCATCGATCACATGAAGCTGACGTTCGTGGCGGCGAAGCCCCCGCCGTCCCATGTCTTCGAGCAGGTTGCGCTTGCGGCAGCCGAGGAGAGCGGGGAATATTTTTAAGTATTTTGTGATCAGGGGGGAGTGGAAGTCTATGGTTAGGAGCGTGGATTCATTGTCCGGAGCGGAAATTCAGCTCGCTCGGAAAAAGCCCGGGTCCAGCGGCCTTCGATGGCCGTCTATGCCGCTGGTCGCCATTCCCTGTTTACGGTATAATCCCGGATAAGCGAGGCGAAGATGCCGGCCAACCTGCCCCCTGAATATCACAAGATCGAGGCGACCCTCCGGGACGCGAAAACCGCGGCGGAGAAGATCGAGATCTGCGAGAAGCTCATCTCCGTTATCCCCAAACACAAGGGAACGGAAAAGCTCGTCGCCCTCTACAAGTCAAAGATCGCCAAGCTCCGCGACGAGATGCAGAGGCGTCCTGCGACGGCCAGGCGCGGGCCTTCTCTTCGCATCGAACGGTCGGGGGCGGGGCAGGTCGTCGTCACCGGCCCCCCAAACGCCGGAAAATCGATGCTGATCAAGGTCCTGACGGGGGCCGAGGTCGAGGTCGCGGATTATCCCTTCACGACCCGCTTCCCCTCTCCCTTCATGATGCCTTTCGAGAACATCAAGGTCCAGCTCGTCGACACACCGCCCGTGACGTCCGAATCCATGGAGCCGTGGTTTCCCGAGATGATCAAGACATCCGATGCCGTCGTCCTCGTCGCCGACCTCGGTGATCCGGATGCGGCCGGACTCCTCGAGGGAATCATCTCGGGATTCAAGGGAAAAAAGGCCGAGTTCACGGCCTCGGGGGCGGAGATCCCTCCCGAGAAAGCCCCTTTCCTGAAAAGAACCCTCCTCGCGGCCAACAAGAGCGACCTTGACGGAACGGGGAAGGCCTTTGAAGACCTCAATACCCTCCTGGAAGGACCTTTCGATCGGCTCGCCGTTTCAGCCGGGACGGGCTTCCACATCCAAGAACTGAAGCGCCGCGTCTTCGACCTCCTCCGGATCGTCCGCGTCCACAGCAAGGTCCCCGGAAAGAAGGCGGAGACGGATTCCCCCTTCGCCCTGAAACAGGGCAGCACCGTCATGGACATGGCCCGGGCGGTCCACAAGGACTTCGCCGAAAAACTCGCCTTCGCCCGGGTTTGGAGCAAGGACGGCGCTCTGGAAGGCCTCCGCCTCAACCGCGATTACGTCCTCCGGGACGAGGACATCGTCGAACTCCACATCTAATTTCTGAATGGGAGCGCCGCCTCGTCGCTCATATCGACGATCGCCATGAACAACAGCTGGGCGATGTCCTCCATGATCTCGGGGGTGATGAGGGTCGCGTCGTCCCTGGTGTTGTGATAGGTCTCGTAGGGGTCCGGTATCCCGTAAGCCCCCACCGTGACGCCGGGGACGCCCTTCCAGAGGAACCGGGCCGTGTCCTGCCGGGGCCGGGCGATGTTAGCGAAAGAGTCGGCGGTCATCTCCCTATGGATATACGTCCCGTTGGCCCTCTCCAGGAAGGCATAAAACTCGGGGAAATCCTTCCCGGCCAGGACGCTGATCTTGTCACCGCGGCCGGGGCCTTCCACGTTGATAAGGATGGTGGTCTTCGCCAGCGGCATGACGGGATGTTCCACATAAAACTCGGACCCGGCGACTCCCTGTTCCTCGGCCCCGAAAGCGATGAACATCACCGAACGCTTCGGCTGAACTTCAGACTTTGCCAGGGCCTCCGCCACTCCCATCATGACGGCCACGGCCGAACCATTGTCATTCGCCCCGGGCATGATCTCCGGACAGCTGCCTACGCCGTCGAGGTGGGCGCCTACGATGATGACCTCGTCCTTGAGCCCGGGGTCGGAGCCTTCGACGAGGCCGATGATATTGTATCCGATCCCCTCAGGGTGGTGTTCCGTGACGTTCTTCAAAGTGAAGATCTTGCCCGTGTCGAAGGACTGGGGCTTCAACGTCTTTTGGATCTTTTCCATCGTTTCCTTATGGCTCCTGCCCGTTCCGGCGAAGATGTCCTCGACCACCGCGTCGCCCACATGGGTGTAGATAAATCCTTCGCGGTAGGAATTGTTGGGGTTTGTGATCGGGCCGTAATTATAGATCATGCCCCTGGCGCCGTGGGCAACGGCATTCTCGAGTTTGTATTGATGGAAGGAATAGGGCCGCCATTTCATGAAGAGGTCGGGTTTCTCCTCCGGCGAGACGGGGACTTCCCTCTCCATGAGGAGGATCTTCCCTTTGACGTCCAGCCCCTGGTATTCGTCGTACCCCAGTTCGGACGCCGTGATCCCGTATCCCACGTAGATGACCTCGGCCGTCACTTCGCCCGAGCCCGAAGTCGCTCCGGGGATGTATTCGTCTTCGTACTTATAGAACTTCTTGATCTCTTCGGCTTTCTTGGCCCCCGGGGCCTTCACGGGGATGCGCAAGTAAGCGTCATTCCCCTTGAAGACGAGGGTGTAGGGATTAGGAAAAGCCTGGAGATAGGTCCCCCGGTCTCCCGCGGGCTTGATCCCCCACTTCTTGAACAGCGAGATCAGCCATTCCGCCGAGGCGTTGTAACCGGGGGTCCCGGTCAGGCGGCCGGCGTACTTCTCCGAAGCCAGCTCCTCGACGGTGCCGAGGAGAGCGTGGCTTGAAATGGAATGGTACGCCGCGAGGATTTTTTCTTCGTCGGTCCTCTTGTCCGGAACGTTCTGGCCGGCGGGCAGGAAGGACCGGACCATGAGAGTCGCGGCAAACACGAGGACGGCGGGCTTGAGTTTTCGCATTTTCTCTCCTTTGAAGATAATCAAGTTTCTTATATAAGGAATTCCCGGAATAAAGTAAAGCCGGATAACGACGGACTTAGCGGGGCAGGATTTCAGAAACGGAAGGCGACACCGGC
>Ga0315277_10006772_pt1 | contig 14905 bp, 15 predicted proteins | sample YL17G05_15_MG_FD_203695 | JGI IMG/M metagenome (GOLD analysis project Ga0315277, IMG submission 203695) | Sediment microbial communities from Yellowstone Lake, YNP, Wyoming, USA - YL17G05_15 | ecosystem: Environmental > Aquatic > Freshwater > Lake > Sediment | place: USA: Wyoming | collected...
CAAAGAGCACCGGCCGGTTGTGACGGTTGGCGCGGTTGCACCTGTGGGGTGACACTCCACGCCGCTTGGATCGAGATGACCTTGTGTGATTGCGGGAGACCTTGCAGATGGGTGGCTGAGACTATGAAGGGCGGAGGTCGAGCCGGTTCACGGGGCTCCTGAGCTGTGGTGAACGCTCTTGTTGGAGTGTTTTCCATCTCTTGCGAATGATCGCCCCCGGGGCGGATCGCCCGCTCGGCCGCGCTGTTGTCGAAAGGGACCTCCACTTGGTCCAGGAACGTCAACAGGTCGTGGCGGTGACCAGCGTGCCCGCAAACTCCGCCAGGAAGAACTTCGCCAAGACCGGCCCGCCCCGCGACCGGTCGATCAGATAGGACGTCAACTCGGGCGTGGTGAAACACCACAGCCAGTGTGTCTTGCCGTCCACACGCCAACCGCTCTCGTCGCCGTGCAGCCAGCCAGAGAGCACCAGCAGGCGGTGGCCCAACTGGGCCCCAGGCAGCGCGTCGGGCACGGCCGGCTCCGCGAGCGCCGGCCGCGGGTCAAGGAGTGGGCCCGCGATAAGGACAAGGACTGGCGGAAGGAGGCGATCTTGTACGAGTAGGCGACCCTGCCGGCGTGACCACCGCACACATGCGATGCAGCCGAGCGGTGATCGAGGGACATCAATCTCCGTGTATGTTGGCGGACTCCCACCGCACCTTCAGGCTCCTCCCAACCGGGCCCGCTTCAAGTGCAGCGTGTGGTTAGATGACGACGTGCGGCGGAGAAACACGTTGCCAGAGGTCAGGAACTGCCACTGCTACTTTCGACTCCCCGCGCCGACCAGCCAGCATACCGATACCACGGGGCGCCGTCCTCGTCTGTGTCCAAACAATAGTGGGCCGTGATCGAGTGGATATTGCGCGCTACGACAAGACCGTCGCTTTCCGCACCGGGAAGGTTCACACGCAAGGCTTCTTGAAATTTCGGATCACTGGCGTCCGCATCAAGACAGTCAATAAGGAGGTGAATTTCCTCCGGCAAGCGGTCGGCGAAAGTGAAATTCGCTCCGTCATACGGTCCGCGTACAAAGGGCACACCTACCATTGCTGGTTCCTGCTGGCTAACATACGATTGACGGGAATCACCTATCTGGACATCCCGTGTTTCAAGACTGCATAACTTTAACCGCATTGTACCACCACCGGGTAGGCGGACAACCAGTTGAAGTCGCTATCGCCGAACGCTCACCCCGACTTGATGGTCATCGTTTCTCCCAAAGCTACGTCACGCCCCCAGGGCAGGGCTGCTGGACAAGCCCATCTGTAGAGGGATGGGCCGCGCGGCGTGCTTTCCAATGTGCGGCGGCTTTCGACGAATTAAAGGAATATGCTGTACACTCCTGACGCTACCCTCGCCAGGCAACCTCGGATGAACACCTTGGTCAACCTCGACAAGATCACCAAGGACTACGGCCGGCTGAGGGCCTTGGAGGACGTGTCGTTGTCGATTGGGCCGGGCATCACCGGCCTGCTGGGGCCCAATGGGGCCGGCAAGACGACCCTGATCAAGGTCCTGCTCGGGCTGGTGCGGGTGACCTCGGGATCGGGGGAGGTCCTGGGGCATGACCTGCGGCGGCAAGTCCGGGCGATTCGCGCCCGGGTGGGCTACATGCCCGAGGACGACTGCTACGTCGCTGGCCTAAGCGGCGTGGAGATGCTGCGGTTTGCCGCCCGGCTCTCGGGGTTGCCGTCGGTCGAGGCCCTGCGGCGGGCACACGAGATTGCCGACTTCTGCGGGATCGAGCAGGAGCGCTACCGCGACGTGGAAACCTATTCCGCCGGCATGCGGCAAAAATTAAAATTCGCCCAGGCGATCGTCCACGACCCACCCTTTCTGATCCTCGACGAGCCCACCTCGGGGCTGGACCCGGAGGAGCGGGAGGCGATGCTGGATCGGATTCGGGTGCTTGTGCGACGGGCGGGGAAGGCGGCACTGGTCTCGACGCACATCCTCCCCGACGTACAGTCGATCTGCGACACGGTGATCATCCTCGCCCGGGGACGCGTGCGGATCGTCGAGCGTTTGGAGGTGCTCACCCGTCCGGCCTCGCCGGCGTTGGAGGTCCGAGTCTTCGGGCAGCCCGAGCTGCTGGCCGAGCGGATTCGGCGCGAGGGGGTCGAGGTCCGCCAGAACCCGCAAGGTGCGCTCACGCTGGTCGCCGCCGACGAGGACGTTGCCCGCCGGGTATGGAGTTGGGCACGGGAGGCGGGGGTGGGAATCCGGGCGCTGACGGCCGCGCGGAACTCCATGGAGCAGATATTCCTCGACGCCGTGCGGGAGGACGAGTAACCGCTGACGGGGACTGTCCCGATTTTCGCGGCGAAGTCCGCGAAAATGGGACTGTCCCCCTCGGACGGTAAGGGGACAGGCACATTTTTCGGCCCGAAACGGGCCGAAAAATGTCCCAGTCCCCGGCCTATAAACACCTTCGGAGGACGACCGTGCCGATTCATGATCTCGGCTACCGGGCCTGGCAGGGGCGGCTGATGCCCGAGGTGTCGCGGTTCTGGGTGATCGCGCAGACGGGCATCCGCCTGGCGGGGAAGAACCGCTGGCTGAGGCGGCTGTTACTGCTGGCCTGGGTGCCGGCGCTCTACTTGGGCGTGGCGGTGTTTCTGTTCGAGCAGGCACTGGCGAACCGGAGCTACATGCAGGTCGCCCTGGAGTTCGTCGGCCCGTTCCCGGGAACGGAAGTGGTGCGGGAGGCGTTGCAGGCGGGCGACCCGGCCGTGGCGAGGCACACGGCCTGGACCTGGCTGCTGCTGATGTTCTTCCGCTACCCGCAGGGGCTGCTGATGGCGTTGGTGGTGGGGCTGATCGCACCGCCGCTGGTGGCCAAGGACGTCCAGTCGCGGGCCTTCCTATTGTATTTTTCCCGCCCGTTGACCCGGGTGGAATACATCCTGGGCAAGCTGGTCGTGGTCTGGGCCTACGTGATGATGATCACGACCCTTCCTGCGCTGTCGCTGTACGTGGTGGGCGTGCTGCTGTCTCCGCCCGATACGGCGGTGATCGCTTCGACGTGGGACCTGCCGCTGCGGATCCTGGCCGCGTCGGTGGTGTTGATGATACCGACCGCTGCACTGGCGCTGGCCTTCTCCTCCCTGACCAGCAGGACGTTTTACGCTGGTTTCGCGTGGTTTGCGGCGTGGCTGCTGGGGTTGGTGGCGTACATCACGCTGCAATACAGCGTGCTGCTGCCCATCTCGGAACACTGGGTCCTGCTCTCGCTGTACCACACCCTGGGCCGCGTGCAAGACTGGGTTTTCGGGCTGCAGACGAGTCTGTCGGCGGTCTGGCCGTCGGCGGTGCTACTGGCGGGGATCGCCGCGGTGTCCTTGGCCGTGTTGTTTCGTCGCGTTTCCTCTCCTATGCGGATTTGATCCATTTCGGCGTTGTTTTTCAGTTCTCAGTCATCAGTTGTCAGTTCTCAGTCATCAGTTGTCAGTTGTCAGTCATCAGTTGTCAGTTTTCAGTTCTCAGTTTCGGCCTTCCTGTTCTCCCTTGTCGGCCGTCACTTGGCCACTGATGACTGACAACTGACAACTGATAACTGATGACTGACGGCTCCTCGGGCACTGCTGCGCCACGCCCCAGCCACCCACCGCCTGCGAGATCCCGATGATTCAACTGGACCACGTGACCAAGCTGTACGGCTCGGTGATCGGGGTGAACGACATCACCCTCTCGCTTCCGCCGGGGGCCTATGGGCTGCTGGGCCCCAACGGCTCGGGGAAGAGCACACTGCTGAACCTGATCACCGGCCAGCTCCACCCCACGCTGGGCAGGGTCCGCACGCTCGACTGCCGCCCCTGGAACAACGCCCGACTGTTCCGCCGCATCGGCTTATGCCCCGAGCAGGACTTGCTCTACACCAACGTCACCGGGATGGATTGGGTGAGCTACCTGCTGAAGCTCCATGGATTCGGCTACCGCGAGGCCGACCGACGGGCCCGGGAGGCACTGGAACTCGTCGGGCTGGGCGGCGCCATGCGGCAGTTCATCGGCGGATACTCCCGCGGCATGCGGCAACGGGCCAAGCTCGCCCAGGTCCTGGCCCACGACCCGGAGCTGTTGGTCCTCGACGAGCCCTTCAACGGGCTGGACCCGGTGGGCCGCCACCAGATGACCGAGCTGCTGCGGGAGCGGATCGCGGCGGGCAAGGGGGTGCTGTTGGCCAGCCACATCCTGCACGAGGTCGAGGCCATCACCCACTGGTTCCTGTTGATCTGCGGCGGCCGGCTGCTGGCCTCCGGCTTGGCCGAGGAGGTACACGCTCTGCTGGCCGACGTCCCCAGCGAGATCCGCATCCGCTGCGGCGATGCCCCGCAATTGGCCCGGCGGTTGCTCGAGACCGACGCGGTCCAGTCGCTACGTCTGATGGACGACGGCCGATCGCTGGTGGTGGCCACCCGCAGTGCGGCCACGATCTACAGCCGCCTGCCCGAGTGGATCGCCGGCACCGACATCCGCATCGAGGAGTTCCGCTCCACCGACGACTCTTTGCAGGCCTTGTTTGACTCCCTGTTGCGGATCCACCGCGGGAGGTCGTGATGCGTCCCTGGGCAATCTGGTGCGTGTTCGAGTTCGAGTGCCGCCGCACGCTGAGCTGGCAGCGGCTGCTGCTGGTGGCCGCCTTGGCCCTGTTCCCCGTGGGAATGATCTTATTGATCCAGTATCAAGGCGGACGCCTGGAGCAGGAGCAGCGGGGACCAGCCTTCCTCTTTGTTCTGATCACCGAAGTGCTTTGCCTGATGGGCATGTTGCTTTGGGCCACGCCGGCCATCCACGGGGAGCTGGAAAGCAAGACCTGGACCTACCTGGCCGTGCGGCCCGGCGGTCGCGGATCGATCCTGATGGGCAAGTACCTGGCGGCGGTGGTCTGGACGACGGTCTGTGCCTGGCTGAGCCTGACCGTGTGTCTGTGGGTGCTGCACTACGACAGGGAGGTCTTACCCTTGGCCGTTCCGCTGGGCGGGCTGGCCCTGCTCTCGTGCCTGGTCTACGGCGCGATGTTCATCCTGCTAAGCGTGGTGTTCCTGCAGCGGGCCATGGTGGCAGCCGTGGCCTACACCGCCCTGATGGAGGTCGTGGTGGCCTGGCTGCCGGCGACGATCAACCACCTCAGCGTCCAGTATCACCTCCGCTGCCTGCTGGCCAAATGGATGGACTGGCCCGTCTCCTCAACCGGATCGGACAGCCTGTTTTTCAGCTCCGCCCCGGCCTCGCGGCACCTGCTGATCCTCCTGACTGCGGCGGGCATCCTCTTGACGGCCGCCACCTGGATCCTCCGCCAACGGGAGCTGGTCAGACCGGATGAAGGGTAGGGCGCAAGCGAATAACTCACCGGATTCGAGCGTTTGTAGGAGGCGACTCTAGTCGCCGATTGCCTCGAAATCAAGCCCAAATCGGCGACTGGAGTCGCCTCCTACAGCTCCAGAGATCCGGCACTTATCTCCTTGCGCGCTCTCACCAAGTCGCAGGCGGCGTTGACAGGAGGACTGTGGGGCGTACAATCTGGGCTGGACCGTCTGGGCGACGGCATCAGCGTGTGGCTGAAGCCCAGCAACGGTTGCCGCCCGTCGGCGTTGGCATTTCCCACGGAGAACCATGATGGCTGACAAAGAACGGAAGGGGACCCGCGTGACGTTCCTCGACCAGACCGGCGCCAAGTCGGTCGAGGCGGTGATCGCCGACAACGTCAACGTGGCCCGCATCCTGCCCAACATCATCACCAAGATGAGCCTGCCGGTGATGGGTCCGGACGGGCAGCCGATGAGCTACAGCCTCGACCACAAGGAAGGGGGCAAGCGGCTGACCGAAGACCAGACCCTGCCGGTGGCAAAGGTCAAGGAGGGGGATCACCTGATCGTCTATCCGGAAATCGTCGCCGGCGGCTAGTGGTCCTCAGGAAAGCGCTTTCGTACCGCAATAGCCGACGGCCAACAGCCGTCGGCCGAAGAGCGCGGGGAATGCCGGCGGCTGTTAGCCGCCGGCTATTGCGACGAATTCCCATGGGAGGAGACCGACGATGCGCGAATCGCCCCGAATCCGCAGACTCCGCACCGACCTGAAGGCCATGGAGGCGCTGCGGGCCGAGAGCACGATCCTGGAGTTCGAGGCCCGCGGCAACCCGCCGGCCGAATACCTGGTGCGTTTCCGGGGCAAGGGGATCGCCCGGGGGCCCGACCAGTTGCGGATCGTGATTCAGGAAGTCCACGAGGTCAACGTCCGCCTGGGGGCGTCGTATCCGCGGGTCACGCCGGAGTTGCACTGGAAGACGCCGATCTTCCACCCGAACATCTCCGGCTCGGGCAACGTCTGCCTGGGCGGTTACGGCACACATTGGGTTCCCAGCCTGAATCTGGACGAGCTCTGCGAGATGCTCTGGGACATGGTCCGCTACGCGAACTACGACGTCACCAGCCCCTACAATCGGGAGGCGGCGGACTGGGCCAGGCGACAGCACAAGTACCAACTGCCGGTCGATCCGCGGCCGATCCGCGACAAGCTGGCAGGAGTGCAACCTCCTGCGGAACCGGGTACCCTCCGGGTGGTGGCCGAAGAGGTGCTGTTTCTCGACGGCGAAGAGCCGGTCGCGGCGGAGCTGGTCGAGCCGGAGCCGCCCGACATCCTGATCATCGAATAGTGAAGGAGGATCCTGAAAATGTGCCGCGTACCTGCCGGTCGATGGTCCTTAGCCCTACTCCTGTTGTGTACAGGCTGCATGAGGCAGCAGCCCTCGGCGCCCGCGGCGGGAGCTCCCGCCGCAGAGAGATCGGCTGGAGAAGACGATTTCGCGGCGCGATTGGAGGCGGCCAAGGGAATCATGACCTTTGAGAAGAGGGCGGATGCACTTGCCCAGCTTGCGCAGGATGCGGCCGATGCCGGTGACGGTCAAGTGGTCAAGAGCGCCATCGAGCTGATCCAAGTCGTCGAAACCAGAAACAATGCCGCCTTCTCTGCTGCCCTGAGGCTGGCGAAGTCTGGAAAAGGGGACGACGCCGTAGCAGTGGCGAAAATGATCATGTCTCTCGAACGTAGGGACGAAGCGTTGGCACGGATTGCCAAGGGGAACACCGGCGAATAGTCGGGTTTCCGAGGGGACCCCGCGGCGTTGGCCTTACGTTGTAAACGCGTGCGAGCAAGAATCAAGTCGCCGATGATCGAACCGGTCGTCAAAGCGATTCCCACGGCCGCCGGCTCGGTGGTCGCCCGATCCGTAGGGATGCTCTACGCCGACGCGCCGACGATCTACGTCTACGAGGACGTGCTGGGTAAGATGCTGGCCCACTTCGAGCAGGACTTGCGGCGGGAGCAGGGCGGTTTCCTGGTGGGCGGCCTGCACGTGGATCGGGAGCTGTACGTCGAGGTCCGCGGGTTTCTGCCGGCCACCGGCACCCAGGCGCGGGCCACCTCGCTGACCTTCACCCATGCCACGTGGGCCGACATGAGTCGCCGGGTCGAGCAGCAGTTTCCCGGCGAGCTGGTGCTGGGCTGGGCGCACACCCACCCCGGGCTGGGCGTGTTCCTCTCCAGCTACGACCTGTTCATTCATCGCCACTTCTTCTCGCAGCCCTGGCAGATCGCGCTGGTGGCGGACCCGCGGAGCAACCAACTGGGGTTCTTCCAGTGGCACCGGGAGCAAGTGGTGGACTGTGGATTTGTCTGCGTCGGACGCGACGCGCGATAGGAGGGCCGCCCGATGGCCGAGGAGGTGCTGCGGATCGACGGCGACGATCGCTACGCGCGGTTCCGGCTGATCGCCTGGTGGGACCAGGACAAGCTGGCCGCGGCCCGCGTGCTGGTGGTGGGGGCCGGGGCGCTGGGCAACGAAGTGCTCAAGAACCTCGCCATGCTCGGGGTGGGGCACGTGTACATCGTGGACTTCGACGAGATCGAAGAGTCGAACCTCACCCGCTCGGTGCTGTTCCGCTCCCGCGACCGGGGCCGCCCCAAGGCAGAGGTGGCCGCCGAGGCCCTGCGGGACATCAATCCCGACACCCAGGTGCACCCCATCCGGGGCAACATCATCACCGACGTGGGGCTGGGGTTGTTCGCCGACGTCGACGTGGTGATCGGCTGCCTGGACAACCGCGAGGCCCGACTGTGGGTGAACCGCTCCTGCTGGAAAGTGGGCACGCCCTGGATCGACGGCGGCATCCAGGAGATCAGCGGCGTGGCCAAGGTCTTCGTTCCCCCTGACGGCGCCTGCTACGAGTGCGCCATGACCGAGAACGACTACCGGCTGATCAGCCTCCGCTACTCCTGCCCACTCTTGCGCCACGAAGACCTCCTGGCCGGCAAGGTCCCCACGGCGCCGACCATCTCCTCGATGATCGGCGGCTTGCAGACCCAGGAGGCGCTGAAGCTGATCCACGGGATGCCGGTGGCCGCGGGCAGCGCGATGGTCTTCAACGGCGTGGCCAACACCTTTTACATGACCAAATACCAGCACAAGGAGGATTGCCTCAGCCACGACACGTGGCCGCCGCCGGTCGACGTGCCGCTTTCGGCCGCCGGCGCCACGGTCGGCGAGTTGTTCGAGGCGGTGCGTGGCACGGGCATCTTGCCCGTGACGGAGCCGCTGACGATCTGCCTGGAGCGGGACCTGGTGGTGGCGATCCGCTGCGGAGCCTGCGGCAGCAGCCGGCGGATCATGCGGCCGCAGCAGATCGTGGCCATGGCCGAGGCGACCTGCCGGGAGTGCGGCGAGCTGGCCCGGCCCGAGATGGTCCACCTCGTCGAGGAGGGCTCGCCTTTGGCCGGAGAGAAGCTGATCGACCTGGGCATCCCCAGGTATGATATTGTGCGGATCACCGCCGGCGAGGCCGAGGGGACGTTCAGGCTGGCCGGCGATCAGCAGGCGGTCATGGAGAGTGGATAGTGGAGAGTGGATAGTGGAGAGTGACAGTAGTTCCAAGTTTGGGGAACGGGTGGCTGAGGTCGAACGAAGTGAGCCCCCAGACCGCCGGATTTCCGGGGGCTCGCTGGCGCTCGACCCCGGCCACTGGGAGTGGAGAGTGAAGGGGGAAGGGTGGAGAGCGACCTGCGCTTCTTTTCTCGCTTCTCCCCTCTCCTTCTCGCCTCTCTTATCCATCCGGGAAAGACGTGCAAAGTGAAGAGTGGCGAGTGAAGAATGGACGGCGACATCGAGTTCGGCGAGGTTCAGCAGGCCCGACCGGGACGGCGGCGGCGCCCCGACCAGGACCGGCATTTCGCCGTCTGCGCCTGCGGCGCGGCGGCCGCGGGCGACCTGCCGATCTTCGTCGAGATGGACGTGCTGGCCGAGATCGAGGCCCACGCCCGCAGCGACACCCGCGTGGAGCTGGGTGGCGTGCTGCTGGGCGGCCAGTTCGAGGACCAGGACGGAAACCCGTTCGTGCTGGTGTCGGACAGCCTGCGAGCGGAGCACTACCAGAGCAGCGGCAGCCATTTCAAGTTCACCCACGATACCTGGACGCAGATCACCCGCCAGCGAGGCGGGTTCTCGGACGACTTGGAGATGGTCGGCTGGTACCATACGCACCCGGACTTGGGCGTCTTTCTTTCGAGCATGGATCGGTTCATCTGCGAGCACTTCTTCAACCGGCCGCTGGACGTGGCCCTGGTCGTTGATCCGTTGCGGGGCGATCGAGGCTGGTTTTATTGGGGCGACAGGGGCAGGCGACGGGTGGCTGGGGTCGAACGAAGTGAGCCCCCAGAGCCTCCGATTTCCGGGGGCTCGCTGGTGCTCGACCCCGGCCACCCGGAATCGGACCAGGCGAACTTGGGAGTACCGAGTGACATGGAGGGCCGGCGGCGGGCACCACGCAGTGGTCGGCGGGCGAAGGGCTTCGGCGTGGTCGCCTCGCGGTTCCGCCAGCGAGAGCTTCAGACCTTCGTGGAACTCCTTGAGGAGGATGCGACCATGAGCACGCAGCGCCTGACCGGCGGTTTTCCGCCGGGCGCGGACCTGCGACTTCCACAGGAGGTGATCCATACCATCCGGCCGCAGTTGGGCTGGATCGGGGCCGCCGTGCTGGCGATGCTCGTCTTGCAGGTCTGCACGACGCTGCTGGTGGCCCTGCGGCTCGGCCCGCCCGCGGCCACCCAGAGGGTACCCGACCGGCTGGCCGCCGGCGAACCTATCGCCGCACAGGAGCTGGCGGCCGAGATGGCCCTGCGAGAGCAGCGTCTGGCGGCCCGGGAGGCGATCTTCCAGGATCTCCTCGGCCGCGTCGAGGTCGAAGCAGACGGTCGCCTCAACGTGGGACCGCTGGTCGAAGAGTACAAGCGGCTCCGCCAGGAGGTCGATCGACGCCGAAAGACCGACCTACTGCTGGGCGAGGCCGCCAAGTGGATCGACCAGGACCGCCAGCAGCTTCAGGCAAAGGTCCGTGAACTTGACCAGTCAAGCCAGGAACTGACCACAGGCAACGAGCGACTCCTGGCACAGATCGCCAAGTTGAAAGACCTGCGCGAAGCCGACCAGGAGGCAGCCCGAGACGAAATCGCGCAACTCAAGAAACAGGTTGCCCAGACAACCGGAGAAGATGTAGAAGAAGGCACTACGACCTGGATAGGGAGCTGGACGACGATCGTGGCGGCCGTGGTCGGCCTGTTGATCGTAGCGGCCCTGGCCGCCGTGGTGCTTATCCGAAGGGCGCGCCGCCATCGGCTCTCTTGAGGACCGATCACGGGGAAAGCAGGTAACTATGGAGGATTTGTCGAGAAACAGCGTCGGGCTTTCACAATAGTCCCGCCCGGCAGAGCGGGGACAGGCGCGGGAGGAATAGCCCCGCCCGGCAGGGCGGGGGAAGACGCATCGACGCTACAGAATCCCCGCCCTTCCGGGCGGGGCTAGGAGCCAATGCTCCGGGCGGGGCTGCCAGCGAGTGTTCCGAACGGGGCTGGCAGCGAACACAACAGTGAGATCTTGTTCTTGGCCAAGTCCAAGGAGATTTGCCATGTCTAGTAACGATCAGGCGGAGCGGCTCGCGGCTGAGCTGGAGCTGATGCGGGCCCTGGCGGAGAAGAGCGGCATTCTCGAATTCGAGACCGACGGCGACCCACCCAAGGAGTACAAGGTCAAGTTTCTCGGCCGGGGCATCAGCCGCCTGGTGCACTCCGGCAAGGAGGTGGAATACGTCGAGCTGCACCAGGTGCAAATCCGGCTGGGTTACGCCTACCCCGAACAGCCCCCGGAGATCCGCTGGCTGACGCCGATCTTCCATCCGAACATCTCCGTGATTGGTCACGTGCGGCTGGACGATTGCGGGCTGCCGTGGCACGAGGAGATCACGCTGGACGTGGTCTGCGAGCGCCTCTGGGACGTCGCCCGAGGGGCCTACGTCGACCTGGACAAGTCGAACAACTACACGGCCAAGAAGTGGTTTGCCGAGCAGAAGGTGGTGACCTTGCCGGCGGACCTTCGGCCGTTGCAGAGCCTGGGCGGGCCGCCGCCGGCCAACGTGGTCCGTTACCAGCGGGGACCGGCCGGCCGTCAGCCCGCCTCCGACGAGGTCCTCTACATCGGCGACGATGCTCCCACGCCCGAACTGCCCCGCAGACGGGAAACGCCCCGGAAACCAGCGGATGACGACGACGTGCTGTACATCGGCGACTAGGCCCTGCCTGGACGATCTGGCCGGGTGGCTGTGGTGGAGCGAAGCGACCCCACAGTCGGCCGTGTACTGGGGGCTCGCTGCGCTCGACCCCAGCCACCCTTTCCACAGTCACACTGCTCAGATTCGGCTCCTCAACCCCCATCCGACCGGCGCAGGACCTGCAATAATCGGTGCATAGGGGGAAACCGCCGTGGAAGGCATCTTTGTCTTGTGGGTCCTGATCGTGATCGTCATCATCGTGGTGGTCGTGGGCGTGGGGCACGCGCGGGCACAGAGTACCACCGAAGCCTACTCCCAACTGGCCAGGTACTACGGGGGGAGCTGCGACCCGGGCGGACTATTGAGCCGCCCCAGGGTCCAATTCGCGCACGCCGGCGCCTGGGTCGTGGTCGACGTTTACTCCACCGGCGGAGAACACGCGACCTACTACACGCAAGTCCACTTCTCCGGCCAGCAGCCAGCCGTCCGCTGCGAGGTCTACCCGGAACGGGCCTGGTCGCGGATGGGCAAGCTGATGGGCATGGAGGACGTGGAGATCGGCTCGCCCGCCTTCGACCAGCAGTACATCATCAAGGGCGACAGCCGCGACGCCCTGCGCAACCTGCTCACCCCGGCCGTGCAGCAGCAGATCGAGCAACTCCGCTGGCTCCTGGGCAACGGCGACATCTACGTCTCGTTCAACCGGCGCGAGCTGCGGGTCAAGAAGCGCTCCTACATCCGCGATTACCGCACCTTGCAGGAGTTCACCCAACTGGCCGTTGCGCTCTACGACCAGGCGGTGCTCAGCGCGGAGAAGGGAATCGAGTTCGTCAAAGACGCCGCCCCGCCCAAGCTGAGCGAGGCCGTCTGCCAGATCTGCGGCGAGACGATCAAGGACGACGTGGTCTTCTGCTGCCGCTGCCGCACGCCACACCATCGCGATTGCTGGCATTACTACGGGGCCTGCTCGACCTACGGCTGCGGGGAGACCAATTACCTCCGCCCCCAATCGAGACGTGCCCAGCGGGTGCAGAAGAAGATGCAACAGTGAATTGATGATGGATGATTGATGATTGATGAGCTCGGGCACGGGTGCCCGGGTGCCGGGTGCCATGGCCGAGCTTGCTTGGCCATGCCGCCATTTGCGGGCATGCCCACGCCAGCGTCGGCATGGCACCCCAATTCCTGCGACAGGAGCCATTCCGGTGCGATTCGCTCACCAGCCGCGTGGCTCGATACAAACCCAATAGACAAAGGAGACCGACATGAAAACCTTGCGAAACCTGGCCGCGGGGGCACTGCTCGCGGCCGCCGTGCTGGTTGCTTGCTGCTGCGAACCGCTCCGCGCCCAAGAGGAGCCCAAGCCGGCCAATTCCCCGGCGCTCTGGGACCTGGCCCGATCGAAACAGCCGATCCACCGCTTCTCCACGTTGATCACCGCGCAGCAGGTCCGCGACCTTCTCTCCAGCGACGAGGGGATCGCCGCGGCCATCGACTGGTGCCGGCGGACGGCCGTCACCAAGGTCTACATCGAGGCATTCCGCGACGGCTACCAGGCCAAACGCGACGCGCTGGCACACGCCAAGGAGCGTTTCCTGGCAGCCGGCTTCGACGTCTCAGGCTGCGTGACCACCACCGCCGTCGGAAAACGCTCGACCGGCTGGGGAGGCATCTGCTGCTATACCGATCAGCCCGCCCAGCAGCGGCTCCAGGAGATCTTCGAGTACACGGGGGGGCTCTTCGACGAGATCATGATCGACGACTTCTGGTTCACCGACTGCACCTGCCCCGAGTGCGACGCCGCCCGCCGGGCCAAGACGGTCGCGATCGGCCAGCAGAAATATCCCGTCGCCGGCGACACCTGGGAAGACTACCGCTGCGAACTGATGGTCCGCCTGTCGCGCGATCGGGTGCTGGGCGCCGCGAAGCGGGTCAATCCCAAGGCCCGGCTGATCATCAAGTATCCCCAGTGGTACGACCAGTTCCACGAGCGGGGCTACGAGGTCGTCCGCGAGTCGCAGGATTTCGATCTGATCTGGGTGGGCACCGAAACCCGCGACTACAATGACCGCCGCTGGGGCGGCACCCCGCAGTATGAAGCGTATTTCATCATGCGCTGGCTGGGCGGCATCGGCGGGCCAAAATGCGGCGGCGGCTGGTACGACCCCTACGGCACCACCGAGCAGACCTACGTCGAGCAGGCCCGGCAGACCGTCCTGGCCGGCGCCCGGCAGTCGCTCTTGTTCTGCTACGGGTCGCTGTTGGAGGGGACGGGTCCGAAGAACGTCGAGGCCCTGCGGGCCAACATCCCGGAATTGCTGGCGGTGGCCGAGGAGGTCGGCCGGCGGAAGATCGTGGGCGTGGCCGCCTACAAGCCGCCCAACAGCCATCCGGAAAAGGAACCCCGGGTGTTCGATTTCGTGGGCATGATGGGCCTGCCGCTGGTCCCCTGCCACGAGTTTCCCGCCGACGCCCAGGCGGCCTTCTTCTCCGTCCACGCGCTGAAAGACCCGGACCTGGCCCAGAAACTCTCTGCATTCATCGCGGCCGGCAAAGAGGTACTGATCACCGACGGCCTGGCCAAGCGCCTGAAGGGCAAAGTGAACCTGACCGCTGCCAACGTAAGCGGGTTGCCCGTCGGCGGCGATCCCAAGTCCTTGTTCCAACTGCCGCAGCAGACACTCGACGCCATCCGCAAACCGCTCTTGCGCCCGCTGGGCCACTCCTTCCGCGCCCCCAACAAGGTCGCCCTCTACCTCTTCGACGACGGAAGCTGGGTGATCGAGAACTTCAACGACCAGCCAGTCACGGTTGAGCTCGACGGCACCTCGCAGACGATCAACCCACGGAGCTGGGTCTACCGCTGGAAGTCCGCAAGCACGCGCTAGCCGGCAAGGTGCGACCTTAGAGCTGCGCGTTACGGGTCCTCGGACGGCTGCCGTCCCAGCGCACAGGTGCGACGGTGCGACGGCGCGTTGCCAAGGCATCCTTGCCGGGCATCGCGGCCCAACGGTACAATAGACGCATGGCAAGCCTTCTCATCCAGCCGAACACGGTGCCGACCCCATGGCGACAACAACGACCCTGGCCGAGCCCCAACCGGTCATCTTGCACTTCGGACCCCTGTTGCAGAAGCTGACGGACCGCGAGTTCTTCGAGTTCTGCCAGTTGAACCGGGACTTGCGCATCGAGCGCACCAGCCAAGGAGACCTCGTCATTATGCCACCCACCGGCGGGGATACGGGAAGGATCAGTTTCACCCTGACGGCGCT
>Ga0315277_10006774_pt1 | contig 14898 bp, 12 predicted proteins | sample YL17G05_15_MG_FD_203695 | JGI IMG/M metagenome (GOLD analysis project Ga0315277, IMG submission 203695) | Sediment microbial communities from Yellowstone Lake, YNP, Wyoming, USA - YL17G05_15 | ecosystem: Environmental > Aquatic > Freshwater > Lake > Sediment | place: USA: Wyoming | collected...
CATCTCGCCGGGCTTCACCGACTCGCGGATCTTCCGGCAGCGAGGCGTGGTCGCCTACGGCTTCATGCCGGTGCTGCTGGAGCCTTTGGAGGCAGCCACCATTCATGGCCACAACGAGCGCATCTCCGTCGAGAACCTGCGCCTGGGCATGGAGGTCCTCTTCGAGATCGCGCGGCGACTTTGTAGCTAGCGGGTGACGAGAGACTCACTCCCCGCCCTTCGACAGGCTCACCGCGAGCGGCGCTCATGGTTCTTCGGCACACTGCTAGTCCGGTCGAATAGCAAGAGGCAGGGAGGCCGCCTCGCCGGGGCGGGGCGGCGAGTGCAAGGCGGCGGAATCGCCTGAAGAGGGGAGAGGCATGAAAGCGGAAGACGTCAAGACTATCGGCATGATGGGAGGCGGCGTCATGGGCGGGGGCATCGGGCAGACCCTGGCCCTGGCCAGCTACAAGGTCACCCTCCGCGACCTCACAGATGAGCTTCTGGAGAAGACGCGCAGCGGCATCATCGACGGCCGCTTCGGGCTGAAGGGCGGCGTCGAGCGGGGCAAGCTCACTCAGGAGCAGATGGACGCCGCCGTCGCCAACCTCTCCTACACTACCAAGGTGGAAGACCTGCGCAACGTGGACCTCATCATCGAGGCCGTCCCCGAGGACCTGGAGCTGAAAAGGAAGGTGTGGGCAGATCTGGACTCTCTGGTGAAGCCAGGCGCCATCTTCGCCACCAACACCTCAGGCTTCGCCATCCAGGACCTCAACAAGGCGGTGGCCCGCAAGGACCTCTTCTTGGGCATGCACTGGTTCAGTCCGGCCAACATCATGCGCCTCGTGGAGCTGATCCACGCCCCGGAGACCTCCGAGGAGACCATGAAGGCCCTGGAGGGCGTCTGCGAGAAGGCAGGCAAGGTCTCGGTACGGGTCAAGGACGCACCCGGCGAGTACGGCTTCATCGCCAATCGCATTTACTTCGCCGCTGTGGCCGAGGCGCGCAAGGTGCTGGAGCAGGGCATCGCCAGCGAGGAGGACATCAACAAGGCGATGGTCTACGGCTTCAACTGGCCGGTGGGCCCGCTGGCCATGGTGGCGGGCGCCCGCCGCGGCTTCGCCTAAAGGGTCTGCTGCCAAACCCTTCTGTTCTGTCGCCCTGAGCGAAGCGAAGGGCCCGTATGAACCAGATTCTTCGCTGCGCTCAGAATGACGGCGTTGCCGCAAGAGGTCTTTGGACAGACCCCAAAGGCGAGCCCAACTCGCATCAACAACAGGCGCCCCGTGATCTGAGAGGCGCCTCTGCTGACCCCCTGCTAACAAGGCGTGCTGCGAACCCTCTCCTACAGCTCCGCCTCGTACTTCTTCATCTTCTCCGGGTCCAGCTCGATGCCCAGGCCGGGCTTGTCGGGCAGGCGCAGGTAGCCCTCCTTGTCGATGCGGATGGGCTCCGCCAGGAGGAAGTCGCGCGCCTCCGGCGTCCAGGCCGGCGGGTCGTAAGGGAACTCGATGAAGGGGCAGTTCGGGACGGCGGCTGCCAGGTGGGCGTTAGCCATGAGTCCGATGCCGTTGGTCCAGGTATGCGGGCTGAACATGAGGCCGCGGGCCTCGGCCATGGCGGCGACTTTGCGGGCGGTCGTGATACCCCCGGCGAAGGTGGCGTCGGGCTGATAGACGTCGAAGCACCCCTTCTCCATGTACACCTGGAACTCCTCCAGACCGCGGTTCAGCTCGCCGCCAGCGATGCGCAGGTTGACCTCCCGCCGCAGGCTTGCCAGCTCGTCGTAGGCGTAGGCGTAGAGGGGCTCCTCCAGCCAGTAGACCCCGTGCTCCTCCATGGCCCGCGCCATGTAGATCGCCGTGCGCAGGTCCCAGCGGTGCTCGACGACGTCCCCGGGGTAGGTCCAGGCCTGGTTGGCGTCCACCATGATGTCCATGCCGTCGCCGACGGCCCGACGCACGGCGGCCAGGGTGGGCAGGTCGTCCTTGGGCTGGGGGCTGTGGAAGCGGAGCTTGACAGCCGGGAAGCCCTCCTGCCGAAGGCGCTGCACGTCCTCGACGCGACGCTCGGCAGGCCGCAGCTCGCCGGTGGAGGCGTAGGTCCGCAGGCGGTCGCGGGCGCCGCCCAGCAGGCGGTAGAGTGGCTGGCCCGCCGCCTTGCCCACGATGTCCCAGAGCGCCACCTCGATGGCCCAGATCCGGCCCACGAAGTAGGCTATGTTGCGGATCGTGGGGAAGATGCGCTCGATGGCCAGGGGGTCCTGCCCCACCAGGAAGAGCCGGGCGGCGTTCGCGTACGACATGAGCACGCCGCCGGAGCCGATGCCTGTGATCCCCTCGTCGGTGTCGATCTCCACGATGGCAATGCGGTGAGCGCTCGTGGCGGCCGGCTGCCAGGTGGGGTCGAAGGCGGGCTCGTGGCTGAAGTCGAAGGCGCGGATTCGCAGGTCTGTGATCTTCATGGCGGTCTCCTCGTACGGCTGGGCCTGGGCGCCAGAGCCCCTCGCAGGGGGCTTCGCGGCTGGCGCGGCTCGGGCTGGATAAGAAGCGTGTAGGTGTGAATAGGCCGCTATGGCGGCGGCGTCATCATATAGCCGGACCTCAGCGGGCGCAACGGCGCTCACAGTCAGCCCGCCATTGACACCCCTTGAGCAGCGCGTATCATGGCCCTGGGCGGCGACGTGAAGCCGCCCTCTGCGCGACCGGGAGGTGCTGCCGTGACCTCACCATCTTCGCTCGAGCAGGAGCTGGAGAAGGCTGCCCGCATCATCCGCGCCTCCGCCTACACCATCGCCCTGGTGGGGGCGGGCATCTCGGTCGAGAGCGGTGTGCCGCCCTTCCGCGGCCCCGGTGGCCTCTGGACCAAGCACGGCGAGCCGCCCATGGACGGCTACCAGCGCTTCCTGGCGGACCCTCGGGCCTGGTGGGCCGACATCCTGTCCCGTCAGAGCGAGCACTCCGAGTTCATAAAGGCCCTCAGTGAGGCCAAGCCCAACGCCGCCCACTGCGCCATGGCCGACCTGGAGAAGCTGGGCTTCCTCAAGCACATCATCACCCAGAACATCGATAACCTGCACCAGGAGGCGGGCAGCGTCGCTATCACCGAGATCCACGGCAATCGCCTGAAGCTGCGCTGCATCTCCTGCAACACCCGCTGGCCCCTGGGCGACTTTCCCACCGACGAGATACCGCCCCGCTGCCCGCACTGCGGCGGCATCGTCAAGACCGACACCGTCATGTTCGGGGAGCCCATCCCCCTCGACGCTCTGGAATCCTGCCAGCGGGAGTCGCGCCTCTGCGACTGCATGCTGCTGGTGGGCACCTCGGCGGTGGTCTATCCGGCCGCCGAGTTCCCCATCATCGCCTACCGGCGGGGGGCGAAGCTCATCGAGATCAACCCCATGGAGACACCCCTCTCCGACGTCTCCGCCGCCGTCCTGCGCGCCCCCGCCGGCGAGGCCATGCCGAAGCTGGTAGAACGCTTGAAGGAGCTGTCTGAGGCCGGGGCCGGCTGACTTCCTTGACCTTCTCCATTTCCCGCTGCACCTCTCCTGCGCCATAATGGGCTGCGAAAGCCTTTAGGAGCGCCGGCGCTAGGGAGGCGATATGCCGGGCATAACCATCGTCGGTCTGGGGCCGGGCGACCCCAACCTGCTGACCGTAGAAGCGCGAGGGGCCCTCGCCGCCGCGCCTGAAATCCACACGCCCACGACTCGCCACCCGGCGCTGGCCGCGCTCCCGCCCCCGACGGCCGTCATCGCCGTGGAGGCGCCGCCGCCGGCCCTGGTGCAGGAGCTCCTGGCCCTGGGACGCCGGCCGCAGGGCATCGTCTACGCCGTGCCCGGCCACCCTCTGGTCGGCGACGCCGCTGCCGCCGCGCTGATCGACGCCTGCCGACGGGAGGGCCTGCCCTGCCGGGTCGTGGCCGGCGTCAGTCTCCTGGAGACAGCCTGCGAGGCCCTGAGCATCGACGCCCTCGCCGCCGGCGTGCAGCTCATCGACCCCCTGGACCCGCGGCCGGATCCCGGCCGGCCGGCGCTGCTCGCTCCTCTGCCCGGGGCAGCGCTCCTGCCGGCCCTGCGCGACACGCTCCTGGCCCTCTACCCGCCGGACCATGCCGCCGTCGTCATCAGCACCGCCGTCTCACCGCCCCAGCACAAGGAAATGCCGCTCGCCGACCTGGCGGACGCTGCGCCCCCAGACGAGCCCGCCTGCCTGTACCTGCCGGCCGTCCCGCCGGAGCGCAACTTCCGCACCTTCGATGGGCTGGAGGCGATCGTCCACCGCCTGCGCGCGCCCGGCGGCTGCCCCTGGGACCGCGCCCAGACCCACGAGAGCCTGAAGCGCTTCCTGCTGGAGGAGGCCTACGAGACCCTGGCCGCCCTCGACGAGGGCGACCCCGCCAAGCTGCGAGAGGAGCTGGGCGACCTCCTCCTGCAGATCCTCCTCCACACCGAGATCGCCGGCGAGAGCGGCGAGTTCCGCCTCGCCGATGTGGTGGAGAGCATCGGCCGCAAGCTGATCCGGCGCCACCCTCACGTCTTCGGCGACGTCCGGGTCGAGACGCCGGAGCAGGTGGTCGACAACTGGGAGGCGATCAAGCGCGACGAGCGGGCCGGCGGCCGCCCCCTCCTGGCCGACGTGCCAGCCGCCATGCCCGCCCTGGCCCATAGCCAGGCCCTCCAGAGCCGGGCCAGCACGGTGGGCTTCCAGTGGCCGGACGTCGAGCGCGTGCTGGAGAAGCTGGTCGAGGAGCTGGAGGAGCTGTCGAAGGTGGAGGACGCCGCGGCGCGAAGGGACGAGATGGGCGACGTCCTTTTCGTCCTCACTAGCGTCGCCGGCCACCTGGGCGTCGACGCCGAGGAGGCCCTGCGCCTGGCAGCCCGCAAGTTCCGGGAGCGCTTCACACGCATGGAGGCGCTGGCCCAGGACCGCGGCCGCGACCTGATGCAGCTCTCCCTCACTGAGATGGAGGCGCTGTGGCAGGAGGCGAAGGCAGCCGGTGGTTCAGACGGAGACCCTGCATCTTGAGAGGGAGACTTCGGAGGTGCATATGCGACGCCCTGTCCTGATGCTGATCCTGGCCTTGCTCGCCACTGCGTGCTCTCAGACTTCCGCGCCCGGACCTGCGACAACGACTTCGCCTGAGAAAGCGTTATCGCCTGTCGCCACGGCCACTGCCGCGCAGCCGCTGCCGGAGACGGCCCCCGTCCCGGAGGAGTATCAGGCGCTGTACGCGAGTCTAGATGAGAGCCTCAACAGCTTCCAGGACTACCTCAACCAGCACTGGGATGGCACCACAGGCAGCACGGTTTTCGCCGCCGAGCTCCTGCCTGCCAACGGCAACCGCGGCGACGCGTTGCTGCTGCCCACAACAATGGCCGGGGTTAAGCTCTACCTCGACCGCCTGCAGGAGCTGGGTGTGCAAGGGGTAACGGCGGAGATCTCGTTTCCCCTACTGCGGCCCGACTTCCCGCGCTCCGCCGAGTACCTCCGGTTCTTCCAGGAAGTTTCCCAGGAGGTCCGTGGCAGAGGGCTAAAGCTGCTGGTCGAGAGCGGCCCTGTCTTTCCAGACCCCGAGTACTCCCGAGTTCAGGTTGACTTCTCTGGTTTCACAACTGAGACATACTTCCAGGCCAGGCGGGAGCAGTTGCTGCTCATCGCGCGTGAGGTGCAGCCAGACTACCTCTCCATCAACGGCGAACCCACCACCGAGCAGATGTTGACCGGCCTTCCGTTCTCGCCCGCTGAATACACGGCCTTCGTGCAAGAAACGGCGGACAGTATCGACCGCTCGACTGGCATTCTGGTAGGGGCCGGCGCCGGCACCTGGGAAGACCCGGAGTACCTGCGCGGCTTTATCGCAAGCCCCTCGCTGGACTTCGTCGACATGCATGTGTACCCGCTCAAGAGCGCTAACGCTGACTACCTCCTGCGCGCCGTCGATGTTGCGGAGCTCGCCAAGGCCAGCGGCAAGAAGCTGGTCATCGGGGAGTCCTGGCTCTACAAGGCGTCACCCCTGGAAGTCGGCAAGCCGTACCAGGAGATCTTCCCGCGGGATGTCTTCAGCCTCTGGGAGCCTTTGGACATAAGGTTCATTGAGGCCATGGCGGGCCTGGCTCGCTACCAGGGCTTCGAGTATGTCTCGCTGTTCTGGGCCAACTACTTCTTCTCTTACCTCGACTACGATGAGACCCCCAAGAACCTCTCCCCCGTGGAGTTGATGAATCGCGCGAACCAGGCCGCGTCCGGAAGCATTTTGGCTGGAACCTTCTCCGGAACGGGGCAGGCTTTCCAGCAACTCATGAGTACCTTGTCAAAGCCGTGATGAATGACGGCGACAAGTGCTGCTGAGCAGGGACCGCGCCGTGTACCCGCGTTTGGGCCGCGCAGGTCTTGCCTCGCGGGCAAGCTAGGAGGAAAGCCACTATGGAAGTGCAGAGGGACAGCGTGGTGACGCCGGAGCGCTTCGCGCAGGGGCTCACCTACGAGCAGTGGATGGCCGCCATCGACCGCAACCAGGAGGCCTTCCGGGAGAACTACGAGACCACCGAACTCTCGGAGGAGGACGTGCGCGCCTTCCGCGAGTTGGTCGCCGGGCCGAACGGCCCCACCAGGTGCCTCGCGCTCGGCGAGGCCTGGTGCCCCGATGTCGTCCGGGGCCTGCCCGTCATGGCCCGCATCGCCGAGGCCTCCGGCATGGAGCTGCGCGTCTTCTTCCGCGACCAGAACAAGGACATCATGGCCGAGTTTCTGAACCAGGGCGAGCACGAGTCCATACCCACCTTCGTCTTCTATGCCCGCGACCACCGCTACCTCTGCAACTGGATCGAGCGGCCGGCCCTGGCCAACGAGGAGATGCACCTGATGCGCCAGATCTTCGAAAACCGCCCCCGCGAGGAGGCCCTGGCCGACTACCTTGCCTTCCAGAAGGGGCCGGTCTGGGCCGGATGGCGGCGGGAGACGGTGCGCGAGATCCGGGAGCTCCTCACCAAGCACTGCTCCTAACCGGGAGAACCTGGCGAGGTGACTGGTTCGTCATCGGTGGGAGGGCATTCGACCCCAGCCTAAAGGCTGGGGCATCAGCAGGCGAATCTATGCCCCCGCCTTCAGGCGGGGGTCGTGTTCGAATCTGGCGAGGCCGCTGTCAGGTCAGCCGCGGCTGCCGTGGTATTTTTCTTGTCCGCACCTGGCCCTCCCTGCGATCCGCCCTCCGTCCGCCCTATAATGATCACACAGGCGAGACGATGAAGCGCAGCGCAGCGGCCCGTCGACGGCGGGCACCCTTTCGCATCCTGGACCACACGGCGGACGTGGGCCTGGAGGCGGAGGGCGCCACCCTGGCCGAGGCCTTCGCCAACGCAGCCACCGGCATGTACTCCATTATGGTGCACCTGGACCGCGTGTCCGAGCGGGTGCAGCGGCCGGTCGAGGTGGAGGCGGAGGATGCCGAAGGGCTGCTGACGGCCTGGCTTCTGGAGCTCCTCTTCATCACCGAGGTGGAGGGCCTCGTGTTCCGGCGATTCGATGTCCAAGAGGCGTCGCCCCGACACCTAGCCGCCGTCGCCCACGGCGAGCCCCTAGACCCGGAGCGTCACCCAAAGGGGGCCGTCGTCAAGGCGGTGACCCGCCACGGCCTGGAGGTGGGACCCATCGAGGGCGGGTACAGGGTGCGGGTAATACTGGATATCTGACCATGGCCAAGAACTGGCGACAAATCCTGAAGAAGGTCGACGACTACCGCTGGGAGCTGCCGCAGGACTACAAGCCCGGCATGCGCGTCCCCGGCCTGATCTTCGCCGACGAGGCGATGCTCAACCTCATGGCTGAGGACCAGGCCATCGAGCAGGTGGCCAACGTGGCCTTCCTGCCGGGCATCGTCGGCCACTCCCTGGCCATGCCGGACATCCACTGGGGCTACGGCTTCCCCATCGGGGGCGTGGCTGCCATGCGCGTCAAGGACGGCGTCGTGTCGCCGGGAGGCGTCGGCTTCGACATCAACTGCGGCGCTCGCCTCCTGCGCACCGACCTGCGCGAGAAAGACGTGCGCCCCGTCCTCCGCGAGCTGGTGAACCAGCTCTTCCGCGACGTGCCCGCCGGCCTGGGCGGCCATGGCCCCCTGCGCCTCTCCCACTCCGAGCTGGAAGACCTCATGGTGCGCGGCGCCCGCTGGATGGTGGACCGCGACTACGGCCTGCCCGAAGACCTGGAGGTCACTGAGTCGCAGGGCTGCCTGCCCGGCGCCGACACCGCCGTCGTCAGCCAGCGGGCGCGCCAGCGGGGCCTGGCCCAGCTAGGTACCCTGGGCTCCGGCAACCACTTCCTAGAGGTGCAGGTCGTGGACACCATCTACGACCGCTCGGCCGCCGACGTCTTCGGGCTGGAGGAGCCGGGGCAGGTGGTGGTCTTCTTCCACTGCGGGTCGCGGGGCTTCGGCCACCAGGTCTGCCAGGACTACCTGGACGTGATGGAGAAGGCCGCCAAGCGCTACGACATCCACCTGCCGGACCGCCAGCTCGCCTGCGCCCCCATCGATTCGCGCGAGGGCAGGGACTACATGGCAGCCATGACGGCCGCCGCCAACTTCGCATGGGCCAACCGCCAGTGCATCGCCCACTGGGTGCGCCAGTCCTTCGCCCACGTCTTCCAGAAGCGACCGGAGGATCTGGGGATGCGACCCATCTACGACGTGGCCCACAACATCGCCAAGGTGGAGAGGCACAGCTTCAACGGCCGGGAGGTGACCGTGTGCGTCCACCGCAAGGGGGCCACCCGCGCCTTCCCCGCCGGCCACCCGGAGATACCGGCCGCCTACCGCCAGATTGGGCAGCCGGTGCTGGTGCCCGGCGACATGGGCCGCTACTCGTATCTAGCGGTGGGCACCGAGCGGGCCATGGCCGAGACGTGGGGCTCCACCTGCCACGGCGCCGGCCGGCTGCAGAGCCGGGGCGCGGCCAAGCGCGCCCTGAAAGGGGTCGACATCGCCGCCCGGCTGGCCGAGCAGGGGATCGTCGTCCGGGCCCAGGACCGCTCCGCCCTGGCCGAGGAGGCCAGCGAGGCCTACAAGGACGTGGCCGACGTCGTGGACGTGCTGGAGAAGGCCGGCATCTCCCGCAAGGTGGCGAAGATGCGGCCGCTGGGTGTAATAAAGGGGTAGAATGCCTGGCCACGATCCCTCGGGCGGTACGGAACTGTTGGAGGCCTTTCTTCAGGACGATGATCTGGAAAGGCTGGAGGACATCGCCCAGGAGTTCAACATCTTCGAGGTGCTCGACGCTGTCAGGCAGGAGGTTCGCCACTCGAGGTTTCTCGCGTGGCTGCTAGACCCTGGCGCAAACCACGGCCTTGGAGACTACTTCCTGAAGCGTTTCCTGTGGAGGACCGCTGCCCTCGCCAGGGAGCGGGGCATAGAGACCATAAGCCCGGTTGAGGTGGATACGCTCGATCTGGCCGACGCAACGGTGAGACGTGAATGGAGAAACATAGACATCCTCATTTCCAGCGAGTCCCACCGGTTTGTGTGCGCTATCGAGAACAAGGTCGAGGGTTCTGAGCGCAGCAACCAGTTGGGTCGCTACCTTGACACGTGCAAAACCGAGTTTCCGGGCTACTGCGACCACTTTGTTTTCCTGACGCCAAGGGGTACCGAGCCTTCCCATTCCGAATGGGTCCCGGTGGGCTACGACGCCGTCCTTGATCTGGTCGAGCGGGTTGTCAAGGCAAAGCAGGGTACGACGGGGGATGAAGTCGGCCTCTTCCTCCAGCACTACGCCAGCATGCTACGGAGGCACATCGTGGGGGAGTCTGAGATAGACAAGCTCTGCACCCGTATCTACAACAAGCACCGCCAAGCGCTTGAGATGCTCTTTGAGCGCAGGCCCGACAGGCAGTCGGACATTAGGGCTCTGTTGGAGCAGCTAATCAAGAGTGACCCAGACTTCGAGCTGGATGCCCCCAGCAAGGCGTACATACGGTTCGCGCCTCTTTCGTGGACCTCCCCTCACCTTAGGACGGGGACCGGATCCACGAAGTCGGGACGGATCGTCCTGTTTTATTTCGAGAACCTTCCGGAATCCCTTGCACTGATCTTGGAGATTGGCCCTGGAGATGATCACGTTAGGTCACGCATCTGGGAAGCAGCGCGGAATAACACCAGCGGCGTATTCAGAGCTCCCAAGACCCTCTCTCCGAGCTGGTGCCGGATATTCCGCTTGCCCTTCCTCTCTCGGCAGGACTACCAGAGCGACGACCTGGATTCCATGGAGGCGAAGATCCAAGAGAGGATGAGCAGGTTCAAGGCCACTCAATTCCCGCAGATCGACGAGGTCATCAAAGCGATTGCGTTCTAGTGGGGCCATCAGCCCCCACCCCGTATCTCGATCTTCTCCCCGTCGAAGGCCCGCTTGAGGCGCTTGCGCAGCTCTCCCGTCACGTCCCACTGGCGCGTGGGCTGCGTCTCCCCCAGGACTTTGACCTGGACGCCGAATTCGTCGAAGCCGTCTACCCGCAGGGCGTGGGGAGCCGTAAGGATCATCGGGCTGAAGTCGGCGTCTTTCGCCAGCTCCTGTCCCACGCGGTCGATAACGGCCATCACCCGGTCGAGGTCTTCACCGTAAGCGACGCGGACGTTCATGTTGACGCGTGACCAGCCCCGCGTCAGGTTGCTGCTGAGGGCCACCTGGCCATTGGGGATGCTGTGCACCGTCCCGTTGAGGTCGCGCAGCACCGTTCGCCGCAGGTTGACGTCCTCGACCAGGCCGCCGACGCCGGCGATGCTCACCACGTCGCCCTTGCCGTACTGGTTCTCCACCAGGATGAAGAGCCCGTTGATGGTGTCCCTCACCAGGCTCTGAGCGCCCAGGCCTACGGCCAGGCCGGCGATGCCGGCGCCGGCCAGCAGCGGCCCGATGTTGATCCCCACCTCGGGCAACACAGTCAGGATCGCGACGACAACGCCCACTACCCAGGCCGTCCGGTAGACCACGTGGGTCAGGGTGTCGGCCCGCTTCTCGATCTCCGCCCCGGGCTGGCCCTCCATCTGCCGGGCGATGGCGGCGCGCACCGGCCGGTCGATGGCACGGCGCAACAGACGCAAACCCACGTAGACGGCGACCAGCACCAGGATGATGCGCAGGCCGTGGGTCCAGATCGTCTCCGACCAGCGGTCCCAGTCGATGTCCGCGAAGAAGTCTTGCATGGTGCTACCCTCCTCTCACTGCGCACGGGTCTTGGGTCTCACGGAATGCCCGCCCGCCGCTTCCAGTGCTCGACCCAGCGACGGGCGGCCACAAAGTCCTCCTCACCCGCCCACGATTGGGGCCGGGAGCGGGCATACTCCAGGTCCTGAAGCCGGGTCGCGCCCGCCCAGGCCATAAGGGTCGCCAGGTCGCCCAGAGGTCCAGCCTCGGAGACGTAGCCGCGCCGCCAGGCCAAGTAGAAGAGACGGCGTGCGGCGCCGATGGGCAATCGAGCCGGGCCCGGTGGCGCAGACGCCGTCAAGAGCAGGGTAGCCGTCCGGGCAAAGTCGGCGCGCGGGTCTCCAGCGCCAGCGTTCGACCAGTCGAGGATGCCGGTGATGCGCCCTTTGTCCGTGAGGACGTTGAGAGGGTGATAATCAAGGTGAATGAGGCTTCCAGTCGAGAGAGCCATTCCCCGTACCCGGTCGAAGACCTCGGGACACTGAAGGGCGGCTTTGGCAAGCCAGCACTCCGGTGCGCCCTCGAGGAGGACGGATGGCGGCGGCACCCGGTGGATGCGCGCCTGGTGGCGACCCAAGGAGAGCCCAATCCGCCATATCGACCAGGGGCGCCGCAACGTAGCGGCCAGACACGTCCTTCCCGGACACCAGCTCAACACCAGCGCCGGGCGCTCCTCCCACTGGCCGGACGCCTCGACGGCGGGCACCGGCACGCCCGCAGCCATGCAGGCGCGAAGAGCCGCCTCTTCGTTCCGGGCGTCGCGGGCCTGCTCGGGCCCCGGGTAGACCCGCAGGGCGTGGAGCTCGCCATCCGGAGCCAGAAAGCGCCACAGGCTGGTCTCCCACCCGCCGAGCACACGCTCCAGGGCCTCGACCTCGGGATAGCCAAGGGAGCACAGAACAGCGCGGGGCTCGATCTCACCGCCGGTCACGGCCGTAGAACCCGCGTGCCGGCGGCGCTCACGTCGAGACTCTCTCCAGGTTGGCGAAGCTGAGGAGCAGCTTCTTGATCCCGGCCTCGCCCTTGAAGGCCACCGTCACCTCCTGGTCAGACCCCTTGACGGCGCAACTGACCACGATGCCCTCGCCGAACTTGGCGTGGCGGACGCGGTCTCCGGCGCTGAAGGCAGCCTCGCTTGGGGGAACCAGGGGCTCGGAACCAGGAACCAGACGCCTTCCTCTCGCCCTAGCTGCCAGTCCCTGGTTCCTGGTTCCTGGTTCCTGGGAGGCGCGGGTGGTCTCAGGGGCAGCCACCAGTTCCGCCGGAATGTCCTTCAGGAAGCGAGAGGCCGGGTTGTGCTTGCTGAGCCCCATGTAGTGGCGACGGAAGGCCCGCAGCAGGTAGAGACGCTCCTTGCAGCGGGTGATGCCCACGTAGCAGAGGCGGCGCTCCTCCTCCATCTGGGCCGGGTCGTCAAATGAGCGGATGTGGGGCAGGATCCCCTCCTCCATGCCCACGATGAAGACGACGGGGAACTCCAGGCCCTTGGCGGCGTGCAGGGTGATGAGGGTGACGGCGTCCGCCTTCTCCTCGTACTCGTCGGTGTCGGCGACCAGGGCCACGTCCTCCAGGAAGGTGGACAGGGCTGACGCCGGCTCCGGGTCATCGTACTGCGCCCCCACGTTGACCAGCTCCTGCACGTTCTCCCAGCGCTCCTCGCCGTCGTCGAAGTCCTCCAGCAGGTAGCGACGGTAGCCGGTCCTCTCCAGCACCAGCGTGAGGAGCTGCGACGGCATGCAACGCGCGGCCTCCCCTATGAGCTCGTTGAGGAGGTCGAGGAAGGCCAGCAGGGAGCCGGTGCTGCGGGTCCCGAAGGGATGGGCCTGGCCTTCGACGGGCAACCCCTCCTTCGTCGACCTCTCCTGGTCGGCCACCATCTGGAGGACTGCGTAGGGCGGCACTTTGAGCGCCGACGACCAGCGGGTCAGCTCCTCCACCGTCTTCTGGCCGATGGCCCGCGGCGGCACGTTGATCACCCGGCCCAGGCTCACGCTGTCGAAGGGGTTGTGCCCCAGGCGCAGGTAGGCCAGGACATCCTTGATCTCGCGGCGCTCGTAGAAGCGGGTGCCCCCCACCAGTCGATAGCGGATGCCGGCCTGCACGAAGGCCTCCTCCAGGGGCCGCGACTGGGCGTTGGTGCGGTACATGATAGCGATGTCGCCCGCCTGGTAGTGGCCATCGGAGAGGAGGGAGCGCACCTCCAGGGTCACCAGGACGGCCTCCTCCTCCTCGTCGTAGGCCTCGTAGGCCATCACCGGCGAGCCCTGGCCCTTGTCCGTCCAGAGGTTCTTCTCCTTGCGCTGCGGGTTCAGGCTGATGACGGCGTGGGCCGAATCGAGGATGGTCTGGGTGGAGCGGTAGTTCTGCTCCAGGAAGACCACCCGCGCACCGGGGTAGTCCCGCTCGAAGTTGAGGATGTTGCGCAGGTCCGCCGAGCGCCAGGAGTAGATGGACTGGTCGGGGTCGCCGACGACGCAGATGTTGCCGTGGCCGCCCGCCAACTGGCGGGCGAGCACGTACTGGGCAACGTTGGTGTCCTGGAACTCATCGATGAGGACGTGGAGGTAGCGCTCTTGATAGCGCCGGAGCACGTCCTCGGCCTCCCGGAAGAGGACCACCGTCCGCATCAACAGGTCATCGAAGTCGAGGGCGTTGCACTCGCCCAGGAGCGCCTGGTAGCGCTCGTAGACGCGGGACACCACCTCCTCGAAGTAGCTGCGGACGCCCTGCGCGTAGGCGGCGGGCCCGGCCAGCTCACTCTTGGCCCGCGAGATGACGGAAAGGATGGCCCGGGGCTGGAACCGCTTTGGGTCCAGCTCCAGGTCGGTCATGGCACGGCGGATCAGAGCCAACTGGTCGGCCTCGTCGTAGATGGCGAAGCCGCGGCCGACACCGATCTTCTCGCCGTCGACGCGCAGGAAGCGGGCGCAGACGGCGTGGAAGGTGCCCATAGTGATCGACAGCGCCGGCTCGCCGAGGAGGGCGACGACGCGGTCGCGCATCTCCCGGGCCGCCTTGTTGGTGAAGGTAACGGCCAGGATGCGGTAGGGGTGGACGCCGCGTTCGGCCACCAGGTAGGCGATGCGGTGGGCGATGACGCGCGTCTTGCCGCTGCCGGGCCCCGCCAGGATGAGGAGGGGCCCGCCTTCCGCCTGCACCGCTTCCCGCTGGGCTGGATTGAGGGGGCCAAGGATGTCCATTTGAAGGCACAGTCATTCTAGCATCGGGGCTCTGGGCCCAGCAAAGGGGCCTCAGTGGGATTGAGGGGTACAAGAAGGGCTGCAAGCGGGTGGCCGAACCCGGGGACTGCCTCGCTTCGCTGAACGCCGCGCTCCTAGCGCCTCACAGGCAATTGACGTGTACGTACATGGGCCGTATAGTACGCGCAGGTTCACTTCGAAAGGCGCATCGTATGCTGGCCCTTGTGTTGAACGGCATCCCCCGCAAACTTGCTTTGCTCGCAGGGCGGGCCCGCTGAAGCGGGCCACGCCAACAATACAGACGCCGCGGGCGGAGCGCTCGCGGCGTCTTGCATGTAGGAGGATTTGCCTTGAAGCCAGCATGGTACGAAGCCTTCGGCGATGCCCTCGGTGAGGGCTATCTGAAGTACCCTTGGGTGCAGAGCACGGTCCCGGACTGCGACTACCTGGAGCACGTCCTCGATGTGAGGCCGGGAGCCAGGCTGCTGGACGTCGGCTGCGGAGTCGGGCGGCACG
>Ga0315277_10006775_pt1 | contig 14897 bp, 10 predicted proteins | sample YL17G05_15_MG_FD_203695 | JGI IMG/M metagenome (GOLD analysis project Ga0315277, IMG submission 203695) | Sediment microbial communities from Yellowstone Lake, YNP, Wyoming, USA - YL17G05_15 | ecosystem: Environmental > Aquatic > Freshwater > Lake > Sediment | place: USA: Wyoming | collected...
GAGGCATCCTGAAAGGATTCGCGCTTTTTGGGCTGCTTTCATTTGTTGGTTTTATGGTTTTAACCATGATTTTGGTGGCTTTCTTTACCTCTCAATTGGGAAAAGTTTCGGCCAGCTTAGAAAAGAGTCTATCCAGAGACTTCCTGATCGGGACTTTGATCGTCATTTTGTTTGTGCCGATCGTCGTGGTTCTGGCAGTTTCAATCGTAGGCATAATTTTAATCCCGCTCTGGGCGATGGTAGTGGCGGCGGCCGGTCTTTTCGGATACATTGCAGTGGGTCATTTGCTGGGAAAGAAAACCCTGCAGGCTTTTAGAATTACGGGCCGGTCTATGATGGTAGAAACTCTGGCCGGTGTTATTTTACTGTGCCTGGTCGGTTTTGTTCCCATAGCCGGTTATGTTGCTAAAATGGTGGCGCTGCTTTGCGGCCTGGGAGGGGTCTACCAGACACGTTTCGGCACCAGATGATCGACCGCTACCGTTTTGGTTCGATCACGATCGACGGGAAAGAATATTCCCACGATGTGATCGTTGCAGGCAAGAAAGTCGAGTCCTGGTGGCGAAACACCTCGCACGAAGTAAATCTCGATGACGTTGAGCCGATCCTGAAAGAAAAACCCAAATTAGTAATTTTTGGCACCGGGGAATCCGGCGTCTGCAGGGTTTTTCCCGAAACCGTTGAATATCTTGAAAAACAAGGGATAAAAGTTTTAACTTTTGAAACTCCCGAAGCGGTAAAAGAGTTTAATCTTCGCATTAATGATCTCGGGACGGTCGGAGCCTTCCATTTGACCTGCTAACCTAACCATCTAACAACCCAACCACCTATCCACCCGGCATGAAATTTAAGTGAAATTTTTCATATTTCCTGAAGATAATAAGGGGAGAGTATATCTATGGCAGTACAAAGCGTGCCCAATGTGGCAAATAGCTGGTTAGAAGCGGCAAAGAACGTTTATAAAGAAAAGTGCGGAAAAGAAGCTTCTCCGGTCGAGGCGGGAGCCTACGTGAAAGAGCTCATGAAGGCAAACCCGGGGAAACCTCATCCGGTGGCAGCGGATGTGCGACTTTGGCCGCCGCGCAGGATACGCTACTGGTTCAAAATCGGCGACAGCATAATTTTTAAAGGTCCGGATCCGGTCTGTAGAAAGAAAGAGGCCCCTGCCACGCAACCAATTATAGAAAGTAAGCCAGAGGGCAAGAAACCCGAGGCTGAAGTTCCTCCGTCAGCAGAGAAAACGCCGATTAGAGCGGTCGCAGCCAAGGTTTCAGAAAATACCAGGCGGAAGATCCAGCAAGCGGCGGGGCAGGCAAACCAGCAGATCGGCAAGTTAATAGCAGTGGGGCTGAAGGATTTGGCCTCCAGGCTGGAAGCTGCCAAAAATGAAGCGGAAAAAGCTTCCAGGGAGACTTCTGAAAAAAAAGCTAATGATGCCTTGCGAAAATTAAATAACCTGTTGCTGCAAAGCCAACAGGAATATAAGAAGGCGCGGGAGATATAAATGAGCGATGTAAATGCAATTTGCCTCGATCGAGGCGGGCTGAAAATAAGCCATCCGAAAGCGATAACGGCTGCGGAAGAAATCATCACCTTAAACGATATTGCCCAGCTTTTAGAAGTATACCAGGAGTTAAAAGCCATCGACTTCAGCAAACTTCCAGACAGCGCGATCGGCGCCTTCAGGGAAAAAGCGGGCGGCTCTGATTTTGCCGTGGTCCTGATGGTGAAAGCTTTATCTGAAAAATCATTTTCAGGAGAAGAGAAAATAGCTGTTGACGAGTTGTTGGCGCGGCTAAAAAGGATCGCCGAAAAATATGGCCGCCTGTTCGACAGCGACAACCCTCTGGTCTCACCCAAAACCAAAGATCGCTACAATCAAGCCGAAATTCAAATCGAAAAGGAGATCCCGAAGGGCGCGCTGCGCAAAAAAGCTCTGGCGGCGCTGGAGGCGGTTATCAAGCAGATGGTACTTGGCCTTTCCAAAGGGACAAAAAACCAATTAAAAATCAGCGAAGCCAGCTGGATTGATAAGATTAGCGTAAAACAAGTCAATGATCTGATCGGAGAAAAGTGCAAATCGGGACTTTTAATGCAGCAGCCGACTTCACAGCCGGCGCCAAAAAGCGAAAAGAGAAAGTTGGACTACAGTTTTCGACTGGCATCCGGTTTTGGCTTGCGGGCCCTGGGAAAAGATAGGCCCGAGGCTTTAGCCAGCGAGGAGAGGGGCGTCCTGATGCAGGGGGGGGCCAGCGCAAAATACAATATTTCTAAACGCTATTCATTACAACTAGATTACAACTTTTCTGCTCCCTACGACGTGATTGGAAAGGATAATTTAGTTTCGAATGATGATTTCGGAAGACTTTCACTGGCAGCCAACCTACTTAATAACTTGGATGTCCACGGTCAGGTCGGCTGGCGATATTATAGAAATGATTATCCCAGCGCGGAGACACCCGATATCAATGGCCTGGTTGAAAATTTCAGAGTCAACTGGAGAGCGTTTCCTCAAATACCAAGCCTCTCTCTTAACCTGGATCAGGGTTTAATCGCCGGCTGGATTAATAGCGCATTCCCTGCGAATCGCAGCGGTTTTCGTTTGGTTCGAGTTGCTGGTGAACCGGGAGCCTCGCTGAGAGTCGGACACTTCACCCCCTTTCTCGGCGGAATTGCCGGCAAAGGGGATGAGGGAACCATCCTGGGAGGTTTTGCCGGATCGGTATTTGATTTAGGGAACCATCAGGCGAATCTCAGGTTGCAATACGCGACCCATGAAGGTGTAAGTTCAGAGCTTAGATATATTTATGACCGAGGCACTTGGAAGATCGGCGCCCTGGCGTTTTATCGAAATTTAAATCTTGATAGTAATCACCAAGCCGGCGGCGGGGCTTTTGCCATAATTAGACTGGCGAAAATCCTTGGTCTCGATCTGGAGCTGCAACCTTTTGCAAGCACCGCTTACGAAAGAGGCTCTGTTTCCGCTCTTAATTTAATTTTTGGTGTGATGCTTGGTTTGGGTGGGTTGAGGCCTTCCCAGCCTTCAATTCTGACGCCTCATTCAGTAAAATCCTTGCCGGAGGAAAGATAATGGCGGTTGAAAGAGTTTCATGGGCAAGCAGAGCTTATCGAAGGGTGACCGGCTTTCTTCAAAAGCCGGCCGCAAGAATCGGCCTGCCCCTGGCCTCAGCCGGATTGGCTACCGGTGCGTACGCTTACCTGCAGTATGAACTGGAAAGTTCCGCGGCTCTGGTGGCGGCAGCCGGTTTGGTGGTGGGAGAGGTGATTGCCCGCGGGATTCGCAGCCATGTCAACCCCGCGCGGGTGCAGGAGCTGGAAAGGCATCTCCGGAACCGCGATGAGCAGATTACCTATTTGGGCAGAGAGCTGGAAGAATCAAGAAAAGGCGTTGTTTCCGCCGGTGCTGGATTACGTTATGACCTGGTGGAACCGCTCGGCCGCGGCGCGCAGGCCATTGTCCTCCTCGTCAAAGATCGGGCGGTGAACCAGCTCCGAGTCCTGAAGGTGCCGAGCCTGGATGAAGCCCTGCGGTATTATCCCGGAAACCTGAAAAGATTCATGAACATGGTTAGGGTGGAGGCGGAAAACCTGTGTAAACTGGACCATTCCAACATCGTGAAATTCTTTCATTACGATGAAATGACGCTGGAGGCCTATATGGCGCTTACCGGGGAAAAGATCGATCCCCGGGCCCTGCAAAAAGAGGGAGTCGATAAAATTCCTTATATTGTCATGGAGCGCGTAAAGGGAACCAGTCTGGAAAGCAAATTAGCCGAAATGAAAAGGGAAGGCTACAAGGGTTTCCCCTTGTCCCAGGCGGTTTCCAAGATGTTAAAGCTCTGCTCCGCCTTGAAGGAAACCAAGACAAAAGACGTTACCCACCGCGATTTAAAGCCAGCCAATGTTGTTTTGACTCCGGATGTGGATGTCGAACTTAAACTCCTGGATTTTGGGATTGCCCGCGGGCTGAAGGGATCGGGAACCACCGTCGGCATGCCGATGGGAACCCCGGGATACATGGCTCCCGAACAGATGGGGGAAAAAGTTCAATTGCTGGTAGAAAAAAAACTGGGCACGAGCTTTGAAGTTTCTCCCGTTAGCGATTTATACGGGGCGGGGGCGATCCTCTGGGAAATGCTCACTCTGGAACAGCCATTTACGGCGGCGCAGAGAGTTTGGGACCTGGCCTATAACGATCCTCGCTCATTGCAAAATAAAATGAGAGAAGGGTTGCAGGCGCTCGGGATACCGGTGCCAAAGATCGAGGATAAATTGGGAGAAGGTCAGGATCGTTTGTTAACGGATCTGGATATGCTGCTCGAGCGGATCGATCCCCGGGGAGTAAATCATGAGCTTCGTCAGTTCCAGATGGAACTCAAAGTGCTTCAGAAAAATATTCTTTTTCGCCTGCAAAAAGTGTTTAACAAAACCATGGATGTTGATCCAAGGAAAAGGTATAACGATCTTGAAGAAATGAAAAAGGACCTTCTGCAGATTTTGGAAGACAATGAAAGTTACCAGGCGGGGCTGAGAAAGCTGGCTCGAAGCGGCTCTCTAGCTTTTGAAACGACTGCGGTTCAGTCCGATCCCGGCCGATAAAGGAGAATGGTTATGTCAGGAGACATGAGTGTATCAAAAGTAAGTTTTTGGAATAGGTTTTTGAATGTTGCTTCTTTCGGCGGGCGGACCGGCGGGGCAGCAGCCTGCGGCCGTGCGCTGGAGTGGGGACTGGATAAGCCGCGAAAGGCGGACGCGGGAGCCGGCGATGCTCAAATAGCGGATGCGCTTCCTGACGCGGTTCAGACCGACGTTCTTCAAGCCGATGTACTTCAGAGCGATACTCTTCAAGCCGATGTGATCCAGTCGGATGTGATTCAAACCGACATTTTGCAGAGTGATGTTTTTCCAAACGATGCTCAAGATGATGCTCTTCAGACCGATGCGATCCAAACCGACGCCCAGCTCGATGGTCCGCTCTGCACGAGTCACGTTTATTCTGAAACGGATAGTTGGAGCGGAACGATCGTGGATTTGGATTCGGCGACTATCCCCGGATCATTAATATTAGCCCCATCAAAGGTTTCCGGAAGTTATTTAAAAATATTAAATATAGGAATGCCCAATAACATTGGAAGCGGAGCAACCATTGGTATGCATACAAACATCCCGAGTGGTACGGTATTAACTATTCAAACCTGTACGAAAGTTGATAGTTCAAATTGTATAAACTGGGTTCCCTTGGGATCAGGGAATAAGATTGACAGCCCAGCCGACAATTATTTGCATGTCAGGTTTAATTTTTCTACCACAAATGCATCATCGCCGCGGCTGGATGATTACACAATAGATTATTGTACTTATTAAAAAAGAAAATCTCAGTTGATTTTCAATTAATAATTAAATAAGAAAAAGGAATATTTTTAGAAGCAGCGGCAGCATTCATAGTTGCGACTCTAAAGGTACCAGAACTAATAAACGATATTCTAATTCCACCGTTACTATTATCTTGAGCGCTATTGCCAACGGTCAACAAGATTACACTGTTTGCAGTAACCTGGCTGTTGGAAATATCGGCATAGATTCCACCATTTACCGCAGTATCGATCAGACCAGTTCCCACGCACATATTTGATCCAGTCTTAGCTCCAATTTTTCCACCATTGATGAACAAAGCATAATTATTCCCGGTTGCCTCCGCCGATACCGGGCCGATTACCGAGTTTGCATTTGAAGCGGTTGCGGCGGTAGTGGCTGTGCCGGCCAAAGTTGCGTAAGCGGCGGTGTCTGCAATTAAACCGGAAGACGGGATAACCGATGACGAGAGCTTTCCGCCGGAGTCGGTAACCGGAATAATCGAAGCTCCGGTGGCGGCTGGTAAATAGGAGCCAAGCCTTGCCGCGCTTTCCGCTGAGGCTGCTGTTACGGCGTATGCCACGGCCAGAATCTCAAGCCTTGGCGATAAAGTTTCCGTGCCGACCGTTACCTCTAACCAGCGGCGGCCGGAGCCGAGCTTATCGAATCCTAACGGCCCGAGTTGGACCGTGTATAATCCGTTGCTCACTACTTCGGAAGAAGTCATAGAAAATTTCTCTGCACCAGCCGTCGGATCATCAAAGATCTTAAACGTCATCGTTTTGGTGCCGGTCACCAGATTCCCTGCATTATCGCGCAGGACGCCTTGATAATTTAAATATTGCGGCACCGCCATGGCCGCCGAGGCCGCTAGAATTAGAATTAAACCAAATATTATTTTTTTCATATTGTATATTATACTCGTCTTGACACCCCCCGTCAAAAAATATAGGATAAGATTGCCGTGAACAAGGCGCTAATTATTATCTTAATAATCTTTTTGGCCGGAGCTGCCTTTGCCACCATATCCAGCCCCGAAGGCCTGGTTGCGGCTTCGGGTTTAAGTGAAAGTTCAGGGTTTGACAACTTTGCCGTAGTCGGTGATAACGTGGCGGGATTGATTTCGGATGCTCTATATGTAAGCGGAGTGGGGCTGGCTGCGGCAATTTTTACTCCGCTGCTTCCGCAAGCAGGGCAGCCGGTACCGACCATTCCAACTTCCGAGGGGGAAGTCGTGAGCTATCCCAGCCCGTTTAATCCCGATCTTAACCAATCTACTACGGTTTCTTATAAACTGATTCAAGATGTAGAAGTTAAAATTTTGATTTACGATATTACGGGCCAATTGATCAAAACCATTATTACCAGCAGCTCCAATCGCGGTGCGGACGGCTACAGCCGGGTTTCCTGGGATGGGAGATCTGGCTTCGGAGAAATGGTGGATAACGGAGTTTATCTGGTTCAGATCGTTTCCGAAGGCAGAACCATCGCAAAGACAAAAGTAATCGTTATAAAGTAGGCTCAGCCCATTATCACTTCAATCTGATGTTCTTTGCCGGGTTTGCCGGGAGGGATAAGATTGGAAACCGGCTTTTTCCCGTCGAGAATGACCGATTTTACCCCTTTGCTCACGCCATATGGATTTCTTACTGTAATATGGTAATCTGATCCCCGGAAATGACGCTTAACTGAAAAGCCCTTCCATGCTTTAGGAATGCAGGGGTCGATAAGCAATCCATCATATTCCGGCCGAATGCCGAGAATGTATTGTGAGACGGCAACGAAGTTCCAGCTGGCGGAACCGGTCAGCCAGGAATTTTTCCCTTCGCCAAAATCCTGGTGGGCTTTCCCTGCGATCATCTGACAGTAAACATAAGGCTCGGTTTTATGAATATCGGCGATCTCGTTGCGGGCCGCGGGCAAAATGGCGCGATAGTATTCATAGGCTTGATCACCATGGCCCAAGAGGCACTCCGCGATCATGACCCAGGGATTGGGATGACAAAAGATAGCTCCATTTTCTTTTAATCCCGGCGGATAGACGCCGATGCTTCCCAATTGATAATGAAACTCAGAGTAAGGCGGGGTTAATAACATGATGCCATGTTCGGTGGCCAACAGTCTTTTGACCGAGTTAAGACACTCTCTTCCGCGCTCCCTGTCCGCAACTCCAGATATCACCGCCCAGGCCTGGGACTCGAGATAAATTTTGCCTTCCTTGCAGCTGGCAGAGCCTACCGGTTCCTTATCATCAGTAAAGGCGCGCAGATACCAGTTGCCGTCCCAGGCAGATTTATTTATGGCATCTTTCATTTTCTGCGCGAGGGTTTGATAGGTTTTGGCGGCTTTCTTTTTTCCGATAAGTTCGGATAAGCGGGCCATTTCGGCCGCGGCGGCGACCAACATCTGAGCGATCATAACCGATTCCGCTTTCTTTTTTCCCTGATCCAGGTTCAGGCAGTCATTCCAATCCGCAAAGAAGATCAACGGCAGGCCGTGAGGACCCAGATGTTTGAGGCTGAACTCAATTGCTCTTTCAAGGTGATCGTAAAGCGTGGCCTTTTCTGCGCCGGCAAAGGGAACTCTTTCCTTTAGAAATTGGATATCACCGGTCTCCTTGATATAAGCCGCGGCGGATAAGATGAGCCAGAGGTGATCGTCGCCGTATTTGTGATCGGAAGGATTGGCTTTTTTCGTGAGGGGTGAGTATTGGTGGTAGGCGCTGCCATCCGGCAGCTGAGTGGCAGCGAGATCTTTGATCCGCTCTTTTACTTTTCCCGGGATCATGTGGACGAAGCCAAGAGTATCCTGGTTAGAATCGCGGAAACCCATCCCCCGGCCAATGCCCGATTCATAATAAGAAGCCGAACGCGACCAGTTGAAAGTGGTCCGGCACTGATACTGGTTCCAGGTGTTTACCATTAGATCGAGCTCGGGATCGGGAGTTTTAACTGAGAACTGGTTGAGGTTCTCTTCCCAGTGCTTTTTGAGCCTTGCCAATTCTTTTTCGACCACTTTCCGGGAACCGAATTTCTTAACTTTTTTGGGCGGTTCATTGATGTCCTCCGAAAATCCCAGCACAAAGATCAAAGTTTTAGTCTCGCCCGCTTTGAGTTTAAGCGGTAGCATCAGCGACCCAACCGGCGCCCAGCCGCAGGCGATCGAATTCTCCATTTTACCCTCAACTACCGCCCGCGGAGCGGAAAAATCGCCATAGTTGCCCATAAAGTTTCGGCGCTGGGTATCGAAGCCTTTGGGATTCGAGTTGGCGCAGGCAAAGTATCCGACTACGTCGTGACTGACCCGGTAGCGCGAAAGATGGTAGATAATGCCGTTTTTGTATTCGGTCTGTCCGATGTTGAGGTTGTACTGGTAATCGGTCATGTCATTCAAGGCATCCCAGAGGCAGAATTCAACGAAGGGGAAGACTGAAAGATCTCGTGGCTTGGAGGACTTGATCTCCAGCGTCCAGATCTCCAGATTTTCTCCCAGCGGGACAAAGTAAGTGATTTTAGTTTTTACACCGGCGTATTCGGAAGAGATGGTGGTATAGCCAAGTCCGTGCCGACATTCGTATCGGTCAAGCTTCATCACCGGCTGCCAGGAGACCGACCAGAAATCTTCGGTTTTATTATCGTGGACATAAATATATCTTCCTCCGCGATCCATGGGCACATTGTTATAGCGATAGCGAGTAATTCTTCTCTCTTTAGGATCACGGAAGAAGCTGTAGCCGCCGGCGGTGTTGCTCATCAGAGCGCAGTAGTTTTCCGACCCCAGGTAATTGATCCATGGCAGGGGAGTATCCGGCCGGGTTATAACAAACTCTTTATTTTCCTGATCAAAATATCCGTATTTGGCCATTTTTTCTCTCCCTTTCTCAGCGTTGTGAAGAGACTGAAATTGGCGTAAACCACTTTGCCTTTTCCGATTTTCTTTTCAATTAATTGCGGCTTTTTCGCTCGGCCTTCCAGCACATCCAAAAAACCATATTTGTTCACTTCGGAATGATCATAGCTGGTATCCAGCAATTCTTCACTTAGAGGGTTTGGATAGAGCTGTCCGTTTTCATCTTTCAACCCGAAGCGTGCGTCAACGATCAAGATCCCGCCGCTGTTAATAAATTTAATAAGATTTTGATATTGTTTTCGCGAGATCAGATAAGGGTTGGGGAATAGAATGATTTTGTAATCTAAATTGCCTTGGTTGAGATGCCTTTCCTGCAGGAAATCGATCGGCCGGTTTTCGCGGTAGGCCAGGGCGTAGGCTCCCAGTGCGGAGTTTAGTCCATACATCAGCCCGATATCGGAGCGAACGGTAGCCCACTGTCCGGAAACTCCGCGGGGAGGGCCCTGCTCCTGGTAGCACTCGACCTCACTGCTCCGACTGAAAACAATTCCAATTTCTGCTTTCTGCTCACTGCTTACCGCTTTCTGCTTTCCAATTCCCTTTGCTATTTCCTTGATAACTTCCAGCCTTTTAGTAGATGATCCGTCCGGCTTGAGAATGCCAAACCCTCCGGTTTCACTGCCAAAGAGGGCGGGCCGCCAGGCATGGAACAGGAGCGCTTCCGCTCCGCGAGAAAAAAGAATTTTGGTCCAGCGCTTTATTTCCGGTCCTTCAACGTAATCGGGGTTGCCCCAGCGCACGTTCTGTCCTCCCTGGAGCTCGGTGACGTGAAATTCACCGCGGCAGAAGGAGCGCCAGAGATCGGCAAACATGGCGATCTCAATATCGGTCATCCGATTCCCCTTCGGATAGAGGTCGATGCCGTACCAATCCATCTCCTCCGCCAGGGCGTCATGGTCGGGAACCCGCGGACAGATGCCGATAAAACCATTGGTGCCGATCTTATGAGTTTGATCAAATTTACTTACGATCCTTTTTAAATAGACCAGCCAGTCTCTTAGATTTTCCGATTTGAATCTGAACCAATCTAAAAAAATATGCGGTGAAACCGCGTCCCAGATGCCGGCCTTGGGGGATGAAATTTCTTCAAAGCTCGAGAAGGTCGTCGTCCAGAACCTGGCCCCCCAGGCCTGATTGAGCTTTTCCAGACTGCCATACTTATTTCTGGCCCAGGCGATAAAAGCCTGGCGAGTGTGCGGACAGTGGCAGTAATCCTTCAAGGTCGTAGCGTCCAGCGGCGGATAGACCGGCTCATTGTCGAGCTGCCAGTAAAGCAGGGCGGGATGATTATTATAACGGGCGGCCAGCTTTTCTGCCATGCGGCCAGCCAGTTCTTTGTAATGGGGATGATCCTTGCAGATATTGGGGCGGGGTCCGTATTCGGGATAGAGAGAGCCGTCTTCCGCGATGGGACGGGCGTCGGGATGCTTATGGATCAACCAGTTGGGGGCCTGGGCCGTGGGAATTCCGAGGAGGACTTTTAATCCGTGTTTTTCACAGAGGTTCATCGCTCGATCAAGGCCGGAGAAATCGAATTTGCCTGCTTGCGGCTCGATCCAGTCCCAGCTCATCTCGCCAAAGCGGACGAGATTAAAACCGGCGGCTCTAATGGCTTTGAAGGTATCATCCCAGGAAGCTTCCGGCCATTGATCCGGATAAAAAGTTACTCCAAAAGGAATCATTTCTTTATTACGGCCCTGACTTTATGAATCTTTCCGTCCTGGTGAGGTTTGATCAGGTTCCCCTCGATCTTTTGCCCATCAACGTATATTTCAACCGGGCCGTGTTCTACGCCATTGGGGTTCTCAATTTCAATTTCATAATCGGCTCCACGGAAAGGACGGGTGATGCGGGCGGACTTCCAGCGCGAAGGAAGATTAGGGCTGATCCGGAGCCCATCATAATCGCGAGCAACCCCCAGCAGCATCTCAGTTGCCGCCATAAAAGTCCAACCCGCGGTCCCGGTCAGCCAGGTGTAGGCTCCCTCGCCATAAGCATAGGGATGATCAGGCCCGATCAGATATTCAGCGTAAGCATAGGGTTCAGTCTTGTAAAGCTCGATATCTTTTTGCTTATTGGGCATGATCTGGCACATGGCTTCAAAGGTTTTATTTCCCATCCCGATCTTGGCATAGGCGGCTGCCATAAAAGTCTGGGCGTGGCAGAAAACCGCCGCGTTTTCCTTGGCCCCCTTCGAAAACATGGCGATGCGACCCAGTCCCGGATCAAACTTGGTGTAGGCGGGGTGAAGCAGGGCCAGGCCGTGTTTCCCGTTTAAATTTTTTTCTACCGAATTTAAAATAGTGGTCAGCCTTCCCGGTGGCACCAACCCGGCCAGAATCGCCCACGATTGTGAATTGAGATAGATACTACCTTCGGCGTTCTTGGAGGAGCCAAAGGGAATGAGATCGTCGTTGTAACCGGCGATATACCAGCCGGCTTCGTCCCAGCCGTCTTTATTGATCCGTCCGCTCATGACTTCGGCTTTTTCAAGCAGGTCAGCGGCGACATCGGTTTTTCCCAACCTCTCTGCCAGTTCCGCCAGTATCTTTAACGATCGCACCAGCGCCATCCCCAGCCAAACCGATTCGCCGATCTGGCGGCGGCCGGCCATGTCGAGAGCATCATTCCAATCCGCTTCCCCCACCCGCGGAAGGCCGTGGACACTTACATCTTGGTAAGTGAAGTTTAACTGCGCCAGCAGGTGTTCAAAAAGAGTTCCTTCGCCGTCTTCTTTGGAGCCTCCCCACCAATCGGGCTTTATTTTAGTTCCTCCCTCGGCCCAGCGGTCGATCAGCCAGGGAACTTTGGTGTTCAAGAATTGAATATCTCCGGTTTCCTTCACATAAGCGGCCACGGTAGGCGTTAACCAGGTGGGGTGGTCCTTGAAGGGGCGATTAGGATAGGGGCCATAAGTATCTGACCAGCCGGGAGCAACCGTGCCGTCGCGACGACAAAGCGAAGCAATTTTTAAAATCTTCTTTCGGGCGTATTCCGCATCGATAGCTAAAATGCCTTCGGCATCCTGACAGGAATCTCGATAACCCCGTCCACCTTGTCCCTCATGGTAAAACGAGGGGGAGCGGCTCCACAGGTTGCACATCGTCAGCTGGTACTTGACCCAGTAGTTTATGATGTTGTTAAAGTCTTTATCGGGAGTTTCGATCTGTACCGGGGAAATTTTCTCCACCCAATATTGTTTAACCTTTTCAAGCTCTTTTTCTGCCAGTGCCACCGAGTTGTATTTTTTTATGATCTTTTCCGCCTCGCTCTGGCCGCGGGTTTGACCAAGAATGAAAAAGAGAGTCTTTTCCTCGCCCGGCTTTAGAGTGATTTTATTCCCCAGGCAGGCGATCGCATCTTCGCCGTCGCAGATGCTCTGGGTGAGATTGCCGGAGAAATGCTCTTCACTGTTGAACCTTCCCAGACAGCGGTATTTGTTGCAGTCCCAGCCGGACGCTTTTTCGGAGGAAGAGAAAAAGCCAACGTAAGGGTTGTCTTTGATGTTGAATTCTTCGTAGAAAGCGGTCTTGTGTGCCAGGACGGCGTTCAGCTCCTGGTCAAAACGGACGCGGTTCCAGAGCACCGAGATGTTGTAGAAATTGATATAATCGGTTGAGCCGATGAACCATTCCATGTAGCCGAAAACCGCAAGTTCGCGGGTTTTCTTTGAAGGGTTCTTTATTTTTACCAGCCAGATCTCGCAGGTCTCGTTTTGCGGGACGAAATAGGTGACGGAGGCCTGGAGGCCATTAAAAGATGATTTTATGGTTTGGTAGCCGAGACCGACATGGCATTCGAACGACTCCAACTTCTTTCGGAACGGCTCCCAGGTCAGGGAGTTAATTTCATTCCCTTCCTTGATAAAAATATAGCGTCCGGGGCGGTCGTATAAAATGTTGGGGCCGATCCACCACATCAGGCGTTCGGTTTTGCTGTCCTTGTAGAAGCTATACCCTCCGCCGGTAGCCGAAATCACCGCGCAGTACTGGTCATTGGTTAAATAGTTGATCCAGGGCCGCGGGGTAGCGGGATCGGTGATGATATATTCTTTGCTATCAGCGCTGAAATGACCATACGACATACGAAGCGTAATTCTACTCTACCGTCACACTTTTTGCAAGATTGCGGGGTTGGTCGACGTGGCAGCCGCGCTTGACCGCGATGTAATAAGCCAGCAGCTGAAGCGGGACTACTGCCAGGATGGGCGAGAGCGCTTCAGTGGTTTTGGGGATGTAGATGATCTCATCCGCTCTTTCCGTAATGAAGGCGTCATCTTTGGCGGCAATGGCGATCACCTGTCCGCCGCGGGCTTTAACTTCTTCGATGTTCCCCAGGATCTTTTCGTAGCGCCGGCCAGATAGGGCTAGGACCACCACCGGCATGTTGCGATCGATCAGAGCAATGGGGCCGTGCTTCATTTCGGCCGCCGGATAGCCCTCGGCATGGATGTAAGAGACTTCTTTTAACTTTAAGGCTCCTTCGAGCGCGATGGGGAAGCCTTTGCCCCGGCCCAGGTATAAGGCGTTGGTGGCTTTATGCAATTTTTCTGCGATCTCTTCGATGACCGGTTCGTCCAGCAGGGCTTGCTCCAGCTTGCCGGGAATTTCGATCAGGTCATTAATTAGTTTGGTGGCTTCACCATCGCCGATCACACCTCGCCGCTTGCCAAAAAGAATGGCCAGCAGATAAATTACCGTTAGCTGGGTGGTAAAAGCTTTGGTGGAAGCCACCCCGATTTCCGGTCCGGCGTTGGTGTAGACCACGCCGTGAGATTCGCGGGCGATGGTGGAACCGATCACGTTACAAATGGATATAACTTTGGCATTTTGCGCCTTGGCCTCCCAGACCGCTCCCAGGGTATCGGCAGTTTCACCCGACTGGGTGACGGCGATGACCAGCGTATTTTCGTCGATGATGGGATGGCGGTAGCGGAACTCGGCGGCATATTCAACCTCGGTCGGTATTTTAGCGAACTGTTCAAAGAGGTATTCTCCCACCAGGCCCGCGTGCCAGGAAGTCCCGCAGGCGGTAAAGACGATCCGGTTGATCTTTTTTATTTCTTCGTCGGTAAGATTTAATTCGTCAAAATGGATTTTATGGTTTTCCGCCTCGACTCTCCCTTCGATGGTTTTGCGGATGGCGCTCGGCTGTTCGTGGATCTCCTTGAGCATGAAGTGGGAGTAGCCGCCCTTTTCCGCTGACTCGGGATCCCAGGAAATGAAATGGATTTTTTTATTGATCGGCTTTCCCGCGGAATCATAGATTTTGACTTCGTCCCGCTCCAGCACGCCCATTTCGCCGTTTTCAAGATGAATGATACGGCTGGTATATTTAAGCATGGCGGGGATATCCGAAGAAACGAAAGATTCCTCTTCTCCGATGCCGGCGATCAAGGGGCTGCCGCAGCGCGCTACTACGATCTTTTCCGGCTCGCGCTCGGAGATCACGGCCAGAGCGTAGGTGCCGCGCACCTTCTGAAGAGACCTTTGGACCGCCAGCAGCAGATCACGGTCGTAATTTTCTTCGATCAGGTGGGCAAGCACTTCGGTGTCGGTGGTGGATTTGAACTTGTGGCCGCGGTCCGAGAGCTCGCGCCGCAGTTCGAGGTAATT
>Ga0315277_10006776_pt1 | contig 14897 bp, 8 predicted proteins | sample YL17G05_15_MG_FD_203695 | JGI IMG/M metagenome (GOLD analysis project Ga0315277, IMG submission 203695) | Sediment microbial communities from Yellowstone Lake, YNP, Wyoming, USA - YL17G05_15 | ecosystem: Environmental > Aquatic > Freshwater > Lake > Sediment | place: USA: Wyoming | collected...
ATACGTATGCCATTGCAAATGTAGAATCGATACTGACAGCCTTCTCGAGAAACTTCTGTGCGTCCTCGTAGTAGAACTTCTCATAGTCTTCAACTCCCCGCAGGTAGTAGTTGTATGCATCCATAGATCCTGTCGTGCGCTCGGCAATCTGCATTGGTGTTGCCTCTATCTTCCGCTCTGAGAGTCCAATACCTCGCGAGATCTCTTTACTCAATTCATCTATTTGAGTTTTCAGAATGCTGCCGACACCATCTCCCTTTGAATTCGCACTTTTCAGAAGATGCTTCGTGCGAACATCCAGTACTTTCACGTCGGTTACAAATACATCTCCTGCCTTAGTGTAGCTTCCGAGGACGATCGCCTCGATTTCGTCCATCTTGCAAAGTTCAAATCCCATTTCCCGGTCGATGAATTTAGTATCTGTTTTTCCGATCTGCTTGCGAAGATCATACAACCGCTCCCACGTTGCAACACGGAGGTATTTTGACTGCTCAAGGTTGGTAATAAGGAGGTTAGGTATAGCGTCCTGCAAGTAATCATACGAGTTGTCACCTGTTTGGTTGACGAAGCTGATGACGGCGACGGTCCGTCGCTCCGATGAAATTGCCTCTTCGAGTATGAGTGGTCTAAGGAGGAAGAATACTGCGATGAGGACAGCACCGATTCCAATCGCCGCGAACAACTTTGTTAATCGTTTCCTACCTAAATGTTGATTGGCCTCTCTTACTGGAGGATGTGCTTCAATTGCCGGCTTTTCCGTGGTTGCGGTATAGCTAGTCCGAGCGTACTCTAAATGTTTGCGCTCTCGTCGGAGATCAGCTAACATCTCGTCAACGTGTTGGTATCGATCCTCCGAGTCCTTCTCAAGAGCTTTAGAGACAATGTGCTGGATCTCGTCGGTTATCTTCTCGTTGTAACGTGCCAGCGGCGCCGGCTCTTCATTAAAGATCGAGTATTGAATTGCTGCAACGTGCTCTCCTCGAAAAGGTAAGTGCGTTGTTAGCATTTCGTATAGTACAACACCGAAAGAAAAGATATCCGAGCGTTGATCAACTTCTTCTCCACGGGCTTGTTCAGGTGACATGTAAGCCGCGGTTCCCAACGTCGAGCCTACTTTCGTTAACTTCGTCGCACCCTTGAGTTTGGCAAGCCCGAAGTCAGTAATCTTCGCCTGTCCCTTCGGCGTTACTATGATATTGTCCGATTTGATGTCGCGATGAACAATACCCTTCTCGTGCGCTGCCTGAAGTCCATCACACACTTGGATGGCAATGTCCAGAATTTTCTTCATCGGTAGGGGTGAGTCATGTCGAAGATCCGCCCTATCTTTGGCGGAAATCGCCCCTACAAGATTGCGTAATGTTTGACCTTCCACATACTCCATGGCGATGAAGATCTGTTTACCCGCCGGAGCACCAGCTGAGGCGGGTCCTTCGTATTCTCCGATCTCATAAACAACCGCTATGTTCTGATGTGTCAAAGCGGCGGCGGCTCTGGCTTCGTGGTAGAAGCGTTCCTTCTCGTTGGGATCGCTTGTGAGATAATGAGGGAGGAACTTAAGCGCAACATCTCGATCAAGTTTGGTATCGTGGGCTTTGTAGACCACGCCCATGCCCCCTTCACCTAATTTTTCCAGTATCTTGTAATGAGACACGGTCTGTCCTATCATAGAGACCTCCTTTGGGTCCCGACAAAAGAAGTCGTCCCGCAAAGCGGGTGCAAACTTTCAACCACTCGTCCCGATAAAGTCGGGACTCGTGGGTAAGTTTGTGACATGCCGCCCTCGCTGAGTTTCTCAATTGTTTTGTAATGTGATATTGCTTGTCCTATCATTTCTAATTCCTATCGCTCATTTAAACACATTCTCAATCATTATCAACTTGCTGTTGTAGCGGGAGTCTGTGTAAACAATCTCCTTCCCATCATAACTTATGTCAAAAGATGAATGATAGAAGGATGGATTTAATCCTGGAAACACTCCACGCATGATCTCTTCCTTTCCGGAGGGGATAGAGATTCGACGAAGCTCACTCGCATTCTTCACATAGTAAAAGAATTTTCCACTCTTATCAAATTCACCGTATTCAGCCGTCTGAAAATCAAGCATTTTCTTAGGATATGGGAGAACTGGATCTTTCATACCCGGCGCCGCACTAATCCAATATCCTTGTCGCCCAGATCGTCCGTCACCGTAACCGACATATTTCCCCCCTTGGAGAGGGTATGCCAGCGTTGAGTCTTCAAAGAATTTCCGAGGTTCTCCACCTTCGATGTTATTGATCCAAGTGCTCTGGGTGGAATCATCATCTCTGATACTGATAAAAGTTTTCTCATCAACCCAATGAAATGGACACCCTTTGCAAACAAACTTAGGTGTGCTGGGATTCTTCGCGTCAATCAAGTAAACTTTCATCGAATCCCGCGGTTCGTTGAGCGTGTAGCCGCCATAAACAATCCACCGACCATCGGGAGATGGAATAGGATTGCCGATTGATTCTTCAACAGATGTCAGTTCTCTACGATTCCTGCCATTCCGATCGACTGAGCAAACGCGTACTCCCTTTTTTGAACCCTGTGGTTGAGCAGATGCAAAAACTATTTCTTTTCCATCGGCTGAAAATGCAACCCTCCAATTAGAAACATCATCGAACGTAATTTGGCGTGGATTGCTCCCGTCAGTACCTGCAATCCAAATGTGGCTTGTCGTTTGCTGCTGATGATATAACAACTTGGATCCATCTCGGGATATGTCCACCTCGTGATCCGGACCGGCACCCTTGGTTACCTGCGTAACGGATCCGCCAGATGCGGGCACCATCCAGAGATTGTAGTTGCCGCTCCTGTCTGATGAGAAGATAATCTGGCCGTTGGAAGCCCAACAGACATGCCAAATATGTTTCTTATCGAATGTTACCTGCCGTTCCTTCCCGGTAGAAAGCTCGTATATGAAAACTTCTCCGTATTGCCCTGAGAAATATCTGATCCAGCAAATAGATTGTCCATCTGGCGACCACGAATAAGACCACATATACCATCGCACATCGATTGAAAGGCTATCAACCATTTCACGGCGGTTATCACTTCCATTTGGTTTGATTGTCCAGAACTCCATTTTCCCGGATTGACTTCCCAAATTCTTCTTGCATACATACCCGATACGCTCACCATCGGGTCGCCATCGTGGGTAAACACCACCCTCAACAATCTTTTTACTTGAACCACCGAATGTGGAAACCATAGCAATTTCCATAAAATCCGTTGATGGATTGTATCTATCATAGACGATCTGGCTACCATCCGGGGAGATGTTGGCCATACTCATCCCCAAGCTGGAATCCGTGGTGATACGGCGGGATTCTCCCGAGGTGGTGTTCATGTAATATATATCCCATTTAGCATTCGCATCGGCAGCAGGAAATGCCGCCCAATCTCCATCCTTCGACAATCCCGGTGTCCAAACTTCATTGAACGGAACAGGCAGAACACGATATGCCATGTCCGGATTGAGAGTGAGCCGTGATTGCTGTTTCGGAAGAAACATGTACACAATAGCGATGATACCAAGTACGACAACAATACCGATTCCGGCCCATACGATTTTCTTCAATGGTTTTTTACTAATTACCTTTTCAGATGTAGCTGCTTCCGACAGCGCTTGCCCTGCTGTGGCAGCAGGTATCTTCGCTGTTAATCCACGAGTAACTTTTGTGGTCTTCTTTTGCACTCGACGCAGCTCAATCACCAAGTCACCTGCAGACTGGTAGCGATCATTTGGATCTTTTTCCAAAACACGTTGGATGATATTCGCAAGGAGCGGTGATACATCGGGTTTGTATCGCTCGATTGGTTCAGGTTCTTCGTTCACAATGGAGTATATCATTGCCGCTTCGTGCTCGCCCCTGAAGGGAAGATGTCCGGTGAGCATCTCGTATAGCACGATACCAAATGAGAAAATATCACCACGAGCGTCGACCGCTTCTCCCTGTATCTGTTCTGGCGCCATATAGGCAAGTGTGCCAACCGTAGAAGATGTTTTTGTGAGTTTGAGTGAGCCTTTCAACTTGGCAAGACCAAAGTCCATTACCTTGATCTGGTTCTTCGTATTCACCATTATATTTTCCGGCTTCACATCACGGTGAACAATACCGTGGGCATGGGCTTCCTGAAGCGCTTCTCCGATTTGGATGGCAAAAGATAAACAATTTTCAAATGACAATTGACCATTGACAATTAACTCCCTGAGTGTTTTACCATCCACAAATTCCATCACTATAAAATATTGCTTGCCCACCGTCTCTTTGGTGGGGCCACCTTCTTCTTTGATATCATAGATTGTGCAGACATTTGGATGGTTAAGTGCGGAGGCAGCTTGCGCTTCTTGCAGGAAACGTGCCCGCTCAGGTTCATGAGCTTCCAATCCCTTCGGGAGAAACTTGAGAGCAACAGTGCGGCGAAGCTTGGTGTCTTCGGCTTTGTAGACTACTCCCATACCACCTTCGCCAAGCTTCTCCAAAATCCTGTAATGAGAGATGGTCTGACCAATCATTTTTCCACTCCCATCTTTTTCATTAGCTCGTGGAACCGTGGATCTGCGCGGACACTATCGATGTCCGGATAGAGTCCGGGTGGGAAAGCCCTTATTATCAACAATCCCATCACATCGCGCTTCTCATATGCCCTTTCCAGCAAATCAAATGTGCGGTCCCATTCATGCAGAGCTGTAAAGATTCTCGAAAGATATATCGGATTTTCGTTCTTGTTTCCCAAATCTGATAGAATCTTCCGTGCCTTCTTGGTATTCCCTGACCGTGCGTGGGCATCAGCAAGTGAGAACAAAGCAGTTGGATCACCATGCTCAATTGCCTTCTGGAATTGTGTGATGGCATCATCATACCTTCTTTCCTGGAGATAGACCTCGCCGATGATTGTATACGCGTATGCACTGGTGCTATCGATATTCAGTATATATCTTGCTTGCGATATAGCTAGATCATTTTGTTTTATGAACCACAAGATGAACGCCAATGTATTGTTGGCAACAAGGGAGACTGGATCGAGTTCCACTGCCCGTTTGCCTTCGCTCAATGCCTCATCGCACCTCTTCATATTCAAGAGGTAATAGGCATAATACATATGTCCGGTTGCGTAATTGGGATTAAGCTCAATGGCGCGTTTGAAGTTTTCTTCTGCCCCCTTTAGATCTAAATTAATGAACTTCACATCACCAATGTGTGCATAAGCTTCTGCCAATGTTCCATCAATACTTAATGCCTTCGTTGCTAAAGATTCGACTTTAGAAAAACCATCTTTCCATCTTAAAAAGCCAAAACTAATCAAGTAATCATATGCTTCAGCCAGTCCAGCATAAGCCAACGCGTAGTTTGAATCTTTACTTAACGCTTGTTCGAAATATGAGATACCTTTTTTTATATCAGCTTCTGTGCCCTTGTTGATAAAGAACCTTCCCCTTAGATACGCTTCGTGCGCATCTGGATTCACAGGACGCGAACTTGCCAATTGCTGTTGCTCTTCAGGTGTTACTGTGATTCGTATTTCGCTGGCGATTGCTTGAGCGATTTCACGCTGCAGCCCCAGGATATTTTCGATATTACGCGTGAAATCGTTTGCCCAGAGGTGCTGCTCAGGCTGCGCCTTCACGAGCTGCGCAGTTATTCGAACATCGTTCTGTACCCTCTGAACCGATCCTTCAACGATTGCGTCAACACCAAGCTCACGGGCAATCTCCGGAAGCGATTTATCGGTCTTCTTGAATCGCATGATCGACGTACGGGATATCACGCGAAGGGCTTTAATCCTTGACAATTCTGAAATGAGGGCTTCAGTCATCCCATCAGAGAAATACTCTTGCTCTGTATCTTTTGAGAAATTTTGGAACGGAAGAACGGCAACTGATGTGATTGGTTTTTCTGTCGGAGTGAAAAAGGATATTTTGTTAAGAATGAGTATGATTATAAGAATTCCGACACTTGCGTACACGTACCAATGGATTTTCAATACTCTGTAGGGTGAAGTTGATTTTGTAGTAATTGCTGTTGATTCGAGTTGTCTTCGGACCGATTTCAGATCAGCCAGCAAGTCATCGACATGCTGGTATCGTTCGTCTCTATTTTTGGCGAGCGCTTTGGAAACGATGTGTTCGATCTCCGGTGAGACCTTTTCATTGAACCGGGCGACGGGTTGCGGTTGTTCGTTGATGAGAGAGTACATCAGCGCTGCCTGATGCTCGCCCCGGAACGGCAGCTTGCCCGTTAACAATTCGTAGAGGACGACACCGAACGAGAAGATGTCTGAACGATGATCGACTTCTTCCCCCTGTGCCTGTTCCGGCGACATGTACGCAGCAGTTCCCAGCGTCGAGCCTGCTTTCGTTAACTTCGTCGCACCCTTGAGTTTGGCAAGCCCGAAGTCAGTAATCTTCGCCTGTCCCTTCAGCGTGACTATGATGTTGTCCGATTTGATGTCGCGATGGACAATGCCCTTCTCGTGCGCTGCCGCAAGTCCATCACACACTTGGATGGCAATGTCCAGAATTTTCTTCATCGGTAGGGGTGATTCATGAATTGCCCCTACGATTTCTTTTAATGTTTTACCTTCCACGTACTCCATGGCGATGAAGATCTGTTTACCCGCCGGAGCACCAGCTGAGGCGGGTCCTTCGTATTCTCCAATCTCATAAACAACCGCTATGTTCTGATGCGTTAACGCGGCGGCGGCTCGAGCTTCATGATAGAAGCGTTCCTTCTCTGCCTGATCAGTTGTGAGATAGTGTGGAAGGAATTTCAAGGCGACAGTGCGGTCGAGCGTGGTGTCGTGGGCTTTATAGACGACGCCCATGCCTCCCTCCCCCAGCTTCTCGATAATGCGATAGTGCGAAATTGTCTGGCCTATCATAGTTTACACCTCCGCTAAAAGGATGGCGGATCCCCTTCACCTAATTTCTCAAGAATCCTATAATGTGAAATCATCTGCCTAATCATCATTCGTTTCCTTCACTACCCTCTCCATGTTCCGATTGTAAAACGAAGCGGAACATTGGGTTGTCTAAAAAGATCCAGGCTGTCACTCCTTGAACGATCTTGTCGGCCTGCCTGCGTGCCACTAAGGCAGGCAGGGAGTCCAGTGCTCAGATTATGCCAGATTTCTGGATTCCCGATAGAAGCATTCGGGAATGACATAGGCCTTTTTTACTTTTTAGTCAGCCCCATTATAGCCCGCCCGAACCAGCCCGCCATCGGTCTGGCGGGCGCCGTAGGCGGGCAAGGGTGAGGGTAATGTAATATGGTCTGACCGATCATTTTTATTCCTCTTCGTTTAACTCATCCCCCGCCACTAAGCAGGCCGGGATTTACGTCCACGCCTGTGGCGTAATATCCACCACTAAAAAGAAGGCGGGTACACCGCTTTTACCCAGTTTTTAAGGATACTATATTGAGATATGATTTCCCCTACCATCATCATCGAACTGATATGATGCATAAAGGTATGTAGATTTTAAAGGATTGTCAAATCTCCTGTAAACATCACAGAATCAATCCTTTTGGACGATTTCAAGGCAAGTTTTATGATGGCCTCACAGATGAGACTCCCCCCGAGAAATAGGTTATTTCCGGATCACATTACTCCCCTGATCCTAACGAATTTCCACCAGATTTATGACTTAAGCAACCTATCGGTAATCCGCATAGAATTACTTTCCAGCAGCTCCACTGGCACGCATCCGTGCCATGACACTGTGTCTTCGACCATAAGAAAAATAAATTATGAATCCAAGCAACAGCCAGACAAAAAGTCGCCACCAGTTTTCAACAGGTAACGAGAACATTAGGATTAAACAGGTTATTATCCCCATAATGGGAACGAAAGGAACAAATGGCGCTCTGAAGGGTCGTTCGGCATCGGGATTTGTTCTACGCATGATGAGTACCGCGGCACAGACAATAACAAACGCCAACAGTGTACCAATGTTTGTAAGTTCTGCAAGAATTCGTAATGGAAGAAATGCGGATAATGTCGCTACGAAGAGACCGGTGACGATAGTCGACTTCCAGGGCGTTCGATACTTAGGGTGAACTGCCCCGAATATGCTTTCAGGCACCAAACCGTCGCGTGCCATCGCGAGTAGTACTCTTGGTTGACTGAGCATCATGACGAGGAGGACTGAAGTAATTCCGGTGATAGCTCCGACATCGATCAGACGCTGTGCCCAGGCAAGACCATGCTGAGCGAACGCCACGGCAACCGGTGCATTTATATCGATCTGATCGTACCGAACCATGCCTGTGAGAACAGCAGATACAGCGATGTATAAAACGGTGCAAATGATTAATGATGCGATGATACCGATTGGAACATCGCGCTTAGGACGTTTGGCTTCTTCGGCATGAGTTGAGACAGAATCAAAACCGATATAAGCGAAAAAGATGATTGCAGCTCCGGCAAGCACGCCTAAAGGAGCTCCTCCGGTTCCGGTTTGTCCGAACAGCGTATGCCCGAAAAAGCTGATGCCGGTATAACCAAAGGGTGCGAATGGTTTCCAGTTATCCGGATTAATGTAAAATGCTCCTACCGCGATAACGAAGAGAACAATTACAAGCTTGATGATAACCATTGTAGCATTGAATCTGGCGCTTTCCCGGATCCCTTTGACTAGAATGAATGTGATAATTGCCGTAATGATAATAGCAGGGACATCAAGGAAAGCCCCCGTTGCAAAAAACTTGCCCGCTTCGGGGTCGAAGTCAAATGGCGCTTGCGAAAATTGCCTTGGAATAATCACACCGAAACTCTTCAGTAAATCCTGAAAGTGGGCAGACCAGCCGTGGGCAACCGTGGATGACCCGACTGCATACTCCAGAACCAAATCCCATCCGATAATCCACGCAAATAGTTCTCCGAGTGTGGCATACGCATATGTGTATGCGGAGCCGGCTACCGGCGCCATCGATGCGAACTCTGCATAGCAGAGTGCGGCAAAGATACATGCAATACCTGCCAGGACGAACGATAGAATCAGACCCGGTCCGGCTTTATCGTGTGCTGCTACACCGGTCAAAACGAAAATACCGGTACCGATAATCGCCCCCACACCTAAACTTGTGAGTGTCACCGGACCAAGAACGCGCCGGAGGCGATTTTCTCCCTTCATCTCCTCGAGAAGAAGACTCAGCGGTTTCTTTGCAAAAAGCGGATTGCTCATTCAACATGTTCTCAGGATTATGGGCAATGTAATTATTGTAACAGATAGATACTGCAAAAAAGTGTAGTATAATGAAATTCCAAGTATGTATCTTTCAGCGATAGAGTACATTAAAAAATGATTTTGAATCGTACGGAAAAATAATTGCTAATGCAAACCTGCGGGTAAGCCCTTCCAGTGTATAGAATCTGAGTTCGGCCATAGAATGGTCCATGGCTGTTAACATCCTCTCCTGTTAGGAGAGGATTATAGGTGAGGTTTCAATAGAAGCAGAGCACAAATCTGAGAATTGGTTTGGCACGTTACCAAGCAGGAGCTTGGTAACGAGACAGGTGGGGCGGAAAGTCGCAAAGGCCACGACGATCGGATGGAAAGAGAAACATGGAGATGCAGAGTACACGGAGAAACGCAAAGAAACACTTAAATCTTTCTGCGTCCTTTGCGCACTCTGCGATTAGTAACTTGAAACGCGGAGGCTCGCTCGACTGTATAACTTCAGTCATTTAGGCGACGATATTATGGATTGGGGTAAACCGGCAGGACTGTAATCTACTATAATGAATAAGAAGGAGTAGAGTGGAACTATCATCCCTTAACGGGGCGGTCAATCCGTCCACCCGTTAGTAGCCAATCTTCAGCCTCTTTGAAATTGAAAAACATTCTTATGTTTACACTGCGGTTACGTGCTGCGCTTTCAGCAAAGCGCATCGCGCTCATATCATGTCTACGGGTCACACTTACATATGCGATCTTGAGTTTCGCACGTGCCGCATCCTGACTCAGTTTTGTGACAACATCGAAGATATCAAAAGTACCAATCGTAGGCCCCCGAAGGTTTTCTTCGATCAGGACCTTTCTGCAGTCGTGGATCTCACAAGCGTGTTGGACCTCCAGAAGGTATTGCTGGACATCAGCAGGACTATTGTCGCCCTGAACGGTGGCGTACAGATAGTCGCTCTTCGGTATTAATTTCAGATTGTATGGCATAGTTCCCTCTCCATAACATACAATTGATAAAATAGATCATCGAACTGCCACTTAATATACTTGGAATAATTTAAAACCTCAAGGACAGACAGCTCACTCCGCCATCAAGTTTTCTAAATTCCGATACATCCACTTCCAGAGTGGGAAAACCGGCATTTTCAATCATTGCTCTCGCTTTAGCGAATCCTTTAGGTAATATGATACTATTATTAATATGCACGCAATTTGCAGAGTAGCTCTCCTTTTCGTCAACTCGGATGATGGTAAATTCCTTAAAGATCGAATCGGATTGAAACACACTGCTCATCACCAAATGCCGGTTTCCAAGATATGCTATCCCGGATTTGAGATGAAGTATATTCTTCACTTTTACCGTTGAAGCTGTCTTTCCGAAATTTTCCAATATTTTCATAACTTGTCGTGCCCCTTCTAGATTCGTACGATCAGACAGACCAATGTAGTAATGATCATCGACCGCGAGGATATCACCTCCATCAACCGTACCCGGAGGATGCACATGCTCGATATTATTATAAAATTCACTAAGGACTTTTTTGATACTTATAACTTCACCTCTACGGGAAGAAGCACCAGGATTAGTGATAATTGCACACTCAGGCGTCAATAGAGCTGTATCTTCAACGAATGTCGAGTCAGGATATTCCTCATCAGGAGGCAGGATTGTTACATCGAGTCCGCACACCTTTAGCGCCTCTACATACTGTTCATGCTGAGCCACGGCATTGGCGTAATCAGGTTTGCCTAGATTGGCCGTCGTGATTCCGTTCACAAGATTTTTACACGGTACTCTGACAATCGCTTTTGTAAACATGCTATGTGATTTCCTTTATCCCTCTCATCCACCGATTCTTATTTGGATATAATATGTATTTTTCTCTGTCGTCTTATACTGATTTCATGATGGATCGATTCGTTATTGCTTTTCCGCAACCATCATTCTTTCACGCATCCGGTCAATATCGTTTTTAAGGAATGTCATAATAGTTTTGAACTTCTCATCGCCCCATAAATTTTCCAACATCGGATCCACCTGTGCCCAATTGTAATAACGCCAACCCGCATCCACGGCTTTCTGAAGCCATTTGTATGCTTCATCCTTCTTTCCCTCAATTGCATTGATGCAGGCGATGTCTAACGGCAAGGAGAAACGTTCATTCCCTTCACCCATTTCTTTTTGATCATTCGTAACAATTTTTGTAAATACCTTACGTGCTCCATCATGATTGCCTCCTTTCCACATGATGTACCCTAATCCTAAAAGCGGCAGCCTCCCTGTTACAGTAGAGCGAAGCAGGGAGTCTTTTTTCACTACAGATTCGTAATACTTTTTTGCTTCTGTAAGATTGCCCATAGCAAGTTGTATGTCACCTGCACCACTGAGGAGGATAACATTATCAGGCATGGCAGAAAGAGGCTTCATAATTTCGTCCATCGCTCGCTTATATTCTTTCTGCAGCATGGCAGTCATACTATTACCAATATAAACATGGACATTATTTGGGTCTAGAATAGTCCATTTGTTAACCGTTTCCTCATACTTTATTATATCGCCGACTGAAAAATATGCATACCCCAGACCGACATATGAGTTTACCGCCAGGGGATCACTTTGTAGCCCCTTATGGAGCCATTCAACCGCTTCATCAAACTTTCCGGTATTCAATTTTACAATACCAATATTTATGATCGCAGAAGTAGCGCCTGGATTATATTCAATCGCTTTGTTGTACATCTCGATAGCCCGGCGAAACCATCCCTTCGAAGCATAACTAAGGCCCAATGCCTTATAACCCTCCGCGAGTGTCGGATCGAGTGCGATAGCTTTGGTGCTGTATGTGATCGAGGAATCAATCCATACCGCAGGGTATCCAAACCTCAGGACTCTCTGTGCAAAGGCATCACCCAAACCTGCATATGCCAAAGCATACTGCGGATCGAGTTGGAGAGATTTCTGAAAGAGAGAGACAGCCTTTTCATTGTACTCGTTGGTGTAGAGGTTATAATATTCACGCCCCCTCATGTAGTAGGAGTAGGAAGTAATATTTTCTGTGGGTTTTTTCTGTATCCGATCACGCTCACCCTGAGTTAGAGTTGATCTTAAGGCGGTTGCAATTCGAAAGGCAATATCACTCTGTATGGTGAAAATCTGTGTCATTTCCCTATCATACGTCTCCGCCCAGAGATGGTCATCCTTAGTCGCATCAATAAGCTGTGCAACTATCCGCACATTGTTACCGGCACTGCGAACGCTCCCTTCGAGAATGTTCACAACATTAAGCTCCGCGGCTATCTCCCGGATACTTTTATTGATGCCCTTAAACTGCATTACTGATGTACGGGAAATAACCCTCAAATCAGATATCTTCGATAATTGTGCTATTAGATCCTCCGTTAGCCCGTCACTGAAGTATTCGTCTTCCTTGCTATCACTTAAATTTTTGAACGGGAGAACTGCAATAGATTTTCTGTTCACCTCATTCGATCCTGATTCAGGATAGAACAGAATAACACTGACTACTCCAATAATAACTACAAAGGCAATCGATCCCAATGCCAACCTGACACCACGACGCCTGATGAGCCGGTTTTCCTCGGACTTATCTTGCATCGAAGATGATTTGGAACCGATACTCTGCTCCATGTTACTTAACTCCTTAGTGATCTCATCTGCACTCCGATACCGCTTTGCCGGATCCTTCTCTAAACAACGATTGATGATTTTTTCCAGCGCTACTGGTATATCAGCTCTCAACGATCTAACAGGCTGCGGATGTTCATTCAGAATGGAGTAACTCAAAGCAGCTTCAAACTCACCCTGAAACGGTAATTGAGATGTTACAAGTTCGTATAAAACAACACCGAATGAAAAAATATCTGATCGCTGGTCGGCCTCTTCACCGCGGATCTGTTCAGGTGACATGTATGCCGCTGTCCCGAGTGTGCTCCCGGTCTTAGTAACCTGCACTCTTCCCCTCAGCTTTGCCAAACCGAAATCAGTTAGCTTAACCTTACCCTCATCAGTAAGCATGATATTATCGGTCTTTACATCCCGATGAATAATCTGATGACGGTGAGCATGTGCCAATGCGTCAACTATCTGTAATCCATACCCAATAACCTCGGCAAAGGAGAATCTTTTATCTTCAGATTTAAATTGTTTCAACTTTGATTTAAGGGTCCCACCAGGAATATATTCGAGGACGAGGTACCTCTGCTTGATAGCTGTAGTGGGATCATCGACTTCATCGATATCAAAGATCGTAGCGATGTTAGGGTGATTTAATGATGAAACTGCTTTTCCTTCCGTCTCAAAACGTTTAATTTCTTCCTGAGAAACTGCAAGATTTGGGGGGAGAAACTTCAGTGCAACATCCCGATCGAGTTTCGTATCACGGGCACGATAGACTACTCCCATTCCACCCTCACCTAATTTTTCAAGGATCTTATAATGGGAGATAGTCTTTCCAATCATAGCACAATTCTTCTGTTCCCTTGGTCGATAAGTTACCCAAAGTTAGGTAGAATACGATTTATTGTCAAATAAACTTAAACATGCAAAATATCTATGCAAATTCTCCGGCGTTTAAGAGTAAGGCAGCGTTAGGTCACTCTTGTCACATGCTTGTTTTGGTTTTTATCTATTACTCCAATATCTGTAGCGTTTCGCGATTAAAACTCATATATTCATGCTATTGTACCAAAAACTCTTGCTCCAGATTACACCATGACGCCAACACCGCTTTTGCGAACCGTTAACATACGTCGCTATTACCGACGGGGACCTCAGGAAGTCCGGGCGCTCGACCGGATCTCGATGACGATTGCTCCCGGTGAGTTCCTTGGAATTGTCGGATCTTCCGGATCAGGGAAAACTACACTTCTCAACCTGTTGGCAGGTTTGGATACTCCTACCTCAGGTCTGATAGAAATACGCGGCACACCTCTTAATAGTATGTCACGCCGTGAGCTTGCTTTCTACCGCGCCCATAATGTAGGAATCGTTTTCCAGTCGTTTAACCTCATCTCGCACTACACAGCACTCCAAAATGTAGAAACAGCCCTGTACTTTGTTGGGACATCACCGAGAGACCGCCGCAGACTTGCTACTGATATGCTGATTCAATTAGGTCTGGCCGACCGCTTAACACATAAACCGGCCGATCTTTCAGGCGGAGAGCAGCAGCGTGTAGCGCTCGCACGTGCCATAGTGAAAAAACCAGAGATACTTTTTGCCGATGAACCAACCGGTAACCTCGACTACGAAAACGCACAACAGATCGGAAATCTCCTCACTTCACTTAATCACGACGGGCTGACAGTTGTAATAGTGACACACAACCTCGAGATAGCAAAAAAATATACGCACCGATCAGTAAGACTCCATTACGGTAAAATTATGGATGCCGACATGTCAGGATTAGGAGGGTCAGCATTGTGACGATTCGGGATCTGATGATCATATCCACCGGAAATTTATGGCGGATGAAACTCCGGACCTTACTTACTACATCAGGGATTGCCATTGCGATCGCCGCTTTCGTTGCAATGTTATCGTTCGGTGCCGGTAATCAGCGGTATGTCACAGAACAATATAACCAGCTTGGTTTATTCTCAACTGTACAGGTATATTCAAAAGAAAATTCCAAAAACAATGATTCCACACCCTCACTAA
>Ga0315277_10006777_pt1 | contig 14897 bp, 9 predicted proteins | sample YL17G05_15_MG_FD_203695 | JGI IMG/M metagenome (GOLD analysis project Ga0315277, IMG submission 203695) | Sediment microbial communities from Yellowstone Lake, YNP, Wyoming, USA - YL17G05_15 | ecosystem: Environmental > Aquatic > Freshwater > Lake > Sediment | place: USA: Wyoming | collected...
TCAAGGCTCGACGCCTGCAGTAGATAAGGACCAACCTGTCTCACGACGGTTTGAACCCAGCTCGCGTATCCTTTTAATCGGCGAACAGCCGAACCCTTGGGAGCTTCTTCACCCCCAGGATAGGATGAGCCGACATCGAGGTGCCGAACAGGGCCGTAGATATGGACTCGCGGGCCCTACTAGCCTGTTATCCCTAGAGTAGCTTTTATCTGTTGATCTTTGGCGTTTCTACAAACCACCATCGGTTCATTAAGCCCTGGTTTCCCATCAGATCGACTTATCAGTCTCACTGTTAAGCCGGCTTTTCTCTTTATAGGACCACTCCGATTTCCATCCGGAGCTAGCCGACCTTTGGACACCTCCGTTACTTTTTAGGAGGTAACTGCCCCAGTCAAACTGCCCACCAGACACTGTCTCATGTTTCCATGATTAGAACTTCAGCTTTGAAAGATGGGTATTTCACTGTCGGCTCTGTCTGACCCGGAAGTCAAACTTCATCGCCTCCCCACTATGCTACGCATCCAAAACTAAAATTCAATATCTAGCTACAGTAAAGCTTCTAGGGTCTTTCCGTCTAGCTGCAGGTAACCGGCGTCTTGACCGGTCTCGCATTTTCACCGAGCTGCTCCTGGAGACAGTCCCCAAGTCATTATACCTTTCATTCGGGCCGGAACTTACCCGGCAAGGGATTACGCTACCTTCGGACGCTCAGAGTTAGCGCCGACGCTAACCTGAGGCTTAACTCAATCAGCAAACAGTACAAAAGTACCATTTACAGTCAAGCTTAACACTCAGGCGCTGGTCAGGCATCAGCCCCTATACTTCCTCTTGCGAGTTAGCAGGGACCTGTGTTTTTGATAAACAGTTGCTTGGGGGTCTTTAGTTGTAGCCGCCTCAACGGCGGCAGGCCTTATCCCGAAGTTACGGCCGCTTGTTTGCCGAGTTCCTTCAGGAGCCTTCACTCGTTAGCCTTGGCGCTCTTACGCCCGCCTACCTGTCTCAGTTTGCGGTACGGTTCCAACATCTTTAACTCTCAGGAGTTTTTCTAGGAAACCTGCTTAATAAAGTTCGTTCCGTCGAAACGGAACTTCCCGCCAATCCTTGGAAATCCTTAGATTGGCGACGAGAATCCAATAACTCGCTCTATCTACTAGATTTCGTCACTCCTTCAAAAAAATGCTGGAGGGTCGGAATATTAACCGACTGTCCATCACCTTCCCCTTTCGGGTTTGGCTAAGGGCCGCCTAATCCTGGGTTGATTGTCGTTGCCCAGGAAACCTTAGGCTTTCGGCCGCAGGGGTTTGAACCCTGCTTGTGGTTACTCATGCCAACATTCTCGCTTCCTATCACTCCACCAAACCTCACGATTTGGCTTTGCTGCAATAGGAACGCTCCCCTACCCCTCATCAGAAAAATTTCTGATGAAGCCTCGTCTTCGGTACTGAGCTTAGTCCCGATAAATTTTCGGCGCAGAACCCCTCGACTAGTGAGCTGTTACGCACTCTTTAGAGGATGGCTGCTACTAAGCAAACCTCCTAGCTGTTTGAGGAATTCCACTTCCTTTAACACTTAGCTCAGATTTAGGGACCTTAGACAGAGATCCGGGTTCTTTCCCTTTTGGCCAAGGACCTTAGCGCCCATGGCCGTACTGCCCGCAAACACTTTCTGGCATTCGGAGTTTGATTGGAGTACTCGGAAAAATCCTAAATTACCCCATTCAGTGCTCTACCTCCAGAAAGCTTTAGCGGACGCTATTCCATAAGATATTTCGGGGAGAACCAGCTATTACCAAGTTCGATAGGCATTTTACCCCTTACCACAGGTCATCTCATCTTATTGCAACAAGAAAGAGTTCGGGCCTCCATCCGCCTTTCGGCGGATTTCACCCTGCCCATGGTAAGCTCACCTGGCTTCGGGTCCCTGTCCAACTTTTTGACATCTTTTAAAAAGATGCTATGCGTTTTTGACACTCGCTTTCGCTGTGCCTCCGGGGCAAAACCCCTTAGACAAAAGCTGAACAGGACTCGTTGGCTCATTTTCCAATAGGCACGCCGTCACCCCACTCCAATTTTGCCTCAGATATTTCTAGGTGGCGCAAGGGCGAATAGCCCTGCCCTATTTGGGCAAGCGCCGCACATGTTATATAAGTTTAAACTTGAATTCTAATTTAGAACTAATCTGGAGCAAAATTGGGGTGGGGCTCCGACTGCTTGTGAGCAAGATGGTTTCAGGTTCTATTTCACCGCCCTCACCGGGCTGCTTTTCACCTTTCCCTCGCGGTACTTGTTCACTATCGGTGTGCGGAACGTATTTTGCCTTGGCAAGTAGTATTGCCTGCTTCCCACAAAGCGTTCTTTCTTCATGGTACTCAGGATAATAACCAGGAAGATTCTTAATTTTCGTCTACAGGACTATTACCTTCTTTGGTAGCTCTTTCCAGAGTCTTTTGACTAACTAAGAATTTTGTAACTTCCCGGGAAATCCCCATTATTATCCTACAACCCCCTTTGTTTTACAAAAGTAAAATAAAGAGTTTAGGCTGTTCCCTTTTCACTCGCCGCTACTAAGGGAATAAAATATTTTTTTCTTTTCCTCTGGGTACTAGGATGTTTCGCTTCCCCAGGTTCGCTAGCGCCTTTCGGCGCTCATCCGTCTTTTGGACGGACAGGTTACCCCATTCGGAAATCCTCGGATCAAAGGTTGCGTGACACCTTCCCGAGGCTTATCGCAGTCACGCCACGTCCTTCATCGCCGCCCGCACCCAAGGCATCCACCATCTGCCCGTAAAACCTTGGCTAGCAATTAATGACCACTATTTTAATATTATTTTAGACTTTAGATTTTAGACTTTAGACCACTATTGCTATTTAATTTTTAATGTACTTTTCATTCTTTTCTTTCGTTTCTAGAAATAAAAAATCGCTTTTGTGGAAGCGATTTTCTCCGACACAAAAATTCGGTTAATCGCTTCCTTTATATAGCATTCTTTTGTTCTGCATATCTTTTATATTTTATCAAATTAAAAAATCTTGTCAACCCCGTAGTAGAAATTTGGCCGCCTTCGGCACTTTAAAATGCTTTGCAGGACAAAACATTAGCCAAATTTTCACTACGGGGCAACTCCTCACGCCAATCTTGGTGTAAGGAGAACAAGTTATTTAAAAGCTAAATTTTGAAAAATTTATTTACTTTAATTTTTCCTTCAAGTCTCTCAAGATTTCGGCTGCAACATCTTTTCCCCCAAAACCAAAAGCTAGTCCAAAAGAAATCACAAATAAAGCTACAATTCCTTGGAATAGAATAATTAACAATTCCCTGCCAATTCTTAACTGCACCAAAATGGCCATAATTGCAAAACCCAGAATTGCCGATTTGACAAAAAGTCCTGCTACTTTTGCATATCCTGTTTCTGCTTTTTCAATTGAGGCAACCGTAACTTTTTGTGAAACATCTGCCAAAACTGTCGCCACTATAAAGATTAAAGCAGCTACTATCACGTTTGGAAGGAATGCCAGCACTCCCCTCAAAAATACTGCAAATTGAAGGAATCCTAAAATTTCTACTGATACCAATAAAAATGCAATCACCAAAACCCATTTGACTACCGCTCCAAAGAATTCAGCAGCATTAACTTTTAGTTCTGCTTTCCGAAAAGCATTTCCCCAGCCTGCTTTGTCAAAAATCTCGTTGAATTTCAATTTATTTAGGATTTCGGTAATCAATCTCCCAATTCCAACTGAAACTATCCAACCCACTAGAAATACCACTAAAGCTCCTATTAGCTTTGGTATGAATGCCAAAACTCCTTTTAAAAGCATGTCCATGACATCATATGTCATTGAGCACCACTCCAAGGGTAAATTTATTAACATAGTTTTTATATTAATTTTAAGAAAATATTTAAATTATCTCGACCTTTTAAATTATTATATTATAGCAAAAATTTTAATTAATAAAAACTTGGCAAGAGATTAGATGGTGGACCGTGTCGGATTCGAACCGACGACCTCCACATTGCAAATGTGGCGCTCTAACCAACTAAGCTAACGGCCCATGCATTAGTTTTATGGAATATAGGTTAAGTTCTTGTGGGTGTATGTGGACTCGAACCACAGACCTCGTCTTTATCAGAGACGCGCTCTAGCCAACTGAGCTATACACCCCCAACTTCGCTCTGATTTACATCAGAGCTTCGATGGGCAAACAGAATGTTAATTAGTTGCTTGCCCTTCCGAAGCCCGAATGTGAATGAGGGCAAAGGAGGGAGCTATACACCCCTATTTTCTTTTTGACTTTTTCTTATTTGCTCTTTTTGATTTTGATTTCTTCTGAATTATTTTCTTTGCGGGCTTTTTCTTGGATTTAGTTACAGGTTTTTTCTCTGAAAAATTATCAAACACAGAACCACTTGTTTTTTTAAGATCTGAACAAAGAATCTTTAATGATGAGTTATAATCTCCGGAATTCACAATTATTTTCTTTTCTTTCAGTAGGACTTTATCAATAAATGTTGGAAATTCCCAAATTGCACCAAAAGGAGGAACTGCTCCTATTTGGATTCCTTTAAAATTTTTCTTCATCCAGGCCTCATTAACAAAGTCAATGGTTTTTATTGATTTTTGATCTTGTTTTTTCAGTAAATTTTTTATTACCTTCTTAAGCTTTGCTTTATCCAAAAGTTTATCTGCGGCAATCAAAACTAGGGCATAATTTTTACCTGCCCCTCGAAGCTTTAGCGAAGTGGGGTCGAATTTTACTGTAAGCGTTTTTCCAACTATTCTTGGCAAAACTCTTAAGGTGGCTGCCTTGTCTAGGGCAGTATAGACAGTCCTGTGTTCTAGAATTTCGTACTTTATTTTATTTTCATCCAGATATTTAATTATGTTTTTTGAAATTGCCATATTTTATATAATGCCAAATTTTGATAAAAAAGGCAAGATTAAATTATTTTATATCTTCAATATCTTTTAATTCTTCTCTAAATACTCTTTCAACATCTGAAAGGTCTTGCAAAAGTTCTTTTTCTCTCTGTTTTTCTAAAACAGTTAAGGGTCTTTTGCCTTTTGCCTTATTAAACATCTCAATTTGACGTTCAATATCTGTCTTAAGTTCATTGTATTCTTTATAGAATTTATTTTTCAAATCCTTGGTTTCTCTTTCCCTGGTTTCTTTGGTCTTTTTGACTTTCCAAATCAGATACAAAAGCAAAATTAAACCGATAATAAAAAGTAGCAAAAACAACCAAGAAAGACTTGCATAACTTATTATCCAAGAACCAATGCTAATTCCTTCAAGTGCCACCCTGAAAACACACTCTTTTGAAGGATCACTTATTGCCCCTTTTGAATCTTTTGCCCTGACTGAAATTCTGTATAATCCAGATTTAAATAACCCTTCTTGTTTTAAAAACCAGTTTCCTTTTTCATCGGCTTGCGCTTCCCATTGTTTTACTAATTTTTCATCTTTTTTAAAAAAAATTAGGACTTTTACATTTGGCAAGCTAGTTCCTTCTATATAAAGAGCCTCTCCTCCTGAATTAAATGTTTCGGGACAAAAAGTAAACTCTGGAACAGGAATTGATTCTACTTTTACTTCTGAAGTAGCCGGCGTTTTATTCCCGGCCATATCTACTGCTTTAATTTCCAAAGCATACTTACCCGGATTCTGGTAAGGAAGCTGATAAGGATTAGTTTGAACTTCAACTAAACTAAAAAAGTCTCCTTGGCCAATTTTAATTTCATAATGACTTACTCCCGAGAATTGATCTTTGGCCTTAAAATACAGTATTGGATGAGGATTAGTGGGATCACCTTCGTTATCAATGATTATCTCAAAAGGTTCTGGCGGACTGGTATCAATTTGAATTTTAAAATGAGAAATTTTACTCCAACCAATATTGTTCTGAAGTTTTACATGAAAATACCAAATCCCATCTTCCACATTCTCAAATGTTTTTGAGCCAAATGCGCCTTCTGAAATATTTCCTGGGTCTGAAACCGGCTTTTGGTCAAAAAGAGTGCTTACTCCAATAATACCTTGTGGATTTTTCCATTCAAATTCAGGAGCATTATTGCTATACCATTTATCTGAAAATGGATGCGTGGACGAACTAACTTTTGGGGCGGTCGGTACCCTTCCTTCCTCTCCTGGCTCTGGCTCCGGCTCTTTTGGGATTTCTGGAACTTCGGTTTCGGGAACGTCAATAAAATAGGTGCCTCCTGTGCTCCCAGAAAAAATATCAGTGCCCCAGGCGTCATTTGCCAAGATTTTTTCTTGTCCGAAAGAAACCTGTGCTGCGCCCAAAGATTTTGCCTTAAATAAAATTGTAATTATCTTACCTGATTTTCCTGCAAATCCAGGATTCGGCAATCCTCCTCCAAAAATAATGGTTCCTTTTGAATTTGAGAATACAGGTTCTTGAGTCCAGAGCGAAAGAATAGAATTTTGCTTTGAAATCTCCTGTACGTTTAAGATTTCCGGAGAAAAATGAATCGTTGCCTCTGTAGCATTAATTGATGATCCTTCCGTACTTATTAACACATTTACAGAAAATGTTTCTCCGACTTTGTAGCTTCCTTTTGAGGGCAAAACATAAAAAGATGCTTCCTGAGCGTCTACGGAACATGCCAGATTAAAACACAGGATAATTGCCAATCCTATTTCAACTAAAATATTTTTTTTAATTAGTTCCATTCTTTTGTTTTAACATGTATGATTTTCTTTTGGACGCGCTTTAATTTTTTCAAATCGTTTTCTTCTTTCATCAAATCTCGGCGTTTCTTAAGGGATATGATTAAGGCCAAGATAATTATCGCCAACAAGATCAAAAGGATTAACCACCATGGGAAAATAACCCACATAAATTGAATCCCTTTTTTGGTAAAAATTATTCCTCTCGGATAAATTTGAATCTTGGCGCTCCCCTCTTTCCAGTTTCCGGCAATATCATAAGCTCTTACTATTACTAAATAGTCTCCAACTTCCAAAGCTGGAAGCTTGTTGGGACTAACTACTTCTGTGAAAAAACCCGTGTCTTCTCCTTTTCTTTCGGCGGTGATATCAATGTATTTTAACTGGTAATAATCTATTCCTGAAAAAGCATCTGTGGTTATAAAAGAAACCAAGGGTTGCTTTTCCGAGGTTTTGGCAGATGGTTCAACTTTCGGAACAAAAGCTGCAGGAGAAGAAGTGTCAATTTTAACCAAATAATGACTTGTGCCTCCCCATACTTCTCCTTTTTTTGCTTTTACGTGAAAATACCACATCCCATCTTTTACATCACTATAGGAAATTGAAGTATGGTCTCCTTCTGAAACATTGTCGGGAACGCCAGTTGCGTCTTGGTCAAAACTATAACTAAAATCGGTTACTCCTTCTTCTTTTTCCCAGGAAAAGGTAGGGTTGTTATTTTTATACCATTTATTCTGGTCAGGATGGGTCGAAGAAAAAACTTTTGGACCCTCGGGAGGAGGAATCCGTAAAAGATAAACTCCCCTTCCCTTAGAAGTCAGGGCGTCTGTTCCCTTTGAGTCATTGCGAAGCACCTTGGAAGAATCTAAAAATAAAATCGAGGTTTCTCCTGAAGCAATTGCCCGAAAAGTAATAGTAGAGACCAGGCCCGAAGAGCTATTGATTCCCGGAGAAGGAATCCCTCCAATAAAACTTAACATCCCTTTGATGTTGGAATATGAGGGTTGAGAAATCCAAATTTCAATAAAGGATTTCCCGGAAGTAGGACTGGCAACTTGGAGCTTTGCGGGATCAAATTTCAAATTCACCTCAACTGCATTAATATCTTCCCCTCCAGTATTAAGAAATACTGAAACATCAAAAGTGCTCCCTACAAAAAATGTCCCGGAATTGGGAGAAAGATAAAGCGAGGCACCTGCTGCCTGAATTGTTCTGGGCAACATAAGTGCCAACAATGTCAAGCCGAATACTGCTAATTTCTTTGAGTCAATTAAATTTTTATTAAAAGGATTTGATATCTCAGTCATTTTATTTTTTACTTTAGGACCCTTGAGTACCAGATTCACCTTTTCCTAACCTTTTTTCCAATTTTCCTTTCTCTTCTTCAAATTGTTTTTTTAACTTTTCAATTCCATTTTCTTTGGATTCAATTTTTTCAATTTCCTCAATTGCTTCCCTAATTTCTCTTATTCCTTTTTTAAATCCTTTTCGTCTTCTTGTAAAATAAAAAATTAAAAAGGTTATCGTTACTATTAAAAAGAATAAAATAAGATAAATTATATTCCAGGGTAAAAATATTCCTTTGAATTCAACTCCCTTGCCCTCAATCAAAGAAATCAAGGGCAGAATTATTTGAAATTTCGTCTCTGCTTCTTGCCAATTTCCTGCTCTATCAATGGCACGAATAATAACACTGTATTTTCCTGCTTTGATTGAAGGACTTCTGAAAGGAGAGGTAGCTTCAATAAAAAAGGGGGCGGGAGCTGGAGAATCAGTAAAATTTAAAATCGAAATCTCGTAATGGTCGATTCCTGAATGAAAATCTTTGGTTTCAAAATAAATAAACCCATTGCGAGTATCTACTCTGGGTTCAAATTTTTGAGGAGGACTAGTATCAATTCTTACTGCAAAATAATTAGTTTTCCCCCAAATTCCATTCTTTTTAGACCTCAAGTGAAAATACCAAATTCCATCCGGGACCTGGTCGTAAGACTTAAGGCTAACGTTTTCTTCAGAAACTGTATCTGGATTTTCCTGAGGATTTTGAGAAAAGCTGAAACTAAAATCCGTGGCCCCTTCTGTTTCCCAAGAAAAAGTAGGACTAGAGTTGCTATACCAAATATCTGAATCAGGATGCGTAGGAGAAAAGATTTTAGGTCCCTCCGGGGGAGGAACTAAAATTTCATAAACTCCTATTTGGGCATCTGCCAAAATAGGAGTGCCTTTACCGTCATTTAAAAGCACCTTTGAGGAACTTGAAAATTCAATCTTGGCTGTCCCAGAGGATTTTGCCCTAAAAGTAATCGTAGAAACTACTCCTGCTGAAGTAGTAATCCCTCCGGGAATTCCTCCTTTAAAAGAAATGGTTCCGCCAAGATTGGAATAGCTGGGAGGGGTGAGCCACTCGGATACAAAGGATTCTCCTGTCGTAGGACTGGTGATTTGTAAAATCTCCGAAGGAAACTTCAAGTCTATTTCTACCACATTAATTTCATTGCCCTTGGTATCCACATAAACTGAGACGCTGAAAGTACTTCCTATAAAAAAAGTTCCTTTTGAGGGAGAAAGATAAAGAAAAACTCCACCTGCCTCAACTGTTTTTGGAAAACTCCAAAGAGTCAAAAATAAAATACTGCTCACTATTAATCCTTTTTGAAAATAGGAGTTTTTGCCAAATTTTTTATTAGGCTTATTTCTCATGCTTGCGGAATTTTGAATATCTTTTAATAAACCACAGAATTATTCCTAATCCAGCCAAAGCCACAATCACCTTCCAGAGAGCAATGGGTTTTTCAAGAGGAATTATCTCGGCCATTTGTTCATTGCCTGCTTTGTCCACTGCTTTTACTTTAATTACGCTTTGCAAACTTTGATCTTCTAGAGCATAAGGACTTTTTGCTTTCTTTAAAATCTCCTGGTCCTTTCCCTTTGTTTCTGAGATTTCATAATAATCAATGCCTGAGGTTTTATCAGCGGCAGCAAAACTCAAAAAATTCCTTCCCTCAAACATTGAAGGGTCTTTTCCAATCTTGAGCTCAAATGGCTCAGGAGGAACACTATCAATCATTGCTCTAAAACTAATCTTTCCTGACCAATCTTCTCCTGGTAATTTTTGCCTTAGCAGAAAGTAATAAATTCCATCATCTAAATTTTTATATTCCATATCTCCCAGCCAGGTTAATTTCCCTTCGGGCCTATCAGAAATCTCATCCACCTGCTCCAAAGGATCATGTGTTAAAAGATAACTATATTCAGTTTCATTCTTTAACTCCCAATGAAGTTGTAGAGTTTTTGAAGAATTCCATTTGTTTTGATCGGGATGAGATTTAGAAGAAATCTGTGGCAAGTCTTTTGGCTTTTCAACAATTTCATAGTTTCCACCTGAAAAACTAAGTTCACTTGAAGTTCCCTTGCCATCGCTCAATAGAACCCTTGATCTTTCTTCAAAGACAATAGAGGTTGTCTGAGGCAAAGCCAGACCAGTTTTTGTCAGAAAAACTATAGAAAAGAGTTCGCCCTGACCTTCAAATCCCAAAGGAACGCCTCCTACAAAATTAATCTTTCCGGATTCATTAGCAAAAGAGGGCTCTTCTGGCCAAAGCGTCAAAACAGAACCTCCTTTTGTTATTTCAAGAATTTCAAGATTTTGTGGAGAAAAATTCAAATGTCCTTCAATCGCATTAATATTCTTTCCTTCGGTATCAAGACGTACATTCACAATAAAACTTTCTCCTTCATAAATACTTTGAGATTGTGGAAGAAAATACAAAATAGCGGCTTTGGCAGAAAAAGGGAACAACAGCAAACAACAAGCAATAAGCAATAAGTGTTTAATTTTTATAATTAATTTGGTCATTTAGCTATAGTATAAAATTGTATTTTCTCTATCTCTTATTTCTTTTGTTGTTTATCTCTTGTCTTTACCTTGTCCAGTAATACATCGTGATTGAGAAGTCCACTATATTAACAATACCATCAAAATTTATGTCAGCACAGATATTTTTGGGTTTAGTTTGATTCCAAAAATAAAGCAAAATAGAAAAATCTGTAAGATTTACCCTACCATCAAAATTTAAGTCTGCTCCTTTACACATCTCTACTACTTTAAAAGGTAATTCTGATGAAAAAGGGCTTTGCTCTCCACCATCTGCAATAGCCTTTGCCTTAGAAGAATGGTCTCCTATGCCTAAAATAGAAGTATCAAGCGAATACTTCCATTCTCCTTTTAAAGAAGGTGTTGCTTTTTTTATAAAAGGCGTAGGTCCCGAAGAAACAAAAATCTGAACCTCGCTTTCAGGATAAGCCTGGCCTAAGACATCTACAGAATCCCCTCTTTTAACGAGTTGTTTTGAAAGTTCTATTGTGGGTGAAATAAAGATTCCTTTTACGGTAGTTGTGGTTCCTTCGATCACGCTAATACTAAAACTCAAAGTCACTGATTTTCTTCCCTGAGTGTCTTCAGCAAAAATTCCAAAAGTAGAAATTCCTGTTTGAACCGCGCCCAATGTTAGGGAAAAATCACCTGTAGGCAGACCTATAGTAGTTCCTGCCACTGCTCCATTTCTCAGGACAGTAATTAATGCTCCTGGATAGGCCTTTCCTTCAAATATCACTTTTGAATAAGTTGGTGGTGGGGTGCCGCCTCCTCCGCCAGGCGGAGGTGGGGGCGGAGGAGGAACTCCCGGTACGGTAATAGTAATATTGATTCCTGGTCCTGTAATTCTAAACGCCACATTGCCATAATCTACTTGAATTAAACAATTCCCATCAGAATATGTGGTAATTCTATTATAATATGTTCCTACATTGGCTGGATTAGTTATTCCACGGAATTCTAAAGTTAGATTCGCAGCTGGATTTTCTCCTGCTAAGTTTGTCAATTTCAAAGTGCCATTGACAGTATTGTCCAGAGTCCAATTTGCAGAAGTAAGACCTACCCATGTTCCTTTTGTAGACAAAATAGTATTTAAGCCAGCAGGAGTATTGCAAACGCCTCCTGGATTTCTACAAAATAAAATTTTAAAACATTTTAAATTGCCAAGAGTGCCCGTCCATTGAAAAGTATATCTTGTGTTTGCAATACTCTGTTTTGAATCAGAAAGAGTAACCTTGCGATTGATGAGCTGGGCAGCGAATCCGTTTTTGCTGGTGAAAAATAAAAATCCTATAACGCAAAATAAGATCAGAGACTTTAAGATAAAAGAATTTGACAAAAAGCTTTTCTTTGATCCGCCCAATTCTTTTTTTTCTTGCAAAATGCTCATTTATTTATTATATAACAAAACGCTCATCAGGTATATTAACCAAAAAACCGCTCAACCTAGGTTGGATGCGCGGTTTTTTGAATTTTTGAAATATTAAAAAGATATTATGTTCAAACTGTCTTTCCTTTCCATTCCAAGTTTTCTATCCAGCTTTTTTGGGTTCTTCCTTGATTAAACTCTCTCCTTTCACCAAGATTTTTAAGGCCAACTTCCATCTCTTTCGAGTTTTGTACAAGAAAATTCCTAGTACCAAAAGAATCAAAATGCTAGCGCCAAGAATCTTCCAGGGAACAACCCAAAAACTTATCACTGCAGATAAGGGTTCGTTTGAAAAACCATAGATTGCAGCTAAAGTAGCAGTATATTTGCCGAATAAAAGGTGTTTATTCCAGGTAGCATTAATTGTCCTGATAGATTGCGGGAGAATATTCTTTTGATCAATCGGCAGATTCGCAACTTCTTTGCCAAACAAATTAGTAATACTAACAAATCCTCTTGGTTTTAGGTGGACTGTACCTTGGTTCTCAAGGCGAGTGGTAAGCTGGATTGGACCATATTCAGAAAAATAAGGTGCCTTAAATTCTTTTACCCAGAGAAGCTCTTTAGTTTCCCCGGCTACCTGGACTAGTAAAAGTGATCCTACTTTCTGTACTACCATTGCTCCACCTGGAACTCCTCCTCCAGTAATAGATGCTAGAATTGTTCCATAATGTCCTCCGGGTTCTCCTTCAACAGGTACTGAAATAGCAAAACTCACCAATGTTTGGCTATGAGGTTCAAGTTCAATCGTCTCGGGTGTAACAGTAATCCACTTTGCCAAAGAATAGGTTGTGTTCAGTTCTTCTTTTACTACCACTTCTCCTGATTCTCCTGCTGACGTAAAATCCTCAGCTTCCATTTTTACTTGAATTGGGTAATCTCCTAAATTAGAGACTTTTACCACATCGGAAATGCTTTCTCCAGGATTAATAGTGATTTCAAAATTAAGAGGAGAAATATTCAGGACTGAAGGAGCTTGTGCCAATGCCTCAGGAATAAAATTCAGTAAAGTCAGGACTACTCCCGTAATTACTATCCCAATTACTGAAAATGGAGGATGTTTTTCTTGCATACCTGAAATAGAAGCGAATCAGTTAAAATCCCTCCTGAGATTTTACCGACTCGCTCGCCAGACTTATCGTTTCCTTAAGACTACACCGAATTTCTTTTAATTTAGAAATTCGGTGTAGCAATGTAAGTAATCGTGTTATTATATATCCCAGCTTGTTGAGTAGCACCTACAGTAATCTTATATTCTACCCGGCCCTTTTCAGTAACCACAGTAGGAACTGAGCCCTTAGTCATTATTGCCTGCGCGGTTTCAGCGTCAGCAATACTTGCAAACTGACGATAAGAATTGCCTGTACTATAAGCAGTATTACAGCCCGTTCCATCTATGGTTGAACAGGTGTGACCGAATCCATAATTCGCGGGGCCTACCCAGGGATTAGCAGAGCTTTCAGTACAAGGTCCTCCGTCGCAAGGCGTATCTACAATTGTACTTACTCCATTAAATAACTGGTCACTTTCTTGAGAAGTAATCGTATAACCATTTCCAGCATTGGTTCCTATGCCTAAATCCTGACAACCATGGGTAAATGTGGATATTGTTAGCGTACCAAAATCCACAGAGGTATTACTAACCGTTGCATCAGCTAAATTACCAAAAGTTGTATCACAGTCACCCGAAGCTACATTTGTAATCGAGAAACTAAGGCTTTCAGCCACTGTCGCCGAAACCGTTACTCCTTCAATAATTGCTACCATGGCACGCCCCGTATCTTCAGCTGCGCCACCACCACCATCATCATAGGTATAATAAATCTTGTAAATATCGGCAATCCCTGGTCCAAGAACTTTTGCAGGATTGGTAATTTGAGCATTTGCGACTCCTCCTATTGCATTAGTCCCAATCTCAATTTTTACCTTATCGTTTTGTGCAGGAATGAGTAGTGAACTAGGAGTAATAAAGGTAATCTTATCAGTAGTAGTGTTTACTTCAACTTTCCAGGTGGAAGCACCTGCTGCGGTAAAAAGCACTGCTTCAGTTTCTGTTCCATTTACACCATAAGAAAGGTCTATGTCAGTATAATCTATGCCTGTAAGATTGAAGGCAGTTCCATCTTCATCAATTTCAACTACTAAGGTATCGTCAACCGCCCAGGTAGTTGTCTTTTTGGCCCAAATTTCATGATTTGCAGTAGTAGTGGGTGCAGACGTGGAGAGTACATCTTTTTCATTTTCCATTGCATCTGCATACACATACTGGATTCCCTTGTAGGCCAAAACTGCTATTAAAATCAGGCCAAGAGTCAAAATTTCTCTTTTAAATTTCTTAACTAATCTAGCCATGTTTTTGTTTTATCTTTCAGTTATTGTTTTAAAATTTTTATATAATTTAAATTGCTCGCCGACCCCTCCTTGTCAAAATCAAAAGGAGGCAAAGCAATCTTTTCTTATTATATCATAATTATAGTAAAATTTCCTTTAAGACAAAAGAGTATTTTCTTTGCAATTCTTATTTCTTTCTTTTTGTATATAGGTATTATACCACAGTTTACCTTTAAAGTACTTTTAAAATACTTGTTAACTGTGGAAAACTCAATTATTTATTTTATAATTTTTCACTTAATACCAACAATCTATCTTTCGCCTCCTGATTATTCGGGTCCAATTTTAACACTTCCTCGTATTCTTTTTGCGCCTCTGGATACCATTCTAATAGTTCATAGGTTTTCCCCAATTGAATTCTAGGGATTACATTTTCTGGATTTAATTCTTTTGCCATTAAGAATTCAGCCATTGCAGCCAATGCCCATTTTACTTTAATGTACTTATATCCCAATTTCAAATAATCTTCACTGCTTCCCAAAACTACTGGAATTATTTTCCTTTCTTTTCCTC